>JACCDG011116818.1_pt1 | contig 18927 bp, 20 predicted proteins | sample 7442471 | NCBI WGS metagenome assembly JACCDG01 (sample SAMN15323444, study PRJNA562643) | freshwater metagenome | isolation source: river surface water | place: USA:Blue River Watershed | collected 2017-08-17 | reverse complement strand
TGGTGTGGGCTGCCATCGCCACGGAACAAAGCATCGGCTACATCTTGTTGATGGGCTTTGTGGTGCCGTTCTTCTTCTGGGTGACCATGATTGGTTTCGTGGTGTACGTGCACCACACCCATGTGGACGTGTCCTGGCACGAAGAGCGCACCGGCTGGTCCAAGGCGTCGCCTTTTGTGTCCACCACCGTGCACCTGACCTTCCCCTTGCAGATCGGCGCGCTGATGCACCACATCATGGAGCACACCGCACACCACTTGGACATGAGCATTCCGCTGTACAAGTTGAAGCAAGCACAAAGCAAACTCGAAGAGTTGCTGCCCGAGCGCATCATTGTTCAGCCGTTCTCTTGGAAGTGGTATTTCCAAACCGCACGCGACTGCAAGCTGTATGACTTCAAGACCGACAGCTGGACCACCTACGACGGCCAAGTCACCAGCCCACGCGCCATGCAGACAACACCTGCTGCCTAAGTACGCTGCGTGTCCCATCGCCAACTCAAAGCCCCGCTCATCCGGGGCTTTTTTTTGAGAGTCGCATGTCCATGAAACGATTTGTTGTTTGCCTGTTGTTAGGTGTCACTCAAATGGCCCAAGCCATGTGGGTCACCGTGACGCAAAACGAAGTGGCCACGGTGTATGTGGACTCTGCCGCGATTGAAAAAATCAACGGCAACAAACGCGTGTGGGTGGTCTACGACCTCAAAAGTCCCGATGCCACAGGACAACAATCGGTCAAGTCCTACATCGAATACGACTGCAGCGAAGGCAAATACAAAACCCTCAGCGCCAGCAGCTACCCGCAAAAAATGGGCAAGGGTGCAGCGATCAAATCGCTGCCCGTTGGGGCCGACTGGAAATCTGTCAGCCAAGACAGCATGAGCCGGCAACTGTTTGCGTTTGCTTGTGCATGGTGAAACGACACACGTTCAAAGAACCGCTTCTAGCCCTTTACGTTCTAACAGGCTCAGTAGTTTCAGCGAAGGGCCACTGGGGTGCTTGTCACCCAGCTCCCATTTCCTGACCGTTGAGATGCTGGTATTGAGCACAGCTGCCAGCACAGCTTGGCTCAGTTGCAAGCTCTGACGTAAGTCACGAATTTTGGTGCTGTCAAAGTCAGCCACAGGTGCGACGCACAACACATCAAATTTGTTCATTTTGCGCTTGTCGATGAAGCCCAGACGGCGTAGATCTTGCGCAGTTTCGTGCGCAGCTTTTAACATTCGACTTTTGGTCTCTGATTTAGTGCTCATGACAAATTTCCTTTAACGTGCCATCGGCAACTGCTATTGCTAACTCTTCATTCGTCCTCATGAAGAGCTGCGTAGCGAGTTCTTGGAAAGCCTCCAACGCATCGACATCAATGTTGTCCCGTTCGTTCTTTTCGAAGCCGAAAACAAAAAACCATCGGCTGTTTTGGTAGGTTGCCACCAAGGTTCTTGCCCCGCCACGTTTCCCACGACCGCCAAGACCTACGCGCTTCTTTACCAATCCACCGCCAAGGTGAGCATCAATCAACCCCTGCAACATTTCCCGCACCGCCTCGCACAATGCAGCGTCCGTCAACTCCGTCTTGCGCATCCAGCGGTTGAAGTACCGAGTTTTAAAAACTCGCTTGGTTTTTATTATGTCACTTAGTGGCATATTTTGCAAAATTCCCATTGCAGGCCTCGTGTCAGCTCAGTACATGCAAGGTAGCCCATCTGGCATGCCTTTGTGAAAGCAACAGTCGTAAAAAAACCTCTCGCATGGCAGATGGGAGAGGCGAATGACCGAAGAGCAATTAATTGGCGCAAACCTGCTCGCCTGTTGAGGCTCGTTTGAAACAATTCATAGGCGACTTGTTTTCAATCTCATTGAATCTGGGTGGCGGCGGTACATAACGCTTTTGCATTTGCTGGCCCCACTCACGCACCTCTGCGCGCTCACGCGTTTGGCACTCTTGCACGTCGGCATGGGTTAGTAACAAAACACAACGCCTGGAACCGATCAAGAAAGACTCTTCTGATTGGGCCAGTCCGATGAACAGCCCACACAACATGACAGCACAAACAAACTTGAATCGAATACACATTTTTGAGCGCTCCAAAGCACAACACGGGCAAACATACCCGTGTTGTCTGGCGCTTCGTTGAGTTCAACTCAACTTGGCATCAGGCCTTTGCTCAACCCGCTGCACGCTTGGTCAAAATTTCAAACGCAGGCAGCGTTTTGCCTTCCAAGATTTCCAAAAACGCGCCACCGCCGGTAGAGATATAGCCCACTTGTTTTTCAATGCCGTACTTGGCGATCGCCGCCAGGGTATCGCCGCCGCCAGCAATGCTGAAGGCGCTGGACTCGGCAATCGCGTGGGCAATCACCTGGGTGCCGTTCTCGAACGCAGCAAATTCAAACACGCCCACCGGACCGTTCCACACGATGGTGCCTGCGGCTTTGAGTTGGGTTGCCAACTTGGCTGCGGTCTCTGGGCCAATGTCCAAAATCAGGTCGTCGTCGGCCACCTCGGTGGCTTTTTTCACCGTGGCCACAGCATCGGCTGAGAAGGTTTTGGCCGTCACCACATCGGTGGGAATGGGCACTTCGGCGCCACGTGATTTCATCAAGGCGATCACGGCTTTGGCTTCGTCGATCAAATCGGGTTCGGCCAAGCTCTTGCCGATCTTCAAACCTGCGGCCAACATGAAGGTGTTGGCAATGCCGCCACCCACAATGAGTTGGTCCACGTTGTTGGCCAAGCTCTTCAAGATGGTGAGCTTGGTCGACACCTTGCTGCCTGCCACGATGGCGGCCAAGGGGCGTTTGGGTGCAGCCAGGGCTTTTTGAATCGCGTCAATTTCAGCCGCCAGCAGAGGGCCTGCACACGCGATGGGCGCAAACTGGGCGATGCCATAGGTCGTGCCTTCGGCGCGGTGCGCGGTACCAAAAGCGTCGTTGACAAAGATGTCGCACAGTGCGGCCATTTTGCGGGCCAGGTCTTCGTTGTTCTTTTTCTCGCCTTTGTTGACGCGGCAGTTCTCCAGCAAGACCACTTGACCAGGGGCCACTTGCACGCCATCCACCCAGTTGGCCACCAACGGCACCTCGCGGCCCAACAGCTCGCCCAAACGCTTGGCCACAGGCGCCAGCGAATCCTCGGGCTTGAACTCACCTTCGGTGGGGCGACCCAAATGGCTGGTCACCATCACCGCTGCACCGGCAGCCAGGGCCATTTGAATGCAAGGCACCGAAGCGCGTACGCGGGTGTCTTCGGTGATGGCACCGCTGTCGTCTTGCGGCACGTTCAAATCGGCGCGAATGAAAACACGTTTGCCTGCGGCCGAGCCGTTGGCGCACAAATCAGAGAAGCGAATGACGTTCATGGGAAGCTGGGTTTGAAATTTATAACCCGCTTATTCTAAAAGTCTGAACTTGCGCAGCCTGACAGGCCACCACCGGCCTCTGCGCATGAGGCCAGTGGTGGCGTGGCGAAGAATCGCGTTACATCACCGCACCCAGCTGCCAAGGCACGAACTCGTTTTGGCCGTAGCCATGTTGTTCGCTCTTGGTGTGCTGGCCCGAGGCTGTGGCAATCATCAGTTGGAATATGCGTTCACCCGCTTGCTGCACAGTTTCTGCGCCATCGACCACGCCGCCGCAGTTGATGTCCATGTCGTCTTCTTGGCGCTGCCACAAAGCCGTGTTGGTCGCGAGCTTGATGGAAGGGCTGGGCGCGCAACCATAGGCCGAGCCACGTCCAGTGGTGAAGCAAATCAGGTTGGCACCGCCCGCCACTTGACCCGTGGCCGATACCGGGTCGTAGCCCGGTGTGTCCATGTACACAAACCCCTGCGCGGTGATGGGTTGGGCGTACTCATACACATCGACCAAATTGGTGGTGCCGCTTTTGGCAATCGCGCCCAAGCTTTTTTCCAAGATGGTGGTCAAACCACCTGCTTTGTTTCCCGCCGAAGGGTTGTTGTCCATCTGCATGTTGTTGCGGTGGGTATAGGCCTCCCACCAGGCAATGCGGGCGCGCAATTTGTCTGACACCGCCACGCTCACGGCGCGGCGCGTCAGCAAGTGTTCGCCACCATAAATTTCGGGCGTTTCAGACAACACCGCCGTGCCACCGTGGCGCACCAGCAAGTCCACCGCTGCCCCCAACGCTGGGTTGGCGCTGATGCCCGAATAGCCATCGCTGCCGCCGCACTGCAAGCCCACGGTCAAGTGCTTCAGAGGTACCGGTTCACGCTGCACACGGTTGGCTTCGGGCAGCATGGCCTTGATCAACTCAACGCCTTTGCCCACTGTCTTGCGGGTACCACCGGTTTCTTGAATGTTGAACGCCACCAGCTTGGGGCCCACTTGCATCTCTTCTTGGGTGAGCAGGCCTGAAATTTGGTTGGTCTCACACCCCAAGCCCACCACCAGCACGGCGGCAAAGTTGGGATGCTTGGCATAGCCGCCCAAGGTGCGGCGCAGCACTTGCAACTCTTCACCGTCGCTCGCCGTGGCGCAGCCCATGCCGTGGGTCAAGGCAACCACCCCGTCCACGTTGGGGAAGTCGGCCAAAGCCTCGGGACGAATGTCACGTCGAAAGTAATCCGCAATCGCGCGTGCCGCCGTGGCCGAGCAATTCACCGAGGTCAACACGCCGATGTAGTTGCGCGTGGCCACACGGCCATCCGCACGCACAATGCCTTGGAAGGTGGCGGGTTGCGCGACATAGGCTGTTGGCTGTGCCGCTGCGCCAGGCGCGTGTTCACGCGCAAAGTCGCTGAAGGCCAGGTTGTGCGTGTGCACATGCTCGCCTGCGGCAATGTCGCGCGTGGCCATGCCAATCACCTGGTCGTAACGACGCACGGGCTGCCCCTTGGCAATCGCTTGTGTGGCCACTTTGTGGCCTGGGGGCACCAGACCCGAGACCGTCACACCCTCGTCGGCCAGCACCGTGCCGCCGACCAACTGTGATCGGGCAATGACCACATTATCTTGCGCATGAATGCGGATGACGGGCGACATCAGTTGGACCATCCGCCGTCAATGACTTGTGCCGTGCCCGTGGTAAAGCTCGACTCGTCGCTGGCCAAGTACACCGCCAAGGCAGCAATTTCATCCACACGACCGACGCGGCCCATGGGTTGGCGCGCCACAAACGCGGCTTCCACTTGCGCAATGGTTTGGCCGCTGGCTTGGGCTTGGGCCGAGATGCGGTCACGCAGCGAAGGCGACTCCACGGTACCGGGGCAAATCGCGTTGCAACGCACACCGGTGGTGATGTAGTCGGCCGCCACGGCTTTGGTCAAACCAATCACCGCAGCCTTGGTGGTGCCGTACACAAAACGATTGGGCGCACCTTTGATGCTGCCCGCCACCGAGGCCACGTTGATGATGGAGCCTTTGCCCTTTTTGAGCATGCCCGGCAAGAACGCTTTTATCATGTGGAACTGCGAACGCACGTTGAGGTTGAAAGCGAAGTCCCACTCTGCCTCGGTGCAGTCGAGCACCGTGCCTGCGTGCACAAACCCTGCGCCGTTGAACAGCACATCGATCTCGCCATGTTTGGCGTGCGCGGCTTGAATGGCCGCGTCGCTGGTGACGTCGAGCACATCCACAGCGCAGCCGCATTCTTGCTTCAAAGATTCCAATGCGGCGGCATTCACATCGGTGGCGATGACCTTGGCGCCTTCGCGCACAAAGGCGAGGGCGGTGGCGCGGCCAATGCCTTGACCGGCTGCGGTGACGAGTGCTGTTTTGCCTGCTAAACGATTGCTCATGGTTGTCTCTCTGTGAGGGGGTTAAGTGTTGGAAGTCTTGGGCACCAAAGTGACGCCCGTGATGCGTTCTTGCGCCTCGACCAAGGAGGGCACAAATTTTTTGCCAAAGCCCAAAGCGCTGGCCATGCTGAGCGACTGGTGCACCGCCTCGCCCATCAGCGTGGGCACAGCCATGGCTTCGGCCAAGTGGGTGTAGTAGCGAATGTCTTTGCGTGCGTTGTCGAGCTCGAACTTCAAACCCGCCAAATCACCGTCGAGTGTTTTGGCCATGGCCTGAAACAAGCCGGAGTTGACCGGACCTGCGCCGACCAAAGCAACGAGTTGCTTGGGGTCAATGCCCGCGCGCTTGCCCACAGCAAAAGCCTCAGCCGTAGCCGCACAAATGGCTTGACCAATGAAGTTATTGAGCAATTTGATGGCGTGCCCTGCGCCGGGGCCACCAACGTGGAACACGTTCTCGGCGCAGCATTTCAGAATCGGATCGAGCTTGGCAAACACGGCGGGTTCAGCGCCCACCATGATGTTGAGTCGACCGGCTTCTGCCTCGACCGGCGAACGTGCCAAGGGCGCATCGACAAAGGTCACGCCTTTGCTGTGAGACAGTTCGCGCAAATGGGTGGTGGAGTGAGGTTCACTGGTCGAACAATCGACGATCACCAAACCTGCTTTGGGGTGGGTCAACAAACCGTTCGGGCCCGACACCACCGCCTCGACTTGCGGTGAGCCGGTGACGCAGATCAACACCACGTCGCACGTTGCGCCCAGCTCCGCGGCATTGGCAGCCAAGGTGGCGCCCGCATCGAGCAGGTCTTGCACGCGGTCGCGTTGTGTGTGAACCGTGATGGCGAGTTGTTGGCCTTTGGCCAACAAGTTTTTCGCCATACCATGCCCCATGAGGCCCGATGCACCGATGTAACCAATCTTCATGTCTGTCTCCTGTTGATGTTGTCTGTTTTTAAATTCGAAATGTCATGCCAGCTGCGCGGCTTGCAATTGCGCACGGGTGGGCAAACCTTCGGTGTCACCGCGCGCTTGGACGGCGCGTGCGCCCATCCAAGTGGCGCGTCGCACCGCGTCTTGCAAACTCAGGTGTTCCAGCAAGCCACTGATCACGCCCACCGCAAACGCATCGCCGGCGCCTACGGTGTCGACCACACGCGCCACCGGTGATGCCGCGACATAACCCGAGGCTTGCGCACTGTCGAAGTAGGCACCCTGAGCGCCGAGTTTGACAATCACCTGTGCGGCACCTGCGGCGCGATAAAACGCAGCAATCTGCTCCGGCGTGTCTTGTCCGGTGAGCTGGCGTCCTTCGTCCAAACCGGGCAACACCCAATCGGCTTGGGCCGCCAATGCATTCAAGGTGGCGCGCATGTGCGCTGCGTCGCGCCACAAGGCAGGGCGCAGGTTGGGGTCAAAGCTCACTGTCTTGCCTTGGGCACGCATGTGTTGCATGGCGGTCTGGGTGGCGGCCAAGGTCGCGTCGGTGAGCGCAGGGAACACACCCGTCACATGCAAGTGACGCGCTTGTGAGAGCCAGGCCAGATCCAGCTCAGCAGGCCCCATCTGGCTGGCGGCGGAATCTTTGCGGTGGTATTCAATCGGCGGGTCCGAGCCATCGTCAACCCGGCCTTTGAACATGAAGCCTGTGCGAGCACCAGGCACCATGACCACGCGTGTGCAGTCCATGCCTTCGTGCGTGAAGGCGTTGCGCAGGTACTGCCCCATGGAATCGTCACCCAGGCGGCTGACCCAACCCACCTTGAGGCCTAAACGTGCCAAACCGACAGCCACATTGGTTTCTGCGCCTGCGGTGTATTTGGTGAAGCTGCGCACGGAGGCCAAGGGCCCCGGCTGCTCCGCTGCCAACAACACCATGGCTTCGCCCAAGGTGACCACGTCGTGCATCGTGTGGGCCTGAAGGTGTGTGTTTTAACCGCGGCCGACGAACGGCATCTGGTTGGCCATGACGGTGACGAACAAGATGTTGGACGACAAAGGCAAGTTAGCCATGGTCATGAAGGTGTCCACCACCGAGCTCATTTCCATGCGCGCTTCGGGCTTGATGGTGCCGTCGGCTTGGTGCACACCGTTGACCATCTTGGCCGTCATGTCGCTGGCCACGTTGCCAATATCAATTTGGCCGACCGCGATGTTCATATTGCGTCCGTCCAAATTGGCAGCACGGGTCAAACCGCTGATGGCGTGTTTGGTGGCGGTGTAAGCGATCGAGCCAGGACGCGGCGCATAGGCCGAGATGGAGCCGTTGTTGATGATGCGGCCACCTTGGGGTGACTGTGTTTGCATTTGCTTGAAGGCATGCGACAAGCAGTAGAACGCACCGTTCAAGTTCACGTCCACCGCTTGACGCCACGCGTCTGCCGCCAAATCACCGGGCAAGGTGTAGGGCAAGGACACACCGGCGTTGTTGAACAGCAAATCGACGCGGCCAAATTTGGCCACCACGGTTTGGAAGAGCTTGGCCACTTCTGCGTCTTTGCCCACATCGGTAGGCACAGCCAAGGCGTTGGCGGCATTCGCGCCCGCTTCGGCAATGGTGGCTTGCAAGGCGTCCGCACGACGACCCACCAAGGCGACTTGCCATCCGGCTTTCAACAAGGCCAGGGCACATGCTTTGCCAATGCCCGAGCTGGCACCGGTGACTACGGCTACTTTTGTCATCTCTGATTTCCTTGATTTTTAGTGGTTGTCTTTGGGAACGGCGGCACCGCGCATGCCGCGCAAGAAGTCGAGGTCGGCGCCTTCGTCAGCTTGCAACACGTGGTCGATGTACAGCTTCCAGTAGCCGCTGGCCATCGCAGGTTCGGGCGGTGTCCAAGCCGCACGGCGCTTGGCCAATTCAGCCTCATCCACATGCAAGTGCAGGCTGCGCTTGGGCACGTCCAAGGTGATCAAGTCGCCGTTTTGCACCAAGGCCAAGGTACCGCCCGCTGCGGCTTCAGGCGCAGTGTGCAACACCACCGTGCCGTAGGCGGTGCCGCTCATGCGCGCGTCGCTGATACGCACCATGTCGGTGATGCCTTTGCGCAACACCTTGGGCGGCAGTGGCATATTGCCCACCTCGGCCATGCCGGGGTAACCCTTGGGGCCGCAGTTCTTGAGCACCAAGATGCAGGTTTCGTCCACATCCAAGTTTTCGTCGTCAATGCGGGCGTGGAAATCGTTGCTGTCTTCAAACACCACGGCACGGCCGGTGTGTGTCATCAGCGCCGGTGTGGCTGCGCTGGGTTTGATCACCGCACCGCGTGGTGCCAAGTTGCCACGCAAGATGGCAATACCGGCCTTCTCTTTGAAGGGCTCGGCAAACGGCTTGATGACTTCGGTGTTGTAGTTCTGTGCTTCGGCCACGTTTTGGCCCACGGTCTTGCCGTTGGCGGTGACCACGTCGGTATGCAACAGGTGCGCGATTTCTTTCATCACCGCAGGCAAGCCACCGGCGTAGCAGAAGTCTTCCATCAGGTACTGACCCGAAGGCTGCAAGTTCACCAAGCAAGGCAATTCGCTGGCCAAGCGGTCAAAGTCGTCAATGCTCAACGGCACGCCCAAGCGACCGGCGATGGCCACCAAGTGAATCACAGCATTGGTGCTGCCGCCAATCGCTGCCAAGGTGCGGATGGCGTTCTCGAACGCTTCGCGGGTCAGGATTTGAGAAATTTTGATGTCATCTTTGACCATCTGCACAATGCGGCGCCCTGCGTCGCGGGCCAACACATTGCGGCGGCCATCGACGGCGGGATAAGCGGCGTTGCCGGGCAAGCCAATGCCCAGGGCTTCGACCATACTGGCCATGGTACTGGCGGTGCCCATGGTCATGCAGTGGCCGTGGCTGCGGTGCATGCAGCTCTCGGCCTCAAAGAAATCTTGCAGCTTCAAGGTGCCCGCGCGCACTTGTTCGCTCATGCTCCACACACCAGTGCCTGAGCCCAACTCTTGGCCACGCCATTTGCCATTGAGCATCGGGCCACCGCTCACACCAATGGTGGGCAAGTTGGCGCTGGAGGCGCCCATCAACAAGCTGGGGGTTGTTTTGTCACAGCCCATCAACAGCACCACGCCGTCAATGGGGTTGCCGCGAATGCTCTCTTCCACATCCATGGACGCGAGGTTGCGGTACAGCATGGCGGTGGGGCGCAACAAGGTTTCGCCCAGCGACATGACGGGAAATTCCAACGGGAAACCACCGGCCTCGTAGACACCAATCTTCACTTGCTCGGCGAGCGTGCGAAAGTGCGAGTTGCAGGGTGTGAGTTCGCTGAAGGTGTTGCAAATGCCAATCACCGGACGACCATCGAACTGGTCATGTGGAATGCCCTTGCCCTTGACCCAACTGCGGTACGCAAAACCGTCCCGGTCTTGCCGCCCGAACCATTGTTGACTGCGTAAATCTTCGGGGCGCTTTTTGGGTTGGTCACTCATGGTGTGTCTCGCTGGTTGACGTTCTTACTGGTTTCCCCGAATCTGAGTTCGGGCACTGCGAGCATATTATGGTATGACGATTGAATCTCAACCCCGTGAAAGCCCTAGGAGCCCACCTTGTCCCACATTGACGTGTTGTCTGTCACCAAACTCTCGCCCCTGCTCGAGCCTCAAATTCGTGCGGTCTTCAATTTGCACGACCGCCTGCACGAGACCGATCCAGCGGCTTTCGCCAAGATCGCGCCACAAATTCGCGCAATTGCCGCCAGCGGTGAATCCAAGGTGCCCGCCGCGTTGATCGAGCAGCTGCCTGCGCTTGAAATCATCTCGGTGTTTGGCGTCGGCTACGATGGGGTAGATGTGGCAGCCGCCAAGGCGCGCGGCGTGATGGTGACCCACACGCCCAATGTGCTCAATGACGATGTGGCCGACCTGGCGATGGGTTTGATGCTGGCCGCTGCCCGTCAGCTGCCGGCCGCTGACCGCTACGTCAAAGACGGCAAGTGGCCCACCGGCCCCATGCCCTTGGCGCGCAAGGTATCTGGTGCGCGTATGGGCATTGTGGGCATTGGCCGTATTGGCCAAGCCATTGCACAGCGCGCCTTGGCCTTCAATATGTCGGTGGCTTACACCGCGCGCAGCGCCAAGGCGGATCTGCCTTTCAAGTACGTGGCCACGCCCGAAGCGTTGGCAGCTGAGAGCGACTACTTGGTGGTCATCACCCCTGGCGGCGCAGCCACCCGCAAGCTCATCAATGCCGACGTGCTCAAGGCTTTGGGCACCAAAGGCATCTTGGTCAACGTGGCACGCGGCTCGGTGGTCGATGAAGCAGCCCTGATCGAGGCCCTGCAAAACGGCGTCATTGGTGGCGCCGGTTTGGATGTGTTCGAGAACGAACCCAACGTGCCCGAAGCGTTGCGCGCCTTGCCCCATGTGGTGCTGGCGCCCCACATCGGCAGCGGCACCACCCAAACCCGCCAAGCCATGGCGGACTTGGCTTTTAACAACTTGAATTCTTATTTTGAGAACAAAACCGTGCACACCCCCGTGCCCGAGTGCGCAGCCAAGGGTTAACCCAAATGATGCGGGTAACTCCGCATCTTGAGACGGCTCAATCATCATACGATAGCACCAAGGTCGCAAAGACCTTGAACTTCTAACCTGAGGAGACAACAGATGAAATTGAAAACTTGGCTGACCGGCGCAATGATTGCGGCAGGCCTGATCACAGCGGCGGGTCCTGTCCTGGCGCAAGAGAAATTGAGCGTGTGGTGGGTCAAAGGCTTCTACAAAGCCGAAGACGACGCCTTGTTCGCGGCGATTAAAAAATTTGAAGAAAAGAACAAGGGCATCAAGATCGATCTCTCGCAGTATCCGATCCAAGACATGATCCCAAAAACCGTGGCCGCGCTGGACTCTGGCACGCCACCTGACTTGGCCTACGCCGACACGTATGACTTCCAAGTCACCGCCAAATGGGCCTACGACGGCAAGTTGGAAGACCTCTCGAGCGTGATCGACAAAGTGCGCCCCAGTTTCGAACCTGCTGCCCTGTCCACCACCTTCTTGTACAACAACCAAGCCAAGAACCGCGCTTACTACGCGTTCCCGATCAAACAGCAAACCATGCACATCCAATACTGGAAAGACATGCTGGCTGAGTCGGGCTACAAAGAGAGCGACATTCCCACAGACTGGAAAGGTTACTGGGACTTCTGGTGCTCGAAAGTGCAAACTGGCTATCGCCAAAAAACTGGCAAGCGCGGCTTCGGTACAGGCTTCCCCATGGGCGTGGACTCGACCGATTCGTTCTTCTCGTTCCTGACCTTCATGGACGCCTACAACGTCAAGTTGGTGAACGATTCGGGCAAGCTCTTGGTCGATGATCCTGCCGTTCGCGCAGGCCTGATCAATGCCTTGAACGACTACACCGCGGTCTACACCAAGGGTTGCACACCACCCTCGTCCACCAGCTGGAAAGACCCCGACAACAACGTCGCCTTCCACAACAAGACCACGGTCATGACGCACAACGCCACGATCTCGATCGCTGCCAAGTGGTTGGACGACATGAACAACGCCGCCTTGACCCAAGAGCAACGTGATTTGGGCAAGAAGAACTACTACGAGATGATCGGCACTGCTGGCTTCCCGCTCAAACCCGATGGCACCAAAATGACCTATCGCTCGGCGGTGAAAACAGGTGTGATCTTCAAAGATGCCAAGCGCAAAGACCTGGCCAAGAAGTTCCTGGCCTTCATGCTGGAAGAGCAAAACCTGACACCTTACGTCGAAGGCTCGCTCGGTCGTTGGTTCCCTGTGACCAAAGCGGCGCAACAACGCCCCTTCTGGAAAGCAGATCCTGCACGTTTGGCTGTGTACAACCAGTTCATGAATGGCACCCAGCCGTTTGAGTTCACCAAGAACTACAAGTTCACGGTGCTCAACAACGAAAACGTGTGGGCCAAAGCCATGAACCGCATGTTGAACGAGAAAGTGCCGACTGAAAAAGCTGTGGACGAAATGATCGCCCGCATCAAAGAAGTCGCCGGTAACTAAACCCCAAGCGCACACCGGTGCCAGCCTTGCGCTGCACACCGGTGTGTGTCTTGTTTCCCCCTGATTGACATTGGGTTGCACCTTTAAAACTGCAACCGTTGAGGCGACCTTTGCCCATGAATACTCAAGTTGCTCCTCTCACACCCCCACCCGCCAAGCCGCTATCGCCTTGGGAGTTCTGGGGCCGCCTGATGGTGGTGCCCTACATCGTGGTGTTTGTGGTGTTTGTGCTCTACCCCGTTGGCTACGGTTTATGGCTCGCACGCCATCCCCAAAGCTACGTCGATTTATTCAACGACCCAATTTTTTTCCGCAGCGCCGTCAACACCTTGGTGTTCCTGGTCGTGGCGATCAACCTCAAGATGATCGTGGCCTTGGCGCTGTCTGGTTTCTTTGTGATGGAACGCTGGTGGATCAAGATCGTATCTGCGCTCTTCATCTTGCCCTGGGCCGTTCCCTCCATTCCCACCATTTTGTCGGTGCGCTTCATGTTGAACCCTGAGTGGGGCATCATCAACAGCGCGATCTTCCGCTGGACCGGCTTGGACGGCCCCAACTGGCTCAACGATCCCACCTTGGCGCTGTCGCTGTCCATGCTCATGCACATCTGGAAATCGCTGCCGTTTTGGACGCTGATTCTGGTCGCCGCCCGTCTGGCCATTCCATCTGAGCAATACGAAGCCGCTTCGGTGGATGGCGCCACCAGCTGGCAAAAGTTCAAGTTCATTACTTGGCCTTCGATGCGCTCGATTTACTTGACCTCCACCATCTTGTCCATGATTTGGACACTGGGTGACTTCAACAGCGTGTACCTGCTGACAGGCGGCGGCCCAGCTGACATGACCCACGTGTTGGCCACCTTGGGTATTCGTTACCTGCGACTGGACCAAGTGGACTTGGCCATGGCCTCTATCGTGGTCGGACTGCCCTTTGTCTTGCCCTTGGTTTACTTCATGATGAAAAGGCTGTCGAAATGAGCTTGAAGAAAATAGCCACCGAAGCCAAGTTGCTGTTGATCGGCATTCCTGTCTTGCTTTGGACCTTGTTCCCCGTTTATCACATGATTTTGTTCGCGATCTCACCGCGCGACACGGCCACCTCTGGCCATTTGTGGCCGGAGCAACCCACGCTGCAAAACTTTGAAATCGTGTTCAAGCGGGATCACTTCTATTTGGACCATTTCTGGCAACAGCTGGGCAACTCCTTCATCATCGCGTTGTCGGTCGGTGCGCTCACCTTGATCGTGGCCACCACCTCGGCCTTTGCCATCAGCCGCCTCAAGATCCGCGGTGGTCGCACGGTGATGAACTTGGCCTTGTTCACCTACTTCATCCCCGCCGCCTTCTTGGCGGTGCCCATGTACAAAACCATGGGTCTGTATGGCTTGCTGAACAACCAATGGTCGCTCATCTTGGCCATGGTGACGATTGCCTCGCCCTACTGCATTTGGGTGCTCAAACAAGCCAGCGACAAGTTGCCGTTTGAGTTGGACGAAGCCGCCCGCATCGACGGCGCAACGCCCTTGCAACTGTTCTGGATGGTGTATCTGCCCTTGATGGTCCCCTCGCTGGTGGCCGTGGGCACCTACGCTTTGTTGCTGGCCTGGAACGAATACCTGTATGCGTTCTTGTTGCTCTCCAAAGACCAAGACGTCACCCTGGCCGTGGCCTTGGGTAACTTTTTGTCGGCCGACGATTCCCCTTGGGAATTGCTCATGGCCACAGGCTTGATTTATGCGCTGCCACCCGCCGCGATTTACTACACATTCAAACGCTACATGGTGTCTGGCTTGACCGCCGGCGCAGTCAAAAGCTAAGGAAGAAAAATGGCATCCGTTTCATTCAACAACGTTCAAAAAACCTACGGCAACAAAGTCAAGGTCATCCACGGCATCACCTTTGAAATTCAAAACGGTGAGTTCGTGGTCTTGGTCGGCCCTTCGGGCTGCGGCAAATCCACCCTGCTGCGCATGCTGGCGGGCTTAGAAGAAATCTCTGGCGGCGAAATCAGCATCGACAGCACCGTCATCAACGATTTGGAGTCCAAAGACCGCGACATCGCGATGGTGTTCCAAAGCTACGCGCTGTACCCCCACATGACGGTGCGCGAAAACATGGCGTTCTCGCTGCGTCTGCGCAAAGCCGATGCCAAAACCACCGAAGAACGTGTGGCCCATGCGGCTCGCATTCTGAACCTCGACGCCTTGCTCGACCGTTATCCCCGCGAGTTGTCGGGTGGTCAACGCCAACGCGTGGCCATGGGCCGCGCCATCGTGCGTGACCCCAAGGTGTTCTTGTTTGACGAGCCGCTCTCCAACCTCGACGCCAAGTTGCGCGTGGCCATGCGCGCTGAAATCAAAGCCTTGCACCAACGCCTGAAAACCACCACCGTCTACGTGACCCACGACCAGATCGAAGCCATGACCATGGCCGACCGCATCGTGGTGATGCACGACGGCATCGTGGAGCAAATCGGCACACCGCTGGAGTTGTTTGACCGTCCCGGCAATTTGTTTGTGGCGCAATTCATTGGTTCCCCCGCCATGAACGTGTTCAAGGGCGTGGTCCAAAACGGCCAAGTAGCCGCCTTGGGCGCCTCATGGCCCATGCCCCCCACAGCAACACCTGTGGCCAACGGCACATCCGTGCATTACGGTGTGCGCCCTGGCGATTTGGAACTCGCCAGCAGCGGCATCGCCGCCCGCGTGGTGGTGGTCGAACCCACCGGTGCTGAAACAGAGTTGGTGCTGGACATTGGTGGCCAACAGTTCACCTTGGTCATGCACGGTCGCACCTCGGTTCAGCCGGACGACACCGTGTACCTGCAATTCGACACCGCCAAAGCCCACATCTTTGACGGCACCACCGAGCAACGCCTCTGACCATGACGCCCCCTCGCCTCGTCATCATGGGTGTATCCGGGTGCGGCAAAAGCACTGTGGGACAACGCTTGGCGGATCGCATCGGCGTGCCTTTTTTGGAAGGCGACAGCTTGCATCCGCCACGCAATGTGGCACTGATGGCTGCAGGCACACCACTGACAGACGAAGACCGTGCCGGTTGGCTAGACACCATTGCCACACACTTGTCGGCCTTGGGACCTGAGGAAGGTTTGGTGGTGTCGTGCTCCGCACTGAAGCGCGCCTACCGAGACCGCCTGCGTTTGGCTACACCCGATCTGCGCTTTGTGCACTTGCACGGCACGCGCGATTTGTTGGCCGAGCGCTTGCAACGTCGCCAGCACGACTACATGCCACCCACCTTGCTCGACAGCCAATTGCGCACCTTAGAAATTCCCACCGCTGACGAAGCTGTGCTGACGCTCGACATTGCACAGCCGCTTGAGCAGTTGGTAGCGGACATCGAACACCATTTACAACCCAACCACGCATGATCACCGCACAAACATTCCGACTCGACGGCCGCTTGGCCTTGGTCACCGGCTCGTCTGCTGGCATTGGCTTAGGCTTGGCACGCGGCTTGGCCCAGGCTGGCGCCAGCATCGTGCTCAACGGACGCGACGCCAACAAACTCAAAACCACGGCGGCCGCTTTGCGGGCTGAAGGTTTTGATGTGTTTGAACGCGCCTTTGACGTCACCGATGCAGCGGCCGTGAAAAGCAACATCGATCTGATCGAACAAGACATCGGCCCCATCGACATTTTGATCAACAACGCAGGCATTCAACGCCGTGCCCCCTTGCACGAGTTCGACCACAAAGACTGGCACGAGCTCATGCAAACCAACTTGGACAGCGTGTTCTTCGTCGGCCAAGCCGTGGCGCAACACATGATCACGCGCAAAAAGGGCCGCATCATCAATATTTGCTCGGTGCAAAGCGAGTTGGGCCGCCCCGGCATTTCGCCCTATATGGCCAGCAAAGGCGCTCTCAAAATGTTGACCAAAGGCATGGCGATTGACTGGGGTCCGTTGGGCCTGAACGTCAACGGCATTGGCCCCGGCTATTTCAAAACCGAATTGAATGAAAAGCTGGTGAATGACGCCACCTTCAGCGCTTGGCTGACCAACCGCACGCCCAGCCGTCGCTGGGGCGAGGTGGAAGAACTCGCCGGTGCGGCGGTGTTTTTAGCCAGCGATGCCTCGACTTTTGTGAATGGCCACATCCTCTATGTGGATGGCGGCGTCACCGCTCAGCTTTAAGGAACACACATGAAAGCCATTGTTTGCCACGCCCCCGAAGACTTGCGTCTCGACGCGTTTGAAACCGACGCCCTCGGCCCCCAGCAGCTCGCCGTGCGCGTGGCCTACGGCGGCATTTGCGGCTCCGATTTGCACTATTACCGCCATGGCGGCTTTGGCACCGTGCGCATCAAAGAGCCGATGGTCTTGGGCCACGAGGTGTCAGGCATCGTCAGCGCTGTGGGCGCTGAGGTGAAAAACTTTGCCCCTGGTCAACGCATTGCCATCTCGCCCTCGCGTCCTTGCGGTGTGTGCCAATACTGCCAAAAAGGCCATCACAACCATTGCTTGGACATGCGCTTTTACGGCAGCGCCATGCGCTTTCCGCACATCCAAGGCGCATTCCGCGAATCGCTGGTGATTGACGCCTCGCAAGCGCACACCCTCAGCGACAAGCTCAGCCTGTCGCTCGCTGCCTTGGCCGAGCCTTTGTCGGTCGGTTTACATGCCATCCAACGGGCGGGCTCGGTGTTTGGCAAGCAAGTGCTGGTCACCGGCTGCGGCCCGATCGGCGCCCTTTTGATTGCTGGTTTGCGCCGCGCCGGTGCAGCCCGCATCGTGGCGGTGGACGTGGCCGACAAGCCGCTGGCCTGCGCCCGCGCCATGGGTGCCGATGAAACCATCAACCTGTCCACCACACCTGATGGCTTGGCCCCCTTTGCCGTCAACAAAGGCGTGTTCGATGTGATGTTCGAAGCCTCCGGCAACGACAAAGCCTTGCGCAGCGGCCTCGATGTGGTGACACCGCGTGGCGTGATTGTGAGCATTGGCCTGGGCGGTGACGCCGCCTTGCCGCTGAACCAACTGGTGGGCAAAGAGCTGGAGCTGCGTGGCACCTTCCGCTTCCACGAAGAGTTTGCGGTGGCCGTGCGCTTCCTGAATGAAGGTTTGATCGACGGGCGTCCCGTGATCTCTCACGTGATTGATTTTGATCAAGCCACCCAAGCCTTCGAGCTCGCCAGCGACAAGAGCCAAGCCATGAAAGTTCAAATCAACTTCGGCGCCGAGAAAGCAACTGCATGACCACCTTCACCCAAACCATTCTGTTCACCGACACCGATGGTCGCGCGCGTTTTCGCGAAGAAACCATTGCACTGACCGAAGGCAAACCGCAAGCGCGTCTGTCAAAGTTGATGAGCAGCCCGGGCTACCAGCTGCGCCATAGCCCGGTCGGTTTTCGCAGCCAGTTTCATTGCAGCGACCACGGGCAATGGGTGTTCATCTTGAGTGGCCACATGGAGATTGGCTTGCAAGACGGCAGCTCACGCGTGTTCAGCCCCGGCGAGCACTTTTACTCGGACGACTTGTTACCCGCAGGTGCGACCTTTGATGAGAAGGTACACGGCCATTGGAGCCGCCAGGTCGGCAGCCAACCCTTGGTGACCTTGTTCGTGCGCGGATAAGGAACAAGGATCCACATGGCCATCAAAAACATGCTCGGCCACACGCTCGATTTATTGGGCGAGGCCATTGTGTCGGGGCACTACGCACCGGGCAGCTCCATGCCGCCCGAGACGGTGTTGTGCATCGAACTGGGCGTGAGCCGCACCGTGGTGCGTGAGGCCATCAAATCTTTGGTGGCCAAAGGTTTGGTCAGCACCGGCCCCAAAGTCGGAACCCGCGTCTTACCCTCTGACCAATGGAATTGGTTTGACCCCCATGTGGTGGCCTGGCAATCCAAGCTGGGTTTGACACGTGAATTTCTGCGCGATCTGCAAGATCTGCGCCGCGTGGTCGAACCGGCGGCCGTGCGCTTAGCCGCTGAACGCGCTACTCCGCAAGATTTGGCTGATGTCGAATTTGCCTATGCAGGCATGAAGCACGCCATCGAGTTTGGCGGCGACTACGTGACACATGATTTGCTGTTCCACCAAGGCTTGCTCAAAGCCTGTCACAACCGCATGGTGGTGCAAATGAGCAAAGCCATTGGCGCCTTGCTGCGCACCAGCTTTGAAATCACCACCACCAAACCCAACG
>JACCDG011780492.1_pt1 | contig 18930 bp, 17 predicted proteins | sample 7442471 | NCBI WGS metagenome assembly JACCDG01 (sample SAMN15323444, study PRJNA562643) | freshwater metagenome | isolation source: river surface water | place: USA:Blue River Watershed | collected 2017-08-17 | reverse complement strand
CTTCGGGTAACATTGGAACTACTCGGTCTACTAAATACACCGAAGTAGCTCTGTTATAAGCTTCATCATCTAAAATTGTTCCTTCTTGAAGATAATGTGAAACATCAGCAATATGGACACCTATTTCATAATTTCCATTTTCTAATACTTGAAACGATAAGGCATCATCAAAATCTTTTGCATCTTTTGGATCAATGGTAAATGTTAAAACATCACGCATATCGCGGCGTTTTTTTATTTCTGCTTCGGTTATGGAAGTATCTATTTTATTCGCATACGCTTCTACTTCAATTGGAAAATCATACGGTAAACCGTATTCGGCTAATATTGCATGAATTTCAGTATTGTGTTCGCCTGGTTTTCCTAATACTTTTAGTACCGAACCAAATGGAGAATCTGCTTTTTTTGGCCAATCTTCAAGATTTACTAATACAACATCTCCATGTTCTGCAGCACCAATTTTATTTTTTGGGATAAAAATATCGGTATACATTTTAGTATTGGTAGTTGAAACAAAAGCAAAGTTTTTTTGAATATCAATTACACCAACAAATTCAGTTTTTTTCCGTTCTAAAATTTCTAAAACTTCTGCTTCTGGTTTGCGTGAACTTCTTCTATTGTAAATATAAGCTTTCACTTTATCTCCATCTAAAGCATGATTTAAATTTATAAACGGAACAAATACATCATCTTCTAAATCGTCACAAACAAAATAGCCGTTCTTTCGAGATGTCATATCAATAACTCCTTCATAATACTCCGCTTTGGAAATTATTTGGTATTTTCCAATCTCTGTTTCATGAATTTTATCTTGTGATTTTAGTATTTTTAAATCCCTAATAATTTCATTTCTGCTCTTGGTATCTGAAAGTTCTAATATCGCTGCAATTTGTTTGTAATTATAGGATTTTGTGGGTTCTTTGGAGAGTATTTTATAAAGTTGTGCTGTGAAATCTTTGGGTTTATTTCCTAATTTTTTGGTTTTCTTACTCATTGTATCTTTTCTAATAATGTTGAAAGTTACGAAGAAGAATTAAAATTTAGAAATCAGAAATCAGAATTAACCAAAAAATAACAAATTTGAATATATTGAAGTTTTCAACAATTATTAAAAACAACATAAAATAGTTTTAATTAAATTTAAATTTATGATGGTGATTATAGTGTGTTAATAGTTAGTATAAGTTTTTGTAAAAATAAGTTTGTTTTAAGTTATAACTACTTATACAATTTAATTAACATAAATTATATACTATAACAACTTGAATTTTAGCTATAAAAACAAAAATAAAAACAGATTATCAACAACTGTTTATAATAGTCTTACTATACTTTTTGTAAATAACTTTTATCGTGTAATTCTGTTAATAAACAAGAAATAAATGGTGATAAATTATCCATAAATAAGTAAAACTTATCTTGCTTTTTTAATTTCCATTTTGGATTACAAATAATTTTAACACCAGTCTAAAAAAGTTTTTATTTTCTATCCAAAGTTGTTAACAGTTGTTGTTAAATTAAAATTAATTGATTATCAATGAATTAAAAAAAACAATTAACATTCCTTATGATTTACTTAATTTTCTTATATAATTCTTTGAAAACAAACACTTTGGTTATAAAAACATCAAAAAATAAAAGACGCACGTCATAACTAGAAGTAACTTTAGTAATTTTGTAAAAATAAACAACACACAATCATGAAAATATCTATTGGAAACGACCATGCTGGTCCCGAATACAAAAAAGCAATTGTTCAATTTTTAGAAGAAAAAGGACACACTGTTTACAACCATGGCACCGATGCTTTTGAAAGTGTAGATTATCCTGATTTTGGTCATCCCGTTGCTTATGATGTTGAAAGTAAAAAAGCTGATTTAGGAATTGTTATTTGTGGTTCCGGAAATGGAATAGCTATGACAGTAAACAAACATCAAGATATTCGCGCCGCCTTGTGTTGGACAAAAGAAATTGCAGCACTTGCACGCCAACATAACGATGCAAATATTATCAGTATCCCTGCAAGATATACATCCATTCAACAGGCAATTGAAATGGTGGATACGTTTTTAAACACACCTTTTGAAGGGGGTAGACACGCCAACCGTGTCCATAAAATTGCTTGCAAATAAGACTAGTAATGATCCACGATCACGTTCACATAGAGAAACACGAAGTAAAAGCTAAAAACTTAGTTTATTCCATATTGTTGAATTTACTAATTACAATAGCGCAAGTTGTCGGCGGCATTATCTCAGGCAGTTTAGCTTTAATTTCGGATGCACTCCATAATTTTTCGGACGTACTTTCTTTAGTATTTAGTTTAGTAGCTAACAAATTATCCAGACGAAAAGCTTCTATTGATCAAACTTTTGGATTAAAAAGAGCCGAATTAATAGCAGCATTTATAAATGCGGCCACTTTAATTATTGTGGCTTTTATCTTAATTTATGGTGCTATTGAACGTTTTATAAACCCACACGAAATTAAATCCAATTTAGTGATTTGGTTGGCCACACTGGGTATTGTAGTTAATGGTTTGTCGGTTATTTTATTAAAAAAAGACGCCGATCATAATTTAAACATGAAATCAGCCTACTTGCATTTGCTAACCGATATGATGGCTTCCATTGCAGTATTGTTTGGCGGATTATTGATGAAGTTATATGGTTGGTATTGGGTCGATAGCGTAATGACTATCTTAATTGCTATTTACTTAATTGTGGTTGGTTATGATTTAATATTAAAAGCAACCAAAATGTTGATGCTTTTTACACCAGAACACATAGATATCAAAGAAATTGTGAGAGAGGTACACAAAGTATCTGGTGCCGGTAAGTTACACCACATACATGTGTGGCACTTAAACGAAGAAGAAATTCACTTGGAAGCCCATTTGGATTGCCCGGAAGATTTCACTTTAACACAATTTGACGAGGTATTGCATCGGATAGAATTGGTCTTGTTCCAAAATTTTGGCATCAACCACATAACGATTCAGCCCGAATTCAAAAAAGAAGATCCTAAAGATTTTATTGTTCAGGATTAAATTAACACTATTCCCACAATATTCTTAGTACAAAGCGTATAAGGATCAACTGAAGCAAAGCGACACCTGTAAATTTTAATAAAAAAGATTGTTTGGATGCTTTGTGTTTAAAGAGCACTATTCCAAAAATACCACCGAAGAAACCACCGAATAAAACGAGTAATAATAAGCGCGTTTCCGAAATACGTTGTCTGTTTTTTTTAGCCCTTTGTTTATCGTATCCCCAAATAAAAAGCGTTAATAAATTTATTAATAATAAATACAATAATATTGGTTCCATAGTCACATATTTTTATTCAAAGATAGTATTTTAGTGGCCAAATTTAATTCCATCATGAACCACATTCAATTCATACACAATCAAACTCAAATAGCTGTAAAAAGTATCGAAGCTACGATACAATTACTTTCCGAAGATTGTACCATACCTTTTATTTCGCGATACCGAAAAGACCAAACCGGCAATTTAGATGAGGTACAAATCGAAACCATTTCAAAATTAAATAAACAATTTGAAGAAATCGTCAAGCGAAAAGAAAGCATCTTAAAATCGATTGAAGAGCAAAATGCACTTTCGCCCGAATTGAAAACTAAAATTGAAAATAGTTTTGATTTGCAAGAATTGGAAGATTTTTATTTGCCTTACAAAAAGAAGAAAAAAACAAAAGCCGATGTAGCTCGTGAAAACGGTTTGGAGCCCTTGGCTAAAATTATCATGAGTCAAAAAAATGATGATATTGAATTTTTAGCTTCTAACTATTTGAATTCTAATGTAAAAAATGAAGACGAAGCTTTACAAAGTGCTCGTGATATTATTGCGGAGTGGATTAATGAAAATCTATTTATTCGTAAAAATTTACGCCGATTGTTCCAACGAAAAGCAGTGATTACAACCAAAGTTGTTAAAACTAAAAAAGAGGATGAAGCCGCTCAAAAATTCAGTCAATATTTTGACTGGGAAGAGCCCCTTTCAAAAGCGCCATCGCACCGTTTATTAGCCATGTTGCGTGCTGAGGCGGAAGGTTTTGTCAAATTAAATGTAGCGGTTGAAAAAGAAGAAGCGATAGATTTCATTATTGAAAACACCATAAAAAACAAACAATCAGAGGCCAGAACACATCTAGAATTAGCCATTAAAGACAGTTACAAACGCTTGTTAGAACCGGCAATTTCAAACGAAACCTTGCAAGAAGCCAAAGCCAAAGCCGATAGTAAAGCCATTGCTGTATTTTCAGAAAATTTACGTCAGTTATTGTTAGCGCCACCATTAGGAGAAAAAAGAATTTTAGCTATTGACCCGGGGTTTCGAACGGGTTGTAAAGTGGTTTGTTTGGACGAAAAAGGCGATTTATTACACAACGAAACCATTTATCCCCACGCGCCACAAAATGATACCGCTATGGCGATGAAAAAAATTCGTTCGATGGTAAATGCGTACAACATCGAAGCCATTTCTATTGGAAACGGAACAGCATCTCGAGAAACGGAATTTTTTATTAAAAAGATTGCTTTTGATAAGCCCGTTCAAGTTTTTGTGGTTTCTGAGGCCGGAGCTTCGGTATATTCCGCAAGTAAAATTGCGCGAGAAGAGTTTTCAAATTACGATGTAACCGTTCGAGGTTCGGTTTCTATTGGACGCCGCCTTTCCGACCCCTTAGCCGAATTGGTAAAAATTGATCCAAAATCAATCGGTGTGGGTCAATACCAGCACGATGTAGACCAAACCAAACTGCAATCTGCATTAGACAATACAGTGATGAGTTGTGTAAATTCAGTTGGAATCAACATTAACACAGCTAGTAAATCATTATTGAGTTACGTTTCAGGAATTGGAGAAAAAATAGCCGAAAACATTGTAGCCTATCGATCTGAAAATGGTCCCTTTGAAGAGCGAAAACAACTAAAAAAAGTGCCGCGATTGGGTGAAAAAGCCTACCAGCAAGCCGCGGCGTTTATTCGAATTAAAGACGGAAAAAATCCACTTGACAATTCGGCCGTTCACCCAGAAGCGTATCCTGTTGTTGAAAAAATGGCAAAAGATATAGGAATTAATACTTCCGAATTAATTGCGAATGCAGCAAAAATAGCGCAGCTAAAACCTGAAAATTATATTACCGAAGAAATAGGGATTTTAACCTTAAAAGACATTTTAAAAGAGTTAGAAAAACCAGGATTAGATCCAAGAAAAGCCGCAAAAATATTCGAATTCGATCCTAATGTTCGCTCTATTTCCGATTTAAAAAACGGCATGATTTTACCCGGAATTGTCAATAACATTACTGCTTTTGGTTGTTTTGTAGATGTAGGGATTAAAGAAAGCGGCTTGGTTCACATTTCTCAATTAAAAGAAGGCTATGTTGCCGATGTAAACGAAGTGGTAAAAATGCATCAGCACGTGCAGGTTAAAGTGGTTGAGGTGGATGAAGCGAGAAAACGCATTCAGTTGACGATGATATTATAAACAAAAAACCAAAAAAATAAAATTCCAAACCCCAAGTTTATAAATTTGGAATTTGGAATTTTTTTATTGGAATTTTTTAAAAATTATTCTTTCGTTTCCGTTTCTTTTTTAGAATTAGCCGGTTGGTCGTCTTTCGCAGCGTTTTTAAATTCTTTGATACCACTTCCTAACCCTTTCATTAATTCTGGAATTTTTTTACCTCCAAAAAGTAATAATACAATAGCTAAAATGACTAATATTTCGGTAAGACCTAATTTTCCCATGATATAGATATTTATAACGTTTATTCGTTTAATGTGTTACAAAGATAATAAGAAATTCACAAACCCTTAATTTTTATCGAATTATTCTACGTATTAAAGTAACAACAGCTTGTATTTAGTATATTTGTGATACTAATTTGTGTATAAAAATGTCCAATTACCAACTAAAAAGACAGCAACTTCTTAAAAAATTGTATACCAAAAGAAGGTTGGTCATTCTGAACGAGGACTCATTTGAGGAAACATTTTCATTGAAATTAAATTTGATGAATGTTTTTGTAGTGGGATCTGTGGGCGCCATTTTCATTATTTTTGTAACCACCTATATCATTGCTTTTACCCCCCTTCGCGAATACATTCCGGGGTACGCTTCTTCAAAGTTAAAGCAAGAAGCCTTAGAAATGGCTATAAAATCAGATTCTTTAGAGCAATCGGTAAAAATTAACAACGCCTATATTACTTCCATAAAAAAAGTATTAACCGGCGATTTAGAATATGCAAAACTGAATAAAGATTCCATAAAAGCACTGGGCCCAGAAGGTATAGATGAGGCTTCGATTGTGCCTACGGAAAATGAAAAAACATTGCGAGAACAGGTAATAAAAGAAGATAAATTCAACGTGTTTGATTCGGCCCAACCCAAAGTTGGCTTTGTCTTGTTTGCACCAGTACAAGGTACAATTATCGAAAAATATAGTCCAAAAAACAAACATTTAGCGGTCACAGTAGCTTTGGGTAAAAACACACCTATAAAATCTATTGGTGCCGGTACTATCATTTTTTCAGATTGGACACCCAGTTCGGGTTATGTAGTGATTATTCGCCACAAAGACGATATTTTGTCGGTGTATAAAAATGCGGCATCGGTTACAAAATCACAGGGAAATATAGTAAAATCGGGCGAGGTAATTGCATTAGCAGGAACTTCGATACCACAAAAAACAAACGCCACATTACGGTTTGAACTTTGGAAAGATGGTTTTCCGATTGATCCTGCCCAATTCATTAATTTCAATTAACATGTCTGTAAAAGCCTTTGCAGCAAAATTATTTGCCAAAAGAATTCATATTAAAACGCAAAAGTGGGCAAACAATCCCGTTGCTACTCAGGAAAAAGTGTTGGCGAGCTTGCTCAAATCCGCGGCACAAACGAAATTTGGAAAGGAGCATCACTTTAGTTCGATAAAATCCCACACCGATTTTGCTCAAAACGTCCCCGTGCGCGATTATGAAGGTTTAAAACCCTATGTTGATTTGGTGGTAAACGGAGAAGAAAATATCCTTTGGCCTGGAAAACCGCTCTATTTTGCTAAAACTTCAGGGACCACATCGGGTGCCAAATATATTCCACTCACGGCAGCATCGATGCCTTTTCATATTCAAGCCGCTAGAAACGCAATTTTAAGTTATATACATGAAACCGGTAAGGCCGACTTTGTAAATGGGAAAATGATTTTCTTGCAAGGAAGCCCTATTTTGGAAGAAAAAAAAGGCATCAAACTCGGACGATTATCAGGAATTGTTGCCCATTTTATTCCGAGTTACCTTCAAAAAAACCGCTTACCCAGTTGGGAAACCAATTGCATAGAAGACTGGGAGACGAAAGTAAACGCTATAGTTGCAGAAACTTTTTCAGAAGACATGACGGTTATTTCTGGGATTCCGAGTTGGGTGCAAATGTATTTTGAAAAACTCAGGGCGAAAGGAAATAAGTCTGTGGGCGACATTTTTAAAAACTTTAATTTATTTATATACGGCGGAGTAAATTATGAACCGTACCGTGCTAAATTTGAAAATCTAATTGGCAGAAAAGTCGATTCTATAGAGTTGTTTCCGGCTTCTGAAGGCTTTTTTGCGTATCAAGATTCCCAAAAGGAAAAAGGCATGTTGTTGCTCTTGAATTCTGGCATTTTTTACGAATTCATCAAAGCCGATGAATTTTTTACCGAAAGCCCAAAGCGATACACGATTGGAGAAGTGGAGTTGGGCATTAATTATGTTTTAATTATTTCTACCAATGCCGGTCTGTGGGGATATAACATTGGCGATACTGTTCAATTTACTAGTTTGAAACCGTACCGTGTGATTGTCTCGGGACGAATCAAGCATTATATTTCGGCTTTTGGTGAGCATGTGATTGGGAAAGAAGTAGAAGCAGCCTTGAAAGAAGCCATGGAAGGAACCGATGTTCGCGTAAACGAATTCACCGTAGCGCCCCAAATTAATCCAATAGAAGGTCTGCCCTATCACGAATGGTTCGTTGAATTTGAAAACGAACCCAACGATTTATCCGCTTTTGCCCTACGGATAGATGCTGCCATGCGCAAGCAAAATGTATATTATGACGATTTAATTGTGGGCAATGTATTGCAAACATTAGTTATTACTAAAGTTCCAAAAAACGGTTTCCAAGAGTATATGAAATCGATTGGCAAATTAGGCGGACAAAATAAATTACCAAGATTAAGTAATGATAGAAAAATTGCTCAGTTTTTTGAGATAAAACAATAAATATGAAAGAAAAAAGACTGATTTGGATTTTTTTGATTGTTACACAATTTGCGTTTTCACAAATCAAAGGCGTAGTCAAAGACAGCATTTCAGGCGAACCGATTCCGTATGTGAATATTTGGGTGGACGGCGAAACTACTGGCACAACTTCTGAAGAAAACGGAAGTTTTTCATTGGACATAAAAGAAGATAAAGTATTGGTTTTTTCTGCTTTGGGTTATGAAAGCAAGAAATCATCTTCTAAAAACGAAATAATTCTTTTAAAACCTAAAGTTTTTGAGCTGAAAGAAGTGGTGATTGAACAGCCTAAGTTTAAAAAAGAAATAGAAATTGGGAATTTTAGTAGACCAGAGGGCTATCATATTTCTGGTAATTTAGATTGGTCAAATGCTAAATACTTTAAATATGAAACTAGATTTGAAGAAACAAAATTTGTAAAAAAAATTAAAATAAAAACACGTAGTAAAGTAAATAATGCCAAATTTAAAATTAGAATTTTTAGTGTAAATAAAGAAGGTTATCCAGAAAATGATTTACTTTCAGAAGATATTATTGTAACGGTAAAGAAAGGAAAAAGGAAGAATGCAATTGATGTTTCAAATTATAAAATAGATTTTCCAAAAGAAGGTTTATTCATTGTTTATGAAGTTTTAAAGATCGAAACAAATAAATACATTTTTCAATACACAAATGAAGGCAGTAAAAAAATATTTAAGGAAATTTATTTTGCGCCAGATTTTGAATCAAATATAGTTGATGAAGAAAATACTTACCATTTTAGAAATGGCAAATGGATTAAATTGCAAAAATGGCAGAATGACGAAACGGGTGATTTAAAAAATTTTAATAACAAAGTTTTGGAGCCAGCAATAAATTTAATTTTAACCAACTAATGAAAATCGTACTTTCCTTTTTTATCACATTTTCCCTTTCTGCCCAAATCAAAGGCGTAGTCAAAGACAGCATTTCAGGCGAACCGATTCCGTATGTGAATATTTGGGTGGACGGCGAAACTACTGGCACAACTTCTGAAGAAAACGGAAGTTTTTCATTAGATATAAAAGAAGAAAAAGTATTGGTTTTTTCGGCTTTGGGTTATGAGAGCAAGAAATCATCGTCTAAAACCGAAATAATTCTATTAAAACCTAAAGTTTTTGAGCTGAAAGAAGTGGTTATTTCTAGTGCAATAAAGAATAAAACAATTAAAGTAAATGGTTTTAAAAAAAGGGAAATAAGTGTTTATTATGGGGCCGGCACTCAACCCACAATAATTGCCAAAAAGATTGAACCTTCAGAACAAATTAATAAACACCCCTTTTTAAAAGAAATCAATTTTTTAAGTCTATCGGATATAGATAAAGCAAAAATTATTTTAAGGTTTTATGAAGTTGATCCAGAGGGCAAGCCGGGAATTGATTTTTTGGATACTAATATAGTTATTGAAATAAAGAAAGGAAAGAAAAATAACAGGATAAATTTAGAAAAATATAAAATTAGAATTCCTGAAGACGGATTGTTTATAGCTTTTGAATGGATGATAATAGAAGAAAATAAATACACTTATACATACACATTAGAGGAAGAAAATAACAAAATTTCTTATAAAGATGGAATAAGTTATCAGCCTGTAATTGGAACAATTCCTGCTGAAAATCAAAGTTCTTGGCAATACGCAATAGGGAAATGGTTTAAAAGGCATAAATTTAATCAAGATATTAATGTATCAAGATATCAAGACAAATTTGGTGAACTAGCCATAGAATTAACCTTAACCAACTAATGAAAAGCGTATTTTTCTTTTTTCTCACATTTTCCCTTTCCGCCCAAATCAAAGGCGTGGTCAAAGACAGCATTTCAGGCGAACCAATTCCGTATGTGAATATTTGGGTGGAGCATGAAACGATTGGAACGATTTCAGAAATGGATGGAAGTTTTGCTTTAGCGACGTCATCTGATAAAAACATTGTTTTTTCGATTTTAGGATATGACAAAAAAACACTCAAAGCCAATCAAACAGCAACCGTTTTTTTAAATCCCACCGTTTTTGATTTAAAAGAAATGGTAATTCTAAACAAGAAAGAATCCAAGCAAGTTGAAATAGGTACAATTAAAAACAGCACTTTTCAAGCCTTTGATAATGGTCCTAAAATAGAAGCAAAATACTTTCCGTATGAAAAATCCTTTGCTAAGAACCGCTTTATTAAAGAAATAACCATTTTTACAGACAGCAGAATAGATAATGCTACTATTAAATTACATTTTTACAGTGTAGACGCTAAAGGTGCGCCAGGGCAAGAATTGTTAACCAAAGATTATATAGTTACTTTAACCAAAGGAGTTATGAAGCACAAATTTAATCTTAGTAATTTTGATTTAGAATTTCCTAAAACCGGCCTTTTTGTGGCGTATGAAAAGTTATTGATTGAACAAAACAAGTTGGGCACTAAGTACCAACCCTATGTCTTATATAATTATGTCGTACGCGATTTTTTTTATACCTATGCCTATGGAATTTGGAGCAAACAAGTGGCGGAATTCCCAGATAAATTAGGCATAAATGAGCCCGCAATTAGCCTTATATTATCGAACTAAAAATAAAGTTGTACTTTTGCAGGTTAGATAAACAGATATAATGAAAGACATTAAAAACATTTCGCGCTCTAGAGCGCAAGAGTCCTCAGCAGCTATTGAGCGACTGTACATTACCATGAGACATTTGTTTAACAGAGGTTTTTACAAGCCGATGGGTGTTTCAGGAGAAACGTTAAGAGAAGCATTATTGGCGCTTCGACCAGAAATTTACGGGTCCATAGCCGAAGAAAAAGTAGAATTAAACGGATTGTTGTATGTTATTGAACGATTGCCTGTTGGTATTGAGCAATGCCGTTACATCAATTTAACGTCTGATGAGGGTTATTCGAGTTCTCATTTTACAGCAATTGTTCCACCTAAGAGAAGAAGAAATTGCTACCGCATCGACGACGAGCAAATGAATATCGAAATCACGCGAGGCCGCTCGGATATATATGATATTTTAACTCACTTAACCTTTATTTTTATCGAATCGCATAAAATAAAAGATCGGGTTTTAATTGATGAGGAAGGAAGATTTACGCGCGATTGGGAAAAACTAGAACAACTCGTGTTGCAAAATAAAAAGCTGACATTAGTTGATAGAGAAAAAGCCATTTCACATGTTTCTAACATTTTAGGCAGAACTTTTGCCGAAGTTAAAGCTATTTATTCCGATTTTGGAACCCCCGAATCACCAGAGCGTTTTTTACACATTGTATATTGGCTAGGAAAACTTGCTATTGAAGAAGTGGTAGACAATAACAAAAGAACGATTACGTTTAGTCCAATATTAAGAGAACGTTTAGGCCATCATATTTATGGTGAAATTTGGGCAAACAACATTAAAGAAGTATTGGTTCAAAACAATTTGATAGAGCGACCCCTTCATATTATTAGTGCCAATATGCACAGTGTGATGAATTCTATTTTTGCCGAACCGGTATTGGGAAAAAAATATAAGGATGCTGCTGATTTTCAAATATTTGAAGATTTAAGCAGTTCAAATAATAAAGAGTTGCGCAAGAAAGTAGAAGATGTTGCGTTACAACAAGGAATGATATCGTTGCCCGATCGATCGGGCACTAATATAGACGTGCAAATTTTTGATACAGCAAAAATTGACCTGTCTAAAACGGCATTTGCCACAGCCGATTTAGGTAATAATAAGCCAGTTTTGATTGTAATGGATTATGCGTTTGGCGAACAAGCTTACGAAACAATTGACGAGCTATTAAAGCCTTATAAAACCGAAAAAGGTAAAATTTTCATGAACGTAGAATCGGTTTCTATCATGGGAAAAGCCGGAATTTTAGAAGGAGGAAAAGGAGATATTATGGTTCCGACTGCTCACGTGAATGAAGGAACGGCCGATAATTATTCTTTTGAAAATGAATTAACAGCAGCAATGTTGAGCGGAAATGGCATTCCGGTTTTTGAAGGACCCATGATTACCGTTTTAGGAACTTCTTTGCAAAACAGAGATTTGTTGAAGTTTTTTCACGAATCGACTTGGCAAGCCATTGGTTTGGAGATGGAAGGAGCCTATTATCAGAAAGCCATTCAATCGGCGTCTAAAATAAGAAAGAGTATCAATCCAAGCGTAAAAGTGCGTTATGCGTATTATGCTTCAGATAACCCACTCGAAACCGGAAGTACATTGGCTTCGGGTGGCTTGGGAACAACGGGAGTAAAACCCACCTATTTGATAACGATCAAAATAATTGAACAAATTTTTAATGTAAAAAAATAGTATGAGTACACATTCTCAAGACCAGGAAATTGATTTAGGACAAATTGGAAAAGGGATCAGCAACTTTTTTAAAGGGATAATAGATTCGTTTTTTACATTTCTTTTCTTTTTAAAAAAGAAGGTAATTTTGCTATTACTGCTCGCTATTATTGGTGTTGTTGCTGCTTTTTTGTTGGGTTCAAAACAGTATACCCATGAGATATCGGTGTTGCCTAATTTTAAAAGTAACGAATACGTATATACTAAAATAGCCCAAATTAATTCCAAATTGAGAGAAAAGGATCGTGCTTTTTTTAGTCAAATTGGAATACAGCATTCGGATCGAATCAAGAAAATCGAAATTGAAGCCTATCCGGCCTTGTTTCCTTTTGTAAATGATAAAGAGAACGAAAACAACTTCGAATTGATCAAATTAATGACTGAAGAAGGAGGTATGGATAAAATCATGAACGATGAAACCATCGGAATGAATTATTACCACCACAAAATTACTATTACTACTGAGGGAATGCTTTCGAAAGAAGCTTTTATTGCCCCGTTATTGAAGTACTTGAATACGAGTCCGTATTTTGAGACCCAACAAAAAATACATCTTAAAAACGTTCGAGATAAAATCATATTAAACGATTCGTTAATTGCTCAAATTGATAAGATTATTGGTTTATTATCGTCTAACAGTTCCAATGCAACCGTTTCTATTTCAGAAAAAAATAGTTTGCCCGAGTTGGTACAAAAGAAAGACGAATTGATATATGCCAATCAAATTTTTCGCATTAAGGAAAGCAATTATGATAAAATCGTAAAAGAAGAAAGTAGCGTTATCAACATTCGTAAATTTGATCCTTTGTTACTTAATCCGAAGGTGTTTTTTCCGATACTGTTAATTTTTGGTTATTTGCTAGGCTATGCTTTGTTTCAGGCAGCGAAAAATCGTAACGAATAATAATAAACGCACTTAATATCATTAAAAACTTAAGGATAGAAAGCAAATGAAACAATTGCTCTTTTTTTTATGTTGTTCATTTCTCTATACTTTTTCTCAAGAAAACGGCTGTAATTATTTTGATGCTCAATTTTTTAGAGGGAATATTTACAAACACAGAAACGATATTGCCCATTTAATTTCGGGACACCCCGATGGAATTCTACTCAGTTACAATTGGAAAACCAACGGATCAGAAGAATGGCATCAAGTATACAATTATCCCAATTATGGTATTTCGTATCAGTACATTGATTTCAAAAATCACTATTTAGGCGTCAATCATGCTATAGGGGCACATTATAATTTTTATTTTTTTAACCGTCAGTTGCTGTTTCGTATTTCACAAGGAATAGGCATAACTTCGTCGCCCTATGATAAAGTGACCAACAACAAAAACAACGCCTTTGGAACCAAAGTAATGGACAATACGTATTTTTTAGTACAGTATAAAAAAGAAAATATTATTGAGAATTTAGGCGTACAAGCAGGGTTTATGCTGACTCATTTTTCTAACGGACGAATCAAAGCCCCAAACAACGGCATCAATACGTTTGCCCTCACCCTTGGCCTGAATTATGGATGGCGAGAAAAGCAAGAAATCAAATTAGATTCTTTGCCAATTCCTGCATCGTATGCAGAACGTATAAAATACAATATCGCTTTTAGAACGGGTGTTTCAGAAGGGCCGGTGCCTCATTTAGGACAACGTCAATTTTATCATTTTGGGGCCTATGCTGATAAACGGATTGGACGAAAAAGTGCGCTTCAAATTGGTGCCGATTTATTTTTTTCGCGCTATTTGCAAGATTACATTCGCTATGTTTCGGTGGCCTTTCCAAAAGAGCATGAATTGTATGCCAATCCCAATACTGATTATAAGCGAGTGGGATTATTTGTGGGACACGAATTGTTCATTAATAAATTATCCATAGAAACCCAGTTCGGTTATTATGTGTACAAACCCTTTGATTATGAAGGTGATGTTTACCAACGTTTCGTCTTAAAATATTATTTAAACCCCTGGCTTTTTTCAGGAATTGGATTGAAAACCCATTTTGAAAAGGCCGAAGCCATTGAAGCCACCTTGGGCATCCGACTTTAAAATGAGAAAACTGTTTTGGCATATTATAGGCTTGTGTTGCATCTGTATAGTAACAGGTTGTGGCATTTCTGATGACTGCTGGAAAGGCAACGGAAGGCGGATCTATCAAACTTTTCCGCTTGAAAATTTTACCAAAATAAAAGTATACGAAGGTATTGGATTGGTCGTAAAAGAAGGCCCTAATTATGAAGTAAAAATAGCGGCTCCAAGCAGTATTTTAGACAACATTGAGGTAAAAATGGATGGGAGTATGTTAGTTGTAAAAGATCGTTCTACCTGTAATTTAGCACGAGAGTATGGACAAACGGTAGTGTATGTTACGACGCCATCTTTAGAAGAAATTCACAGTAAAACGGAGCAAGAAATAAAAAGCGATGGCGTGTTAACGTTTCCAGAATTGAAGCTTTATTCTGTGGACATAAACGATGGAGCGGGTACGGGGGATTTTAGGCTAAAGTTAGACACACAATTAGTTTATATTGAGAGCAATAACGTGTCAAATTTTTATGTTTCGGGAGAAACAGACCAATTAATAGTGTTTTTTTCATGGGGAAATGGTATTTTTAACGGAGAACAACTGCAAAGTAATTCTATCGATGTCTATCACAGGGGATCAAATAACATAATTTTTTTTCCTATACAATCGATAGAAGGGAATATATATAGTACTGGGAATATTGTTTTGAAAAATCGCCCAATTATGCCTCCAAATGTTGTGCAACATCTTACAGGTAGATTAATTATGGAATAATTAGGTTGTACGAAGCTGTTTTTTGCGCATTATTTTTAATATTTTTGTACAGAATAAAATAAGTTAATATGAAAAAAAGTAAAGTATTGTTATTGTTAGCTCTTGTTTTTCAATTAGTTTCTTGTGATACATCAAAAAAGAAAGAACAACCTGAAGTAGTTCAGAAAAAAAACATATTTACTATTGAAATTAATATGGTAAATAAAGAAAAAGATGTAATTTGCTTATACTATAAAGACAATTCAATTAGTTTTTTCAATGATGACATGGCAATCTATAAAAATATAGAAAAGAGCGACGTGCCGCAAACGGTTATTTTTGAGTTACCAGAAGATTTTTTACCCAACGATTTTCGATTTGATTTAAGTCATGAAAACAGCAATCAGACGATGAAGGTCAACACACTAAAATTTTCTTTTGCTGGCGAAAGTTTCGAAATAAACAACACCGAATTAGAAAAATATGTAACACCTAATGAAGGCGTTATTTTTGATTCTTTATCACGAAATTACACTTTCAAAAAAGACAGTAAAGGAAATTATGATCCCTTCTTAACCACTACCGGACAGTTTTATCCTTTACTAGAAAAATTAGTGGGTATAGGTGCTTTTCAGCCGACAGTAAATTAATTGAGGCCAATAAACCAAAATACTCGTCAATAATCCCATCAAATAATGTATACAAAAATAAAGACTCTTTTAGTTGAAGGGATAAATAACAATAGTCTTTTTACCTTATTTTTAAGATTATCTGGGGTTCTTTTCATTTTTCTAACCACATTTTTATTTACCAATAATTATGCTTCTGAAGTAGTAGGACAATACGACTTTATACGCTCATATTTTTTAGTGATTGGTTCCATAATAATGTTGTCTGCAGATCAAACTATATTGTTTTTTATTGGAAGATATAATAATTCGAAACAAGCAATAATTGATATTTATAAGAAACTTATAGGTGTTATTGTAGTTTTATACCTAATCAATAATTTATTTTTTTGGTTTCTTGTTACGTTAACCACTATTCCCATTAATGCAATTACAAAAGAATTAATAGTAAAGGCAAACAGTGTACTTTTTTTCTATTGTATATATTTAATTAATATTGAAATATTAAGGGCTTTAGAGCGAACTTTTGTTTCCGAAACATTTAGAAATATTATTAAATACATCCCATTAATGATCGGTTTCTTAGTTGTAAACCCATTAACAACGCCAAGTCTTATTGTGGATTTTTTTATTTATGGATTCTTATTTATTGCAATTTTATCTTCAATTGTTTTGCTTATAGTATTTAACAAACACAACGTTACGCACCAAGCTGAATATACAAAGGACTCTTTTAAATTTATTTTAAAATATTCTTTACCTATTACATTAAGTACGGTATCCTTGTATTTGTTGTCCAGTATAGATGTGTTTTTTTTAAAATATTATTTTGGAGATAATTATGTAGCCTATTATTCTGTTGCATTTAAAATTGTTTCTTTTATTAGCGTAGCTATAAATGCGGTAGGTTTATCTGTGGCAACATCAATGGCTTTTAATTATAAAAACACAGCTGTTAGCAAGCTAAAGGAAACGGTTGCATCTTCTGCTAAGCTTATTTTTTATTTCTCGTTATTTTTTTCAGTAGTGGTTTTATTATTTAGTAAAGAAATATTAACCCTTTTTGGAAAAGAGTATTTGATTTCAAATGAAACATTAATACTTCTGATAATGGGCAATTTAATCGCATCAATAGCCGGAAATACCTATATGTATTTATTGATGACCGATAAGGGTAAAATTTTAGGCAGATTAATTTTTTCTGCGGTTATTATTAATGTTTTATTAAATATTTATTTAATTCCTCGTTATGACTTAAACGGCGCAGCAATTAGTGCAATTGTGTCCATACTTTTATGGAATTTTTTAGGTGCATACTATGTTTATAAAAAAGATAATATAAATATTCTATTTAGAGTTTGATGAAAATAATTATCAATAAAAATGTTTATTTTTTTATTCAACTGGTGTTATTATGCCTTTTGGCTGGAATCGTCAGCTCTTTTATTTTACCCGCTAAATTTTATAATGATGCCAAAATTATTGTGAATGATTTTCACAACGAAATCGGATTTATAGGGAGTTATCCGTTTACAATATTGTTTTATAAGATAACGCTCTTAAAATTTATTCCTTACTTTTTGGTAGCGATAATTCAATTGCCTATAGTCTATTTTGTGCTCTATAAAATTGGCGTTCCCCTAGATTTTAATCGTTTAAATACTAAGAATTTTTTGGTATATATTGGTTTTTTCTTAATTGCATTATTCATTTGTATCCCCTCTAAAGAATTCATTAATTTTATTTATTTATCCCTTATAGTCTTTATTTTTAAAGATAAAAAATACAGTTTACAAAAAACCCTATGGTTATCGTTTGCTTTGTTTGTCATTTTCGGGCTGTTTTTTAGAAGCTATTATTTATTTGTTCCAGTAATTGCAACATTAATGTACTTGTTTACTTTCATCAACATAAACAACAAGACGATAAAAACAATCCTTTTTTCTATATTCATTGCAGTGGCAATGTCCTTTTCTTATAAATTAATTATTGGTAAATACATTTCTGAGAGTACAAGAGAAATGCATAATTTAGAACGATTAAGATCCGATGAGGCACAATCTATGATTCAATCTCCAATACCTACAGATTCATGGTATGGTGAAACAATAGGGGTCTTCTATGGATATATTTCCGTTAATATCCCCATAAATGCCATTCATCAACTTTTAAAACCTCAAGTAATGGCGTTTATTATTTGGCAGTTATTTATCTTTTATCTTTTATATTTACGGTTTGAGAAATGCATCCAGAACAGGAGTGCATTTCACCATGAGCTGTGGGTTTTTTTATTTGTTTTTTCTTATTTTGTAGTGCAAGGTATGTTTGAACCAGATTTGGGTTCGGCGGTTCGCCATAAAATAGGAATATTTCCGTTAATTTATTTTGCTATTTATTATGATAAATTCAGTATTAAAAAAAGATAATGTTTTTTTATTTTCTATTTTAATAATTGCAACATCGTTAGTTTTTAGAAAGCTTGCTACAATATTAATAATATTATTTTTGCTTTACCTAGTTTTTAATAGAAAGCATTTTTTTAAAAGCAATCCCACTGAAATCAAACTGTATATACTAATTATTAGCATTCCATTGTTGTTAGAAGTTCTTTTTTTCTTTATGAACGACAATTTAAGGGAGGGCTATAAATCTTTAGAAAAAAGTATAACCTCCGTTCTCATACCAATAGCATTTCTTTTCAATTATAAATTATTTGATCCAGAAAAAACACTAAAACGCTATGCAATATTAACTTTAACACTGTTGCTTATTTTTTTATTTGGATTTATCGTTTTTAGGAATGATTATTTCATAAAATATTTAAGTGGAATACATCTATGGGAAATGGGTTATGAATTTTCAAACTTTATTGGAAT
>JACCDG010840058.1_pt1 | contig 18931 bp, 23 predicted proteins | sample 7442471 | NCBI WGS metagenome assembly JACCDG01 (sample SAMN15323444, study PRJNA562643) | freshwater metagenome | isolation source: river surface water | place: USA:Blue River Watershed | collected 2017-08-17 | reverse complement strand
GAATGCAAAGCCGCACAAAAATCGTCAGATTTGCCAGCACGATCACGGTAATGGCGAAATACTGCAGCTTGGCATCCTCATGTGCGTGGCGCGCATAACTGAGCGTGGTGGCAGTGCTTGATACCATGCCGCCCATCAGCCCCAGCAGCGGGGCGCCCATCTGTGCACCAAAAATCCGCAGCAGAACAAAGCCGGCCAGCCCCATACCTGAAATCAGTACCACCATCATCCAGGTCTGGTAGGGGTTAAACGCCTGATATGGACCGAATTCCTGGTTCGGCAACACCGGCAGAATAACGAAACTGAGCACGCTGAATTGCAGGATGGAAAACAAATCCTTGCGGCTCAGGTGTTTTGACATACCCGAGAGTTCAGTCTTGAAATACAGCAATAATGTGGCGGTTACCCCCAGCATCACCGCCAGTGTCTGGTTTTCGTACCAGCACAAAACGCCCAAGCCAAAACACAACAGTAGGGCCACCTGGGTGGTGGTGCCGGGGTCGCGGTTCTGTGGCACCTGCAGGAAATAAGAGCTGATGATGCCGATGCCTACTCCGGCCATGGCAAAGCCGATCAGCAGGGGCATGTGTGTCAGCTCTGCGAGCATGGCTGATAGCGTACCCAGCAGCGCAGTCAGCGCAAAGGTACGCAAGCCGGCATTGGCGGCCGGGCTGCGTTCGCGTTCCAGCCCCATCAGCAGGCCGATTGCCAGACTGCTGGCGAAGGCGGGCAGTGAAACCAGTTCGGTGTTGGCAAGAAAAGACAGATTCATTCGGCGCAACCCTGCAATGAGCATGCATTACATTGTAGACAGCGGCCGTGGCGGCGCCATTAAGCCTGGTCAATATTTGCTTCGGGCGGCAATTCGTCCCAGCGCAGCCATTCTGCCTTGAGCCAGGCATAGAACACCGGTGCGGCCACCAGCCCGGCAATGCCCAGCAGGCGCTCCAGCAGCAGCATGGCGATCAGCAGTTCCCAGATGCGCGCATTGATGTTGTGGCCGACAATCCTCGCATTGATGAAATATTCCAGCTTGTGGATGGTAACCAGAAACAAGAGTGCCCCCGCCGCCACCGGTAGTGAGTAATTCAGGCCGATGGTGACGATTGCAGTGTTCGACAGCAGATTGCCCACCACGGGCAGCAGGCCGCAGACAAACGTGATCGCCACCAGTGTTTTGGCCAGCGGCAGCTGTACGCCCATTGCGGGCAATACCAGCAGCAGGTAGATGCCGGTACATGCGGTGTTGATCAGCGAAATTTTTACCTGTGCCGTTGCTACGCGCCAGAAGGCATCGCGCAATGCATCGACCTGCAGCAGCAACAATTGGCTCAGCGGTCGATGTGTCATTGTCCCGGTGATGCCGTTTACGGCAATCAGCGCACCAAGCAGAATGCCGACCAGCGCATAGCCTACCCCGGCAATTGCGCCGAAACTGATCGAACCCAGCTCGCTGGCATGCTCTTTCAGCCAGACACTGGCCTGTTGCAGCAGTGCCTGCTGTTCCGGTAGCTCGGTCTGGATCTGCTGCGGCAGCCAGGCGCGTGCCGAGGCGAGGATGTCGCCCATCTTGTGCATCAGATCCTGCACGCCATGGCCATTGCGCAGCGCCAGATGCAGGCCGGTGGCCATCAGCAGCAGCCCGAGTACCACCAGCGCAGCGACAGCTGCCACCCCTAGCCAGCGCGAGCGCTGCTGTTGACCCGGGTGTGCCGTCCAACGTGCTGCCAGTGCCAGAATCAGTGAATAGGCCAGTAGCCCGGCATAAATCGGCACCAGCAGCCCAAGTTCAACCAACCCCAGAAACAGCAGGGCCATCAGTATGAAAGCAGTAAAACGTGCATGGCGTGGCGCAAGCGGGTTCATCAATATTTTTTCCGTTGCAGGTTCTGTTGACATTTGTTTCGCCGCTACGCGACGGCAGGCAAGGGTTTTTGCGCATGCACAGGTGGACCGTCATCATCCGGTGCCAGACTACTTTGGTCAATTGCAGACACCCGGCAGGCTCTCAGCGCTTATGTCGGGCTCTGCTTGCTATAATCCTGAAAGCCGCAGTTGACCGCCTGTTTTCCCTGGAGACATCCAATGAATGCGGAGTTGTTGCATATTGTTGCCGTTAACCTTGTGGGGAGGCGCGCCATGCACCCGGCAGCAGGGTGCTCGTCGCGTCATACTGCGTCGTTTCTTCTGGCGCGCAACAGTGCTCCGCATCGTCACGCCTTAACTGGCAAGCCGATCAAAGCGCGGTCAGGCGCATTCAGTTGCAGTTTTTAGGACAATTTGCAAAAAGCCCGACCTTCTCATCATGCCTATCAAACAACCGATTTCTGCCCTTATTGTGATTCACACGCCCGACCTGCAGGTGCTGTTGCTGGAGCGGGCCGACTATCCTGGTTCCTGGCAGTCGGTAACCGGCAGTCGTGAAGGTGATGAAACGTTGTGGCAGACCGCAGTGCGCGAAGTAGGCGAAGAGACTGGCTTTGTTGCCAACGCCGACAATCTGCGTGACTGGCAACAGCAGAATCGTTACGAGATTTACCACAAGTGGCGCCATCGTTATCCGCCTGGCACCACGCACAACACTGAGCATGTTTTCAGTTTGTGTCTGCCCCAGCCCCTCGCGCCACGGCTCGCACCGCGCGAGCATCTGGCCTATCGCTGGGTGCCATGGCAGGAGGCTGCAACGCAGGTGTTTTCCGCCAGCAACGCCGAGGCGATCCGCGCCTTGCCGCTGAAGTCGCCGTTGTTACAGGAGTAATCCGGTATGGCCGTGCTGCGCATTGCCACATACAACATCCACAAGGGCTTGTCGCAATTCAATCGACGCGTGACCCTGCACGATATGCGCCATCATTTGCAGCAACTGCATGCCGATATCCTGTTTTTGCAGGAGGTGCAGGGCGAGCACGAGGGCCATGCACGGCGCTTTGCCCACTGGCCGCAGGCGCCGCAACACCAGTTCCTTGCCGAATCGCTGGCACATCGGGTGGCCTATGGCAGCAATGCCGTCTACGAACACGGCCACCATGGCAATGCCATCCTCTCGCGTTTTCCGATTCTCGACTGGGAGAATCAGGATATTTCGGTGAACCGTTTTGAAAGCCGGGGATTGCTGCATGCGCAAATTCAGGTGCCAAGCTGGCATGAGCCGCTGCATTGCATCTGTGTGCATCTGAACCTGCTGGGCCGCGATCGCACCAAGCAGCTGAAAGCGCTGCGCCAACGCATTGAAACCCTGGTGCCAACAGATGCGCCGCTGATCATTGCCGGCGATTTCAACGACTGGCGGCAGCAGGCCTGTAAAGTGTTTACTGAAGAACTGGCGTTACGCGAGGTGTTTGAGTCGCTGCATGGCATGCCAGCGCGCAGTTTTCCGGCCAAGCTGCCGGTGCTGACGCTGGATCGCATCTACTACCGTGGCTTTCACATTGAACACGCCAAGGTGCACGGCGGTCTGCCGTGGTCGAAAATTTCTGACCATGCGCCGTTGTCGGCCACCATGAGGCGAGCTCGATGAATCGTTATCTGGGCGGCAACCGGATTCAGTTGTTGCGCAATGGTGGCGAGTATTTTCCGGCTTTATTGAACGAAATCGCTGCTGCGATACACTCGGTGCATCTTGAAACCTATATTTTCGAGCCTGACCGAACCGGCCTTGAGGTTGCCGACGCATTGATGCAGGCGGCCCGGCGTGGCGTGTTGGTGAGTCTGGTGATGGACGGCTTTGGTTGTCGCAGTTTTCCCGAGGACTTGCAACATGCCTTGTTGCAGTCCGGAGTGAGGGTGATGTTCTTTCGCCCCGAACTGTCGCGCTTCAGCCTGCACCGGCACAGGCTGCGGCGCATGCATCGCAAGGTGGCGCTGATTGATGCCCGTGTCGGCTTTGTTGGCGGCATCAATGTCATCGACGATTTCAACACCCCAAATCAGGTGCCGCCACGTTATGACTATGCGGTGCGGGTGGAAGGCCCGCTGCTGGGCATGTTGTATGCCGCAGTCAGACATCTGTGGTGGCAAACCTGCTGGGCGCAGTTCAAGTATCCATGGTTGACCTTGCCACGGCTTCCATTGACGCTGGTGGGGCATGGCACCATGCAGGCCGCACTGGTGGTGCGCGACAACCTGCGCAATCGCCGCGCCATTGAGCAGGAATATCTGGCGGCAATTGCTGCTGCCAGGCAGGAAATTGTTATTGCCTGCGCTTATTTTCTCCCTGGCTATGCCTTCCGTCAGCATTTGCTGGACGCGGCAAAACGCGGTGTGCGGGTCGTGATCCTGCTTCAGGGCCGGGTGGAATATTGGCTGCTGCACCATGCTTCGCGCACGCTCTACCGGCGTTTTCTCGAAGGAGGTATCGAGATCTTCGAATATACCGCCAGCTTTATGCATGCCAAGGTTGCGGTGGTGGATCAGCACTGGGCAACGGTTGGCTCTTCGAATATCGATCCGTTCAGCCTGTTGCTGGCGCGCGAAGCCAACGTGATGGTGCGTGATGCGCGTTTTGCGTGTGAACTGCGTGCCGATCTGCAGCGTTCGATGCAAGAGCGTTCGGTGCCCATTCTGTTGTCGGATGTGCGCGAGCGTACGCTGGCTGCGCGTTTGATGGCATGGCTTAGTTATGTTCTGGTGCGGCTGCTGATGGGCATTGCCGGCTATGGGAAGCGCGAATATCGTTCGGCTGCCGATGAGTGATTGCTGATTTCTGGCAGTATCGGTGATGGCTGCAACGTTTCCATTTCCTCCTGTTCCTGTCTAAGCTCCGGTTTTTGTGCATTTTTACGCTATAATCGCGCCCAAGCTGTGGTGTGGGCAAAACGACGCTTTTCCCCGCACGCACAAATCCGATTTTTTGAAGTTGATGTTGCTGCCATGACGGCGGCTGGAGTGATGAATGTCTTTTGCTGATTTGGGTTTGAGTGAAGAAATTTTGCGCGCGGTGGCCGAGCAAGGCTATACCGAGCCGACCCCGATTCAGGCACAAGCCATTCCTGCTGTATTGTCTGGTCGCGACATCCTGGCTGCTGCACAAACCGGCACTGGCAAAACTGCGGGCTTTACTCTGCCGATCCTGCGCCGGCTGCAGCCGCAGGCGAATAACAGCCACTCCCCGGCCATGCACCCGGTGCGTGCGCTGATCCTGACGCCAACCCGCGAATTGGCCGATCAGGTGGGCGATAGTGTCAAACTTTATGGCAAACATTTGCCATTGCGTTCATCAGTCGTATTCGGTGGCGTAAATATCGAGCCGCAATCACGTGAGCTGCGTGCCGGCGTTGAAGTTCTGGTGGCAACACCGGGGCGCTTGCTGGATCACGTACAACAGAAATCCGTTAACTTGTCGCGCGTGGAAGTGCTGGTGATGGACGAAGCGGATCGCATGCTGGATATGGGGTTCCTGCCCGATATTCGCCGCATTCTCGCCTTGTTGCCGGCAAACCGTCAGACCTTGCTGTTTTCGGCGACTTTTTCGCCTGAAATCAAGAAACTTGCCGACCAGTTCCAGAAAACACCGTTGCTGATCGAAGTGGCGCGTCAGAATCAGACTTCCGATCAGATCGAGCAACGGGTACACGCAGTGGAGCTGTGGCGTAAACGTGCCGTATTGGCACAACTGGTGCGCAAGCAGAAAATCCCGCAGGTGATCGTGTTTTGCAATACGCGTCATGGTGCCGAAAAACTGTCGCGTGATCTGATTCGTGACGGTTTTTCTGCTGATTCGATTCATGGCGAAAAATCACAGCAGCAGCGTATTGCCACGCTGGCCGAATTCAAGGAAGGAAAATTGAATATCCTGGTGGCCACCGACGTTGCTGCGCGTGGTCTGGATATCGATCAGTTGCCGTTTGTGGTCAACTACGATTTGCCGAATACACCGGAAGATTATGTGCACCGGATTGGCCGCACTGGCCGCGCTGGCGCCAAGGGGATTGCCATTTCGCTGGTGGCGCCGGAAGAGCAGAAGCAACTGGCGGCGATCGAGAAGCTGGTGAAGCAAAGTCTGCCGGTGAGCGTGATTGATGGCTTTGAGCCGGGTGCCGCGCCGGTCAAGGAAAAGCCATCTCCAGCAGCCTTGTTTCACACCACCCAGTTGCCTAGTGGTGAGCCTCCAAGTCGCTTTGGCGGCCGTCGGGAGCAGCAGATTCCCGCGCTGCTGCTGCCACCACGCAGCGCGCGCTGATGATTGTGTAAATGAAAAAGGCATCCATAACGGATGCCTTTTTTGTTTGTGCCGGCGCTGTGATTCAGGCCGCCGGCAGGAGCTTGCCTTCAAGTGCTGCACCACCTTGTTCAATTGCAATCAGGCGATCAATGTTCGGATGTTTCCCCGGGAAGCTGCGGGCGTCTGCCGTATGCTCGCCATACAGGGCCAGGCCTCGGGCGGCTGCATCACCATTGATGCAGCCAAATTGCTGCAACAGATAGGCGTAGACTGCCAGCGATCCTGCCTGGCCGGGCTTGTTTTCGATGCTGGCAATGCAGGCCTCGCCAGCGTACAAATCCAGACGGGAAAATTCGGCAACGGAGGGGAGGGTTTTCAGGGTTTCGGCAAAGCTGCTCATGATTTCTGTTGTAAATATCGTTGACTGAGTTGTTTGAAATGAGGGAGGCCCGAATCGCGTATCCATTCAAACAGCACCATCTCGCGGCTGATGATATGAATTCCGGTGCTGCGCATGCGCGCCAGCGCCAGTTCGCGGTCTTCGGGCGAACGCGATGATACCGCATCGGCGACCACGAATACCTGTTTTCCTGCTGCGTGTAGTTCTATTGCTGTTTGCAATACACATACGTGCGATTCAATACCGATCAGAACTATCTGCTTACGATCACTGCAGGCGGGTAAATCCAGGCAACCTGCCGCCACGCAGGAAAATGCCGTCTTATCCAGTCGGGTAGTGTTGCCGGCGGTTTGCAACAGCCCCGGCAGGGTGGGGCCGAGACCGCGCGGATACTGTTCGCTGATGACAATCGGCACATGGCAATCCTGCGCCAGGCGCAGCATCCAGTCACAGTGATCAATCAGTTTGGCCGCCGCATGTACGGCATAAGCCAGTTTCTCCTGCACGTCTACCAGCAATAAGGTGGATTGTTCGCGCTGCAGTAGCATGGCCGCTCCTAAGGAAGCGCTGATTTATTCGGCGAGCGGGATGAAGTGCAAGGAGCCCGGCGCGCAGAGCGTTGCATGGCCATTCCACTAGGCGGCAAGCCGCCAAGTGGCTGGTCAAAGCGAGACCTATCATGAGGATAGGCGAGCTTCCGAGCACCGCGCGACGCAGCAATTCGCCCGCGCAGTCAATAAATCAGTGTCTTCCTGATGGGTTAATTGGCGTCAGCCCCCGGCCGCATCGCTGCCCCAGATGGCTTGTAGACGAATCGGAAAATCCAGTTTACGCGGGTCGACCACGTCATGAATGGCATATAGCGCCTCGCTGGTTTTGCGCCGGATCGGGAAGCTCAGTGGCGCGCCACGCGGGCCGATCAGGCTATGTATCCAAGGTGTGCGGGCGTTGTCGGAGGCTTTGCTGACAATGCCGGTTTCTCCGTTGGTGAGACGAACCAACGTGCCTAGCGGATACAGCCCCAATTCCTTTACGAAGTAGGCGGCAATCGCTGGTTCGACGGTTTGTCCGCGTTCCAGGAATAGCTCTCGTAGCGCTTGATTGGGCAGTGCCAAGGGCCGGTTTTCGCGTTTACTGATGCGGGCCGTGTAGCGATCGGCCATGTGGATCACTTTGGCGCCACGCCGGATCTGCTCTCCGCTCAGTTTGCCTGGATAACCACTGCCGTCTTCCGTTTCGTGATGCTGCAACACCATCTCCAGCCACAAGGTATCTGTGATGCCGAGTTGTTTCAGGATTTCGACGCTCTTTTTCGGGTGTGATTGAATCGCGGCCTGAAGCGCCGGGGTGAGTTCGCCGCCAAAGCTGTTGAGTTTGTCCTGAACTTCAATCATGCCCAGATTCATGGTCATGGCAGCTTTCAGCGTTGCCTGCAATTCTTCGTCCGCCATGTTCATGGCTCTGCCGACAATACAACTGACCACAGCACAGTCGATCAGATGTCGTATGGCATAGCTGCCTTCCTGCTTCAGCAAGATCATTGCCAGCGCAACATCGCGATTGATGTTGCAGGCTTGCTGCACCAGCCGGGCAATTTCAGAGGCTTTTTGCTGGGGGTCAAAATCCACATTCTTCAGCTTCCGCGATATTTGCATCAGCTGATTGCGGGCTTCTGTTATCAACTGCACTGCCGACGGGGGCTCGGTATTGCCTTGTACAACTTCCAGCCTTTTTCCACGGCTGTCCTCATCGACAAACATGCCTTGTTCGATCAGGCGGTTAAGCTGGGCGTCTGTTTCGATAACGAAGCCTTCCCGCAGCAGTAATTTGCCGTTGGCATCGCTGACGGCCCAAGGGAGCTGCTTGCCCAGCTGGATATCACCTACACTGATACGTTGCTTGCCCATGCTGTATCCATTTTCGAAATCGACCAATCTGCTGCCCATGCCTTGAGTATAGCTATAACTACTAATATTCAAGAAATATAAGGGGTTATGAGAGAGTGGCGTGTATGCGTTGTTTCGTTTTGGAAATTTGTCTCGGTGGTGTTGGCAGAAAAGCGAAGCATGGAGAGATTGCTTCGAATTGGGCAGGGCAAGAAAATGCCCGGCAGGCTTGGCCGGGCAATGATTCTGGGGACTATTTCACCACTTGAAGCTTGGCGCGGCCCTTGGGGCGGCGATCTTCGCTGCTGTCTGGTGGAGATGGAGGTGTGGGGGGGGAGGCCTCGTCGATGACGGCTTCAAAATTCATGCCCATACCGTTTTCCCGGGCAAACAGTGCAATCACGTTGCCAACTGGTACGACGATGTCTTGTGGCACCCCATTAAAACGGGCGGAGAAAGTGATGAAATCGTTTTCGATCAACATGTCACGCGTGGCGTTATAGCTGACATTTAATACGATTTCGTTGTCCTTGACATATTCCATCGGTACACGGATACGATCACCAAGCACTGCTACGGCCAGATAAGGGGTATGCCCCTGATCGGTGCACCATTGATGCACTGCGCGCAACAGATAGGGCTTCATCGAACTGTCACTCATGCTTTGCTCCTGAATTGGAATCAGGCCGGCGCTTTAGCCGGCCAGTCGATCATTTGCGCATCGCTTTTTCGTTGGGTGTCAGCGAGTCGATGAATGCCTGGCGGCTGAACAGACGCTCTGCATATTTCATCAGGTTCGGATTGGGTTTGGCAAATTCGATACCGTAATGTTCCAGGCGCCACAACAGCGGGGCAACGGCAACATCGAGCATGGAGAACTCATCACCCAGCATGAACTTCTGCTTGGTGAAAACCGGCGCAATCTGGGTCAGATTGTCGCGAATTGCCGAGCGTGCTTTTTCCTGGTCTTTCTTCGACGAAGCTGCATTTTCCAGTGTACGCACGTGGACAAACAATTCCTGCTCAAAACGGAACAGGAACAACCGGGCGCGTGCCCGCATGACCGGGTCGGCCGGCATCAGTTGCGGGTGCGGGAAACGTTCATCGATATATTCGTTGATGATGTTGGCTTCGTGCAGGATCAGATCACGCTCTACCAGCACCGGCACTTCGTTGTAGGGGTTCATTACAGCCAGATCTTCCGGTTTGTCGTGGATGTCGACATCGTTGATCTGGAAGTCCATGCCTTTTTCGAACAGAACGATACGGCAACGATGGCTGAATGGGCAGGTTGTACCCGAATAGAGGGTCATCATGATGAGGCTTGCCTTTCGTTTAATGCGCAAAAACGGCAATTCTAGCAGTTAGTCGTGCAGAAATACCAGTTTTGTATAGCAAGTTATTGATTTTTAATAAAAAAACGGAAGGTCGTTGCCTTCCGTTTTTGTCTGCTGTCAGCGGCTGAATCAGTGTACGTCTTTCCAGTACTCTTTCTTCAGCATGTAAGCCAGCGGCAGGAAGATCAGTGTCAGGAATAGCAGGACAACATAACCGATTGTCTGGCGCTTGTTTTGTGCCGGTTCACCCATATAAACCAGATAGTTGACCAGATCGGCAACGGTCTTGTCATATTCTGTGGTGTCGGCTTTGCCATCGGCGCCCAGACGAGTCTGGCTACCGGCTTTAACCAGCTTCAGGGTTTTGGTTTCGTGACCTTCATGCTTGGTCACTTCCAGAACCTGATCGCCCTGCATTTCAAACAGCACGTGCGGCATGCCGACTTTGTCGAACGCAACATTGTTCCAGCCGGTTGGCCGTGTTTCGTCGCGGTAGAAGCCACGCAGGTAGGTATACAGCCAGTCTGCACCGCGCGAGCGGGCAACAACGGTCAGGTCCGGTGGGGCTGCGCCTAGCCACTGCGCGCCATCTTTCGGATTCATTGCCACTTTCATCAGGTCACCGACTTTGGTGTCTGGATTGAAAATGAAGTTTTCCTTGATCTGCTGTTCGCTCAGGCCGATATCCTGCAGGCGGTTGTAACGCATGTAGCTGGCACTGTGGCAGTTCAGGCAGTAGTTGGTAAACAGCTTGGCGCCACGCTGCAGCGACTCGAAATCGCGGGTGTTAACAGGTGCCTTGTCCAGTGGAATGTCCTCACTGGCGACGGCCATCATTGGTACCGCCAGCAGGGCAAACAGGAATTTACTCATCCATTTTTTCATCTTGTTCTCCCTTAGCCCGTAACGCGGGTCGGAACCGGTTTGGTCGAGTCGATCTTGGTATACCACGGCATCAACAGGAAGAAACCGAAGTAGACGAACGACAATGCTTGTGCCAGCAAGGTGCGCATTTCGGTAGACGGAATCGCGCCGAGAATGCCCAGGCCAATAAACGCAATGATGAACAGCGTCAGGGCAAGCTTGTAGATCGGGCCACGATAGCGGATCGATTTGACCGGGCTCTTGTCCAGCCATGGCAGGAAGGCAATGATCACGACGGCTGCACCCATTGCCAGAACGCCCCATACCTGGGTACCGGCGAATGAAGGTATCGCACGCAGGATTGCGTAGAATGGCGTGAAATACCAAACCGGGGCAATGTGCGGTGGTGTCTTCAGGGGGTCAGCAGGAATGAAGTTGTTATATTCGAGGAAGTAGCCGTTCATTTCGGGCGCGAAGAACACAATTGCGCTGAAAACGATCAGGAATACTGCCACACCCAGGATGTCCTTGACGGTGTAGTAAGGGTGGAACGGGATGCCATCCAGCGGAATGCCGGTTTTTGGATCCTTGTTCTTCTTGATTTCGATGCCGTCCGGATTGTTCGAGCCGACTTCGTGCAGTGCGATCAGGTGCGCGACAACCAGCATCAGCAGAACCAGTGGTACCGCAATCACGTGCAGTGCAAAGAAGCGGTTCAGTGTCGCATCGGATACCACGAAATCACCGCGGATGAATACCGACAGATCCGGGCCGATCACCGGGATTGACGCAAACAGGTTGACGATCACCTGCGCACCCCAGAACGACATCTGGCCCCATGGCAGCAGGTAGCCCAGGAAGGCTTCCGCCATCAGGCAGAGGAAAATCAGCATGCCGAAGATCCATACCAGTTCGCGTGGCTGACGATACGAGCCGTAAAGCAGGCCGCGGAACATATGCAGGTAAACCACGACAAAGAACATCGAGGCACCGGTCGAGTGCATGTAGCGGATGATCCAGCCACCTGCAACGTCACGCATGATGTATTCCACCGAAGCAAACGCCAGGTTTGCATCCGGCTTGTAGTTCATGGTGAGGAAAATGCCGGTAACGATCTGGAGTACCAGGACCAGCAGTGCCAGCGAGCCGAAGAAGTACCAGAAGTTAAAGTTTTTTGGTGCGTAATACTCGGATACGTGCTCTTTCCACATTTTTGTGGCGGGAAAGCGCTCGTCAATCCAGTTCATGATATTGCTCATTGTGCGGCTCCCTGATTATTTGTCATCGCCAATCAGCACGCGGGTATCCGACAGATACTTGTGCGGCGGGATTTCCAGGTTGGTAGGTGCCGGAACACCTTTGTAGACGCGACCGGCCAGGTCGAATTTGGAGCCATGGCACGGGCAGAAGAACCCGCCCATCCAGTCTGCACCCAAATCGGCAGGTCCGATGTCCGGGCGGTGGGTCGGCGAGCAGCCCAGGTGGGTGCAAATGCCGACAGCAACCAGAATTTCTGGCTTGATCGCCCGGGCCGTGTTCTTTGCGTATTCAGGCTGCATCTTGCCATCCGACTTTGGGTCAAGCAGTTTGTCTTCAAGCTTGGCGAGATTGTCCAGTTGTTCCTTGGTGCGGTTAACAATCCAGACCGGTTTGCCACGCCATTCTACGTTGATTTTCTGGCCGGCTTCTAGCTTGGAAATGTCTACCTCAACAGGCGCGCCGGCTGCTTTGGCTCGTTCGCTGGGCATAAAGGTCAATACAAAAGGCGTCGCAACGCCGACGGCAGCAACGGCCCCCGCAGCGCCAGTGGCGGCAACGAGAAAGCGACGTTTACTGTTATCTACTTGGTTTTCACTCATGAGATGTGTTCCTGGAAGTGGAAGCCGAAACTAAAACCGCCGGATTTTAACCCATAAGGGCTATGGGGGAAACCTGTTTACCTGATTCAAATCAAAATCAGGCTGGGCTGTCGATATCAATGTGCTGATGGGACAGGCCAAAGCGATTGGCAAGATGTGCGCCGAGTGCCTGAATGCCGTAACGCTCTGTTGCGTGATGGCCGGCGGCAATATAGGCTACGCCGGATTCTCGTGCCGTATGGACTACGGCCTCGGAAATTTCCCCGGTGATGAAGGCGTTTACCCCAAGATTGCACGCATCCAGGAAATATCCCTGGGCGCCACCGCTGCACAATGCCACCTGCGATACGGTTTTGTCCGTTGCGCCGACCAGTAGGGGCGGGCGTTGCAGGCGGGTTTCGATAAGCGCGGCAAACTGTTGTATCGGCATCGGCCCTTGCAATTTGCCGATACACGCCAGGTTCTGCTCGCCAAACCATCCTTCTATGTTGATCCCCAGTTTCTCCGCCAGTTGGGCGTTGTTGCCGAGCGTCGGGTGGGCATCCAGTGGCAGGTGCCAGGCAAACAGGTTCAAGTCGTGCTGCAACAGAAATTTCAGCCGTCGTTGCTTGATGCCTATGACGCGACTGTCTTCGTTCTTCCAGAAAAAGCCGTGATGCACCAGTACTGCGTCTGCACCGGCGGCCGCTGCGGCTTCCAGCAGCGCCATGTTTGCGGTAACGCCGGTGACGATATGACGGATTTCCTTACGGCCTTCTACTTGAAGACCATTGGGGCAATAGTCTTTGAAGCGGCCAGTATCCAGCAACTGCTGTGTATAATTTTCCAATTCCTGTCTGTACATGATGGTGATCCGTATGAAACGACTGTGGCTGATTTTCGCACAAAGCGCGACCATCGCTCTGGGTGTTTGCCTGGCGTTGAGTGTCTGGCGCCCTGACTTGCTGGCGTGGCCCGTTTCATCCGGCAAGCAGGTGGTGACGTTGACTCAGGCGCCTGTGGTTGCGTCTGCGGCAGCCTTGCCTGCCGGAAGTGGATCTTATGCTGATGCGGCGGCCAAGGCGCGTCCCGCGGTTGTGAATATCTACACCAGTAAACAGGTCAAGGTGCCGGTTCATCCATTGCTCAATGATCCCCTTTTCAGGCGCTTTTTCGGTGAGCGTCTGCCCTATGCCACGCAGCGGGCATCCAGCCTGGGTTCCGGGGTGATTGTAAGTGGTGAGGGTTATATCGTGACCAATCACCATGTTGTTGAATCAGCAGACGAAATCGAGGTTGCACTCTCGGATGGCCGCACGGCATTGGCTCAGGTGATCGGCAATGATCCTGAGTCTGATCTGGCTGTGATTCGTGTAAATCTGGAAAAGCTGCCGGTTGCGACGCTGGGAAATTCTGATGGATTACAGGTTGGCGAGGTGGTGCTGGCAATAGGCAATCCGTTTGGTGTCGGCCAGACTGTGACCATGGGCATTATTTCAGCGCTTGCACGTACCCAGACAGAGGTGAATCCCTTTGAAAGTTTCATTCAGACCGATGCGGCAATTAATCCTGGCAACTCTGGTGGTGCGCTGGTTGATGCAGCCGGCAATCTGATTGGTATCAATACCGCCATCTACTCCAAAACCGGGGCCTCCCATGGCATTGGCTTTGCCATTCCGGTCAATGTCGTCAGGCAGGTGATGGAGCAGATCATCCGCAGTGGTGCGGTAACACGTGGCTGGCTCGGCGTGGAAATGCAGAATCTCACTGCGGACATCGCGGCATCGTTCCGGCTTCCGGTGCAGCAGGGCGTTATTGTTGCAGGTGTTGTCCGGAATGGCCCTGCACATCTGGCGGGAATGTTGCCTGGAGACGTGCTGATTGAGATCGCTGGGGTGTCCGTGCGAGACTCTGTTGCTGCCATCAGGCAGATCGCCGCGATTGCTCCGGGTATGGATACGCCGATGACGGTGGTGCGTAACGGTCAGGCCATGCAACTGAACGTCACTGTTGGTAAGCGCCCACGTATTGGCCAGGATCTGAATTGATCTTGCTCGGTGCCGACTGCCCAACCGTCAGAGCGGAGCGGGGGGCTCGCTAAACTGTTTGGTTTCCAGCCAGCCGGCAATGATAACGCCGGCTTCGTAAAGCAGCCATAGCGGAACGGCGAGCATGATTTGCGACAACACATCCGGTGGTGTAACAACCGCCGCGATGACGAATGCGCCGACAATCACATAGGATCGTGCTTCCTTCAGCTGGGTGATGCTGACTACCCCGAAGCGGACCAGCAGGATTACAGCAATCGGTACTTCAAAAGTGATGCCGAAGGCGAGAAACATGCCCATGACAAAATCCAGATAGTTTCCGATATCCGTCATTACCGCGACGCCAAGAGGGGCAACTTTGGTCATGAAACCGAATATGACCGGGAACACGAAGAAATAGGCAAATGCCATACCCAGCAAAAACAGCAGCAGACTGGCCATGACCAGCGGGATTGCCAGCTTCTTTTCGTGGTCGTAAAGGCCTGGAGCAATAAAGGCCCATACCTGATACAGGGTGTTCGGCAGGCTGATCAGGAACGCTGCCATCATGGTGACCTTCATTGGCACGAAGAATGGCGTTGTCACCTCGGTTGCAACCATCTGCCCGCCTTTGGGCAGCGCCTCAAGCATGGGTAAGGCGAGCAAATGGTAGATATCACCTGACCAGTTGAATAAGGCAACAAACACCAGCACAATGCCGAGCAAAACGCGCAGCAAGCGGTCGCGTAATTCAATCAGGTGGGTGATAAAGGTTTGTTGCGTTTGATTCTCGATGGTCATCCGGATTTTGCCGAAGTTGTCGGATCTGGCGATCGATTGGCAAACAGATCCATTTGCTGGTTGCGCAAGGCCTGTTCTTCCGCATCTACGTCAGGGTTTTCCATTTGTGCGGGCAAATTCTGCTCTGCCACGCTGGGTGACTGGCCTGGACCAGATTCAGTCTTTGCTGCTTCAATCTGGTTCAGATCGGCACGTATTTCGTCTACCTGCTGGTGAATGTGTGCGACTTCTGTTTCTGCCGCTTTTATTTCCTGGCTGATGGATTGCTCGAATTGTTGCGCCGCATCACGGATTTCCTGCTGTGTCTTGCGCAATTCTTCCAGTTCTATCTGTGCATTGATATCGTTGCGAACCTGCGTGGCATAGCGTTGTGCCTTACCGACAAAACTACCAACGGTTCGCGCAACCTTGGGCAGGCGTTCGGGGCCAATCACTACCAAGGCAACGACCCCGACCACCATCATTTCGCCGAAACTGATATCAAACACGGCGGTTACTTTCCATCCAGCGTGTCAATTAGCCACGCTTTTCGTTATTTTCGGCATCAATGACGCGGCCGCTGTTTGCTTCTTTATTGGCAGGTTGGCCGTCTTCGTTCTTCATGCCTTCCTTGAAGTTTTTTACTGCTGCGCCCAGGTCTCCTCCGACATTACGCAATTTTTTTGTGCCAAATACCATGACGATAATCAGCAGAACAACCAACCAGTGCCAGATGCTGAACGAACCCATTTTAATTACCTCGCGTTTTACAGTTTGGCCAGTACATCGGCCATTTTTCCGGTTTTACCACCACCGAATACATGAATATGCAGATGCATGACTTCCTGGCCTCCGCCCTTGCCGGTGTTGATGGCTGTGCGGAAACCACTTTCCAGACCCTGCTCCGCCGCTAACCTGGGGGCCAGTAGCAGCATTTTCCCGAGAATACCCAGATCCCGCGGATGAGTATGCGCCAGTGACTCGATGTGTTGCTTCGGCACAATCAGAAAATGTACTGCGGCTATCGGATTAATGTCGTGGAAGGCGATCAGGTCGTCGTCTTCGTAAATCTTATTGGCCGGAATTTCGCCGGCGGCAATCTTGCAGAAAATGCAATTGCTCATTGCGCTTAATCCTCAGTTGTTTGGTCTGGCGGCTTTTTCGTCAACGCCGGAAATGCCCTCGCGACGATGCAGTTCCGCCAGCACGTCGTTTGGGCCGAGGCCATGCCAAGCCAGCAAGACCATGCTGTGGAACCACAAATCCGCTACTTCTCGCACAATATGCAGACGGTCATTGTCTTTCGATGCCATCACTGTTTCGGTGGCTTCTTCGCCGATTTTTTTCAGAATTGCGTCCTGCCCCTTGTGAAACAGGCTGGCAACATAGGACGAACCCGGCTCGGCACCTTTGCGACTTTCAAGCGTCTCGCCAAGGCGTTGCAATACTTCTGCGCTAATCATGGATAACAACCTGAGCTAATTGAGGTGAACAGCTTATTTTACGTGGCAATTATGAACATTGCGAGTAATCAAGAAAGCGTCATGCCTCTGCAAAGAAACGGAATTACGGGTTTGTATAAATTTCGCAAGGGTCTTTCAACACCGGATCGACACTGATCCATCGGCCGTTTTCCAGGTGGCGATAAAAACAGCTCTGGCGGCCGGTGTGGCAGGCGATGCCACCGATTTGTTCGACCTGATAAATCACCACATCTTCATCACAGTCCATACGGATTTCGTGCACTTTCTGCGTGTGGCCCGACTCTTCGCCCTTGTTCCACAATTTGTTGCGTGAACGCGACCAGTAGTGTGCAGTGCCTTTGTCTGCGGTGGCGGCCAATGCCTCGCGGTTGGCCCAGGCAAACATCAATACCCTACCGGTTTGCCAGTCCTGTGCAATCACTGGCACCAGTCCGTTGTCATCCCAGCGGATTTCGTCTAGCCATTTCATAGACGTACCTCGATTCCCTGTTCACGCATCAGCTGTTTGGCCTGCTGCACGGTGTATTCGCCAAAGTGGAAAATGCTGGCAGCCAGCACTGCGTCGGCGTGGCCCTGCAACACGCCATCAGCCAAGTGCTGCAGGTTGCCAACGCCGCCTGAGGCAATCACCGGAATCGAGACCGCATCGGACACGCCGCGGGTCAGGCCCAGATCAAAGCCAACTTTGGTACCGTCACGATCCATGCTGGTCAGCAGGATTTCTCCGGCACCCAGTTGCTGCATCTTTTGGGCCCATTCGATGGCGTCCAGGCCGGTGCGATTGCGGCCGCCATGGGTAAACACTTCCCACTTGGGCGCTTCGGGTGTGCCAATATTCTTGGCATCAATTGCCACCACGATACATTGTGAGCCGAAACGGCCTGCTGCATCGGCCACCAGTTGCGGGTTGGTGACTGCCGATGTGTTGATGCTGACCTTGTCAGCACCGGCATTCAGCAGTCGGCGCACATCTTCTACCTGACGTACGCCGCCGCCAACCGTGAGTGGAATAAACACCTGTGTTGCTACATCTTCAATGATGTGCAGGATGATGTCGCGTGCATCGGAGCTGGCCGTGATGTCGAGGAATGTCAGTTCATCTGCGCCCTGATCGTCGTAACGCTTGGCGATTTCAACCGGGTCGCCGGCATCACGCAGGCCGACAAAATTGACGCCCTTGACCACGCGGCCGGCGGTAACGTCAAGGCAGGGAATGATGCGTTTGGCGAGTGACATGTCGATTCCGAAACAACGATAGGCAGGAGGTGAGGATTATACCCGCCGACGTGATGTCGGCGGGTTGAGGCGATCAATTACCGAGTTCGTCGGCCAGTTCCTGTGCTGTTTTGAAGTCAATGGTACCTTCATAGATGGCGCGGCCGGTGATGGCGCCGCTGATACCTTCATCTTCAACCGCACACAGCGCGCGTACGTCGTCGAGGTTGGTCAGTCCACCGCTGGCGATCACTGGAATATGCAATGCCTGGGCCAGTTTGACCGTGGCATCGATATTGACACCGGACAACATGCCGTCACGACCGATATCGGTGTAAACAATGGCCTCTACACCATAATCTTCAAAACGCTTAGCCAGGTCAACCACGTCATGACCGGTGATTTTCGACCAGCCGTCAACCGCAACCTTGCCATCTTTCGCATCCAGACCAACCATTACATGGCCGGGGAATGCATCGCAGGCTTCATGCAGAAAGCCTGGCGTTTTGACTGCTGCGGTGCCGATGATTACGTAGCTGAGGCCAATGTCCAGATATTGTTCGATGGTTTCCAGCGAACGAATGCCGCCACCCAGTTGTACCGGGATTTCACCATTGATAACCGACAGGATCTCGCGAATGGCATCCAGGTTTTTCGGTTTGCCGGCAAAGGCGCCATTGAGGTCAACCAGATGCAGGCGGCGAGCACCTGAGTCGAGCCAGTGTTTGGCCATGGCAGCGGGGTTGTCGGAAAAAACCGTCGCCCCTTCCATTTCGCCCTGGCGCAGGCGTACACATTGGCCGTCTTTCAGATCGATAGCAGGAATCAGTAGCATGATGACAAGAAGTGAGTTGGTTAAAGGCGAATAAAAGGGTCAGCGTTATGCCTGACCATCCCAGTTGACGAAGTTGGCCAGTAGCTGCAATCCGGCGGTGTGGCT
>JACCDG011908795.1_pt1 | contig 18935 bp, 22 predicted proteins | sample 7442471 | NCBI WGS metagenome assembly JACCDG01 (sample SAMN15323444, study PRJNA562643) | freshwater metagenome | isolation source: river surface water | place: USA:Blue River Watershed | collected 2017-08-17 | reverse complement strand
GCTTAGCGGAGAGATCGTGCGGAGCGGGCTCCTCGCTCACTTCGGCCTGAACAGCCTGAATATCTTGAACGAGAGGGGTGAGGTGATCGCGACACTTCTGACCCAAGTGGATCTTCGAGACTATCTCCTTGATTTCGCGAAAGCCAATTTGGGCCTACCACTCATCATCATGGCTATGTTCGAGCGGGAGTGTCGCTCGGTGCTCACCCCTGACTACGCCTCTTTGGCTTCGGCTGTGGCCGGGGCCAAGGCGGTGAAGGAGTGTGTCGATCAAGGGGGATACAGCTTTGCGCGAACTGGTGACCACGGTCACTTCATGTATCCAGGGGGCAGCACCAGTGAAGAGATCAGGTCCTTCCAGGAGGGGTTCCTGCATGTGTACAAGTGTTCGGTCGGTGGAAATTTCAATGATGGAATTGCCATCAAATTGCTCAAGGACCTGAGCGCTGCTACTCTGCCGATCGTGCGCGACACGATGATGGAGCCGAAGAGGGGAGACGTGCGGATTATTTTCACCTCTGTGCGCACCGCAGACAACATGGCGAAAGCCATCCTTGCCTAAATCGCGCGTGGTGCGCGAACAGTAGACAAACCGCAGAGAAAGCCTGTCATTTCTCTGCCGCCTATTACTATTTGTACACAGATAGAGATAGTTGAGGCGCAGCCCATAGTTTGACATTTGACAAAACTTGCATTTTGTGCTATACTATATTCCGTAATCCGTTAGGTGAACTTGGCACAAACCATCGTCGTTTTTAGATGATAGGGGGTATACAGTCATCGTACGGTCAAAGGTCGATTAATTCGTACAATATCCCAAACGTATGTCATTTCAAAACGACAGACAAATGGTGCAGGTAGACTTGAACTGTGCTGACTGTGGCGCTCATATTTCTGAGCTTCCATTTCAGCCATCAGGTGACAAACCTGTGTACTGCCGCGATTGTTTGCGCAACAAACGTGCAAACGCACCTCGCCCAGCAGCCCGCCAAATGTTTGATGTAGACTTGAACTGTGCACAATGTGGAGCGCATATCGATAAATTGCCGTTCCAACCATCTGGCGCACGTCCAGTGTACTGCTTCAACTGCAACAAGTCTCGCGCTCAGGCGTAAGAACCGTTGCCGTCAAAAAGGCAGCCCGCAAGGGTTGCTTTTTTGCTTTTGTTGTGGTAAAAATGAAGGATATATGAACACGGTTCGCGCCAAAAAAACGCGCCAAAAGAAGAAACCTCGCGTGCTTGTTGCTATGTCGGGTGGGGTGGATTCTTCAGTTACGGCAGCTTTACTCCAAAAGGCTGGGTTTGAAGTACATGGAGCGTACATGAAACAGTGGAGTGACGCGTACGAACTGAGTGGCACCTGTACGTGGAAAACCGACCGCCGCGATGCCATGCGCGTTGCAGCCAAACTCGACATTCCTTTGTATACCTTCAATTTTGAAAAAGAATATCAAGAAAAAGTTGTTTCTTATTTATTTACAGAATACGAAGCCGGCCGCACACCCAACCCCGATGTGATGTGTAATAGCATGATCAAATTTGGGGTGTGGCTTCAAAAAGCGAAAGAGCTTGGCTTTGATTACCTTGCCACAGGGCATTATGCTGGGGTAAAGCATGGCAAAACCGAATCGTATCTTTTGGAAGCAAAAGATACCGAAAAAGATCAAACCTATTTTTTGCATCAACTCACAGGTGAGCAGCTCAGCCACACGCTGTTTCCTTTAGAAAAATATAAAAAAGCGCAGGTGCGAGCGTTAGCAGAAAAATTTGACCTCCCCACAGCGCATCGCGCCGAAAGTATGGGCATTTGTTTTGTGGGTGAAGTACCAATGAAAGAGTTTATTGCGCAAAAAGTAAAAGAACAGCCTGGTAACATTGTGACGAGTGGGGGAGAAGTGATTGGTGAACACCGCGGGCTGCCATTTTATACTATTGGTGAGCGACATGTGGGTGTGCAAGATGCGCGTAAGGGTGCTGATAAAGAACCGCTGTATGTGGTGGCAAAACGAAAGAAAACAAACGAGCTTGTGGTAGGCTACGCGAACGACGAACTTCTTTACACCAACACCGTGTACGTGCCACAGATGCATTTTATTGATGGACAAGAGTCAGCGTTTCCCATACAATGTGAAGTGCGCTTTCGCCATCGGGGTGAAAAAAAGAAAGCAACAGTTGCAAAAAAAGATGACGGCGTGCTTATTACCTTAAAAACAAAAGAACGCGCCGTGACCCCCGGGCAATTTGCGGTTTTGTATAAAAAAGGAGTTTGTATTGGTGGTGGAGCCGTAGATATTTTAGAATCATAATATGACCACGAACGAATTACGTCAAGCCTATCTCAACTTTTTCGCCTCACATGGACATACAATCGTGCCGTCGGCTTCCCTCATGCCAGACAATGACCCAACCACCCTTTTTACTGGGTCAGGGATGCAGCCAATGGTACCGTATCTTCTCGGTGAAAAGCATCCGCTTGGTACGCGCTTAACCGACTCACAAAAATGTTTTCGGGCGCAAGATATTGAAGAAGTGGGTGATAACCGCCACACTACCTTCTTTGAAATGCTTGGCAATTGGAGCCTGGGTGATTATTTCAAAAAAGAACAAATTCCGTGGATGTTTGCTTTTCTCACTGATGTTGTGGGGCTTGATCCATCACGCCTGTATTTTTCATGTTTTCGTGGTAGTGATGCACTCGGGATTCCGAAAGATGAAGAAGCCGCCGCGGCTTGGCAGGTACTGTTTAAAACCAAAGGCATCGACGCTACGATTGTTGATTTTCCTGAAGAAAACGGCATGCAAGGTGGTCGTATTTTCTATTATCCTGAAAAGAAAAACTGGTGGAGCCGTAGTGGCGTGCCACAAAACATGCCAGTTGGTGAACCGGGTGGGCCAGACACTGAAATGTTTTGGGACTTTGCGCCAGAGCGCGGTGATAAGCATGTAGAAGATGGGCAAGAAATGTTCGGCGCGTTTTGTCATGTGAACTGTGATTGTGGTCGGTTTATGGAAATCGGCAACAATGTGTTCATGCAATATCACAAAACAGAAACCGGCTTTGAAAAACTCCCTCAACAAAACGTGGATTTTGGTGGCGGGTTAGAACGGGTCATGGCCGCGAAAATCAATAACCCAGATGTGTTTCGCATCGACATTTTTGATGGTATCCGAAACGTCCTTCAAACCATGTCAGGAAAAGTGTATGGAGAAAACCCTAAAGAAACCTATGCGTTTCGTGTGATCATGGATCATATTCGCGCAGCGACGTTTCTTATTGCTGATGGCGCGCTTCCTGGAAATAAAGATCAGGGGTATTTTGCCCGCCGTTTGCTTCGCCGTACGGCTCGTTTTGCCAGTGTGCTTGGCATTGGGAACGGAGTGTGTGGCAATGTTGGAGAAGAAGTGATTAACGCGTATACGAGTGCGTATCCAGAACTTGTCGAAAAACGCGACATGATTCTTCAAGCCATGCGCACCGAAGAAGATAAGTTTAGAAAAACGCTAGACAAAGGCGTGAAATTATTTGAGACCCTCGTTGCCTCAAAAGGAGATGTGAAAGAGGTAAGTGCCGACGAAGCATTTGATTTGTATCAATCATACGGGTTTCCTCTTGAAGTGACGGAAGAACTCGCGAAAGAAAAAGGCTTTGCTGTAGACTCCGTTGGGTTTAAAACCAAACTCAAAGCCCACCAAGATCAATCTCGCCAAGGCGCGGAAAAGAAATTTAAAGGTGGAATGGAAGATCACTCAGACATGAGTGTGAAATATCATACCGCAACGCATTTACTCCATATTGCACTTCGCAAAGTGCTCGGAAACCATGTGGGGCAAAAGGGGAGTAACATTACCCCAGAGCGCTTGCGTTTCGACTTTTCTCATCCTGATAAAATGTCACCAGAGCAAATTAAAGAAGTGGAAGATTTGGTAAATGGTGCTATTAAACATGACTACAAAGTAACCTGGCAAGAAATGCCGGTTGATGAAGCGTATAAGCAAGGGGTGATTGGCTTTTTTCCAGAGCGCTACGATGATGTGGTAAAAGTGTACACGGTCGGCGATCCAGCTCACGCAGGCAACGCCAACCCAAACGAACCTACCTTTAGTCGCGAAATTTGTGGTGGTCCACATGTTGAACAGACCGGTACCATGGGCAAATTCAAAATTACGAAAGAAGAAGCGGTGTCAGCCGGGGTGCGTCGGATTAAGGCGATTTTGGAATAATAAAAAAGGCGCCCTTGTTACGTGAGTACGCAACAAGGGTCTACGGTTCCTAACATTTTTTGTCACTGTCACTTCGCTTGAGCCTTTTGCATGTTTTTAGCAAGCTGGTTGTAGGCCATGGCCACAAGCCTTGGCCAACGATCTTTGTACTCCGTAGAGATTCTGGTCCATCCAGCCCACGTACCTTCTGCACCCGTAACAGGAACGTACGGCTCGGCTGCATGATCGCCGAACTCTGTTTGCGCGGCGTCAGCACTAATCCAGACATGAAGCATACCTTTTCCTCTACCACTTTTTTTGAGAAACGCGAACTTTATACCTTCAACAGTTAGGTGGGGATCACCCATAATTTCCTCTTCCTTAACGTGTGGAAGTCCCTTTTTGGTTTGGACAAAGAGTCGGTAGCTGTCTTCGTAGCTCATAAAGACCCCCTTTTTTGGTGTGCTGCCTGCCATAGGTACTATATTTTTTTCACTAAGCCGTGTCAACACTGTCTTTTTATCTCGGTTTCTGTGTTAGGTTTGGGTAGTATTCTTCTGTGCACAGTACTCACTAAGGAGTTCTTTTGTATTAAAGCGATTGTGGAATAAACCTCTTCATAAAAAGCAGAAATAGCTCTAAATTAAGGGCTATTTTTGTTATATATATCCTTAATCCACACCTATATCTTGACAAAAAAGGGGTATGATGAGGCGTTACGCAGCCTGGGTCAATGATGGTGTTGCACCTTGCGATTCCTAGTTGACTCTTGTCTTCTTCACATCACGGAAATGTGCTGGTAAGAGGAAACACGAAAGAACAGTGAGGCGTTCATCGTAACAGGAGGGTTCTTGAAAACCAACGGCTGGTAGGTTTGACGGATCTCGTCTCGGTCGCAAGACCAGGTTCCACAAGTACCCTTCGCCGGGTACAGGTTGAATATTCATGAGCGCGGATCAGTCGCTCAGCCTTGCAAAGACAGCTCAGATGAGGTGGACAAGTAGGGTGTTTCTATTGGCGACACGTGCAGACAGGGGTGTCTGTGCGGTGGCTTCTTGGGCTCGCCACTGTGGCGACGACGTCGACCCTGATCCGGTCGAACGAGCTGCGCAGTGGAGTGCCTCCACTCCTCCCACCAACCCACGGGAGGGGTCGGGGCACGGCACACTGACTCCAGGCGAGCCCCCCCATTGAGCCCCCGGTAGGAGTGTCCTGACACCGGACTCAGAGGGCAAAAAGCGAAATTCTGGGTACAAGTTATCCTTGTCTTTCAGGGGTGATCACAGAAACTTAGGTTGATGTGTTTCGTCCGTGCGAATGTATTCACTCGCTGCAGGGAACAGCAACTGAAAGAGACAAACGAAGAATGAACTTCGTGGCTGAGCTTCAAAGTAGGACCGTGCACCCCCGACACGTAGCTCGGGGACTTTATAAAGTGGTTTTATAGTAAGACCGTTTTATATAGAAATTCATACAGAACCTTTTCATGGGTTCTGTATTTATTTAAACAAACCTGTGCATAACCACCTCTTCAATAAAAAAACCACTAGACAAGCTCGCAAAAAACAGGTAAAATAAGCAAAAATCACTTTATTCACTCTTCAGGCCCCCTTCTCTTGACAAAATATGTCAAGACGGGTAAAATAGGGCCTGTAATTAGCCTTTTTGCATGCCAGCAAACAAAGATTTTGTAGAGATGACAGGGACGATCGACGAGGTCCTCCCAGGTGCCACCTTTCGAGTAATCCTCAAAGATAACGGTCATGTCCTCATTGCGAAACTCGCCGGCAAATTACGCATGAATCGTATCATGCTTGGGGTTGGAGACGAGGTAAAGGTAGAAATGACCCCGTACGATCTGTCAAAAGGTCGTATTACCTACCGTTATTAAAACGTACGAGGACATTCGTGCTCGGAGCACTTCAGCGTTCGCTTTGTCGAATTGCATCGGGTACGAATGTCATCACTTATACTTTATGTATCAACCGGTGCGGTGGAGTTTTTCCCTTGTTGGAGAAACCATGATATCGCGGCAGTGGTTGGTATTTTTGTTTTTTAGAACATCCGCGCTCTGAACAGTTCACCCCTGAAATGTTCGACAGAGTGCGTATGTCCTAAGATTTTAATTCAATGTATGAAAGTACAGGCATCAGTAAAGGTCCGCTGCGCGAAATGCAAGGTCGTGCGTCGCCGTGGAGTGGTCCATGTTATTTGTGAAAACCCGCGCCACAAACAGCGTCAGGGTACCAAGCAACGCGTGAAAGCCGCGTAAATGTTCACTTGTTTTATTCTAGATTTTTATGCGTTTAGCCGGAGTCAGCATTCCTCGAGAAAAACGTGTGGTAATCGCCCTTACCTATGTCTATGGTATTGGCAATACTCGCGCGAAAGCTATTTTGAAAACTGCTAAAGTTGACGAATCAGTGCGTGTGAAAGATTTATCAACCGCTGATGAAGATAAAATTCGCGGTATTGTGGAAGGTGAGTACACGACCGAAGGTAACCTTCGCCGTATTGTACAAAGCAACATCAAACGCTTGAAAGATATTAAAGCGTATCGTGGTGTGCGTCACATGAAACATTTACCTGTTCGTGGCCAGAGAACCAAAACCAATTCTCGTACGGTGCGTGGTAACAAACGGGTAAGCACCGTTTCGGGCCGTAAACCAGCCGGACAAAAGACCTAATCGTGATTTTATATGACTGACGCAGTTTCTGCGGTAAAAGCCGCGGCAAAAAAGAAAAAAGCACCTCTTAAACTTGTTTCATCTGGTCGCGCTTACGTTCAAGCAACATTCAACAACACCATTGTATCGGTCACCGATCAAAATGGTGATGTGCTTGGCTGGGCAAGCGCTGGTATGGTTGGATTTAAGGGCCCAAAAAAAGCAACGCCTTATGCCGCTGGGCAGGTGGTAAAAAAAGTGCTCGATGGTATTAAAGATGCAGGCCTCAAAGAAGTGAAGGTGTTTGTGAAAGGTATCGGTGGTGGCCGCGAGGGGGCGATTCGCGCGTTTAACTTGAACGGTATCAATGTCACATCAATTAAAGATGTAACTCCTATTCCACATAACGGCTGCCGTCCTCGGAAGCGCCGTCGCGTCTAATGTTTCACACCTATGGGAAGATATACTGGACCAAAAAATAAACTCGCACGCCGTTTCGGTGTTAATTTGGGGCTCAAAACAAACCCAACCAAAGTGGCACGTCGTTTGGCGCAACCACCTGGAGTACATGGACCAAAGAAACGCCGCGCGAATTTGTCAAACTTTGCGAAACAGCTTTTAGAAAAACAGAAGGCGAAAATTGTGTATGGTATTCGTGAGCGCCAATTGACTCGCTACGTTCGCGAAGCGACTCGTCAGGCTGGTAACTCTGAAACCCACTTGCTTCAACTTCTTGAAATGCGCCTCGACAACGTGGTGTATCGTCTTGGATTTGCCTCAACTCGTGCTCAGGCTCGCCAAATGGTGACGCACGGTATGTTTATGGTGAACGGTGTAAAACTCGATGTGGCTTCTCACACCGTCAAAGTTGGTGATATAATTACTGTTAAGCCAAATAAACAAAAAAAGAAACTCTTCGACGGGTTAGCAGAACGCGCGCCAAAAGAATTGCCATCATGGCTTGCTTTTGACGCAAGCGCGATGAAGGGCACTATTACCAGCAAGCCAACAGCCGCTGATTCTGATAAAGTGTTCGATGCTAAGCTTATCATTGAGTACTTCTCAGCACGTTAATTTTCTTCGCCTTTTAATTTTCGTTTCCTATGGAACACATTCATCTGCCGACAAGCGTTGAGTTCGTAACTACCGACAAGCCAAACGTTGGTCAGTTAGTAATCGCGCCATGTCAGCAGGGATACGGAACGACAGTGGGTAACGCGCTTCGTCGCGTGCTTTTGTCGTCTCTTCCTGGCGCGGCTATTGAATCAGTGAAGATCGCTGGGGCCCAACACGAATTTTCTGCGCTCGACGGAGTGCAAGAAGACATGATCGAAATTATTTTGAATTTAAAACAAGTCGCGGTGAAGTCGTTTAGCGAGGCTCCGGTTACGCTTACTCTTTCTAAAAAAGGAAAAGGGCCAGTAACCGCCGGGGATTTTGAAAACAACGCTGACGTGGAAATTAAAAATCCTGAATTGGTACTCGCTCATGTGACTGATGACAAAACAACTTTTGAAATGGAAGTCACTGTTGGTCATGGCCGTGGGTATGTGCCAGCAAGCGAAAAAAACACTGAACAGTACGACCTTGGTACGATTGCGATTGATTCACTCTACACCCCAATTCGCGATGTGGGATACGACGTATCTTTGACACGTGTGGGTGATGTGACGGACTTTGAAAAATTGAAATTGACGATTGAGACGAATGGCACGATTATGCCGCAAGACGCGGTACGTGAGGCCACAAAAATTCTTATGGACCACTTTGCTTTAGTCTTGAACACCTCAGGCGGGGCAGCAGTGGCCGAAGAACGCCCTGAAGCGGACGACACTGCTCGAGCCATGGCAGAAGAAGACGCGCCGGCAGAAAAGCCGAAGAAAAAAGCGGCGAAGAAAAAAGCCTAACTGATTCTAGCATTTTTGGTTGTATATGAGACACCGTAAAAAAACAATTCGCTTAGGACGAGTAGCACAGGAGCGTAAAGCCCTTATGCGTAGCTTGTCTGAAAGCCTTATCGTGCACGGTCGCATTAAAACGACTGTGGCCAAAGCCAAAGCACTTCGTACTGTGGTAGAACCACTTATTACCGAAGCAAAACGCGGCACCCTTCAATCACGCCGTAATGTGATGAAGGTGCTCTACACTGACAAGGCCGTAAACCGCCTTATGAACGACGTTGCGCCAAAGTACAAAGAACGTGCTGGTGGATATACCCGCATCACCAAAATCGGTCAACGTCCACGCGACGCAGCCGAGGTAGCGGTAATCGAACTTGTATAATATGGAACAGATTGTACGAAACACTCACGAAATTGACGCGGCTGGCAAAGCCGTTGGTCGTGTGGCAGCAGAGGCCGCGGCCATTCTTCGTGGTAAAAACCGCGCGGACTTTGAACCGCACCTTGATAATGGTGACATGGTAACGATTGTGAACGCGTCACAGCTCAAGTTTACAGGAAAGAAATTCGCGCAAAAAGATTTTCGTCGCCACAGCATGTTTCCTGGTGGGTTAAAAACCGTTGCTATGGCAACCGTATTTAACGAAGATCCAACCGAAGTGGTGAAACACGCGGTATACGGCATGCTTCCAAAAAACAAACATCGCGAGAAGATGTTTCTGCGTTTGACTGTTAAAGCCTAATATATGAGTACTGTTGAAACAACTCGCGCTGTTGGACGCCGCAAAACCGCGGCTGCCCGCGTTCGCATTGAAACTGGCAAAGGTACTATTACCGTGAACGGTCGTGCCATGACCGAATATTTTCCAGTGCAAATCTGGCAAGATATTGTTCGCGCCCCACTTGATGTGACTGGTAAAACTGAAGCCCTCGATGTATCAGTAAAAGTAGCTGGTGGTGGTCCAAAAGGCCAAGCTGATGCTGTTCGTCACGGTATTGCTCGCGCCCTTATTGCCTGGAACCCAGATTTCCGTCCAGTTTTAAAAGCAGAAGGATTCCTTACTCGTGATCCACGTGCGAAAGAACGTAAGAAATTCGGTCGTTACAAAGCTCGCAGAGGGCACCAATGGAGAAAGCGTTAATTTCTTCGAACGCTCGAAAAACTCACCTATGTGGTGGGTTTTTTGTTTATAGAACATTTCTTGACAAATGTCTTGTATTATGATTAACTTAAACGTTAGTCTTTTCGACTAACATAAGATTTTTACAATTCAATTCAGTAGAAAGGGAAAAAGATGATTCAAAACGATAGTGACCTTGGAATTGGTGAGAATCTAAACACTGCAGGCAATACTGAGACAGTTCCAACTGCTGCCAAGACTTTTCTTCGCACCAATCTACACCGTTTGCGTGACTCTTTAAATGGATGGCCAGTTGTGGCTGGGCTTGCAGGTGTTGCTGTGCCAACTCTTTACGCCTGGGCCAATCTTGGTATTGACAAGCGGCCGTCTCTCGAACGGACCATTCGTTTGGGTGTACTCGATGCGAGCGTAAACGGTAAGGATCGGGTGGACACCTGTCGACAATGGCTTCTCGCGTTAGGATATTCAGTTCCTGCTGACATAGAAATCGCAATCAGTGGTCCCATCAAAGACCTGCCTGCTCATGTGCAGTGGCTAATAGAGCTGATTCCTGTAGTGCGGGATATGCCAGAGTTTCTTTGTGGCATTAGTAACTGGTTACTTGCTGCATACTCTGCACAACACGGTATCGCGACAGAGAGAGATCGCCATCTCACGGATTATCCCGATTTAAAAACCCTGTTGATTTGGGAGTGGAATGATGCAACAAAAAGGCGGTTTGATTCGCATCATGGCTTTGCACAATACGTAAGATCGCACATTCTTCCTGAAGCCTCAATCCGAGATCGATGGCCAAAAGACTTCAATAAACCCAGGACTGAATTCGCCCTCCATATGTGTGCTGATGGAGACTCTAGTTACAATGAAATCAGTCAAGCGTTCTGGGGGGCACTACCTGAAGAGATGTTTCCAGGTGATGGTCTTGATCGGGTCAGTCTATGGGTGAGCCAGCATACACATGTTCACGTAGCCGATCTCCTGTGCTATGAAACGTGCGATCAGGAGTACGTGGGCTATCTGATTCAACCTGAATCAGTTCAGCTGTGGAATCGGATAGTGTGGTCAAATATTCCTGGATATGCGGATAAACCCTATCTTTGGACGAGTGGCGCTATACCGCTCGGTACCGAAAGGATGCTGCGAATTCTTAAGGAGTACGGTGTCTTTCCTAGCCGATCGGCTCGTTCTTGGGCAAACTTGCCCCGAAAAAAATGAGGAGGTGGTATGTAGTAATCAACTCCAGATTGAGAGACATAGGAATATGTTTGCCGGTCTGGGGTTATTTTTTTATAAAGATTCTCTTGATATTCGACTCATTCTCCCTTACAATACCCTCATTCTTCTATGGGCACTGTTGCGAAAAACACGGCATTTATGACCATTGCTTCGATCGGCCAAAAGATCGTGGCTTTTGCGTATTTTGCCTTTATTGCACGCACGCTTACGGTTGCCGATACAGGCAAATACACCCTTGCGCTTTCGTTCACCACGCTTTTTGTGGTGTTTATTGATTTGGGGCTCACGAACGTGTTTGTACGTGAAAGTGCGCGCATGAAACACGAACTTGAGCGCTATGTGAAAAGTATTTTGGGGGTGAAGTTTGTGCTGGCGTTTTGTACCTACCTTGCCATGGTGGCTTCACTCCGTTTTTTTGGGTATACCAAAGACGTGAACCTCCTTATCGCGCTCTCGGGTATCACCATGATATTTGATTCGGTTCATCTTACCTGTTACGGGGCTTTGCGAGCGATTGGTGATTTGCGTTACGAAGCGCGCAGTATGGTGGCAAGTCAAACGCTCACATTGGCGTTGGGGAGCACAGCGCTCTTGCTTCACCTGCCGCTCTACACCCTTATTTTGGCACTCACCATTCCAAGCATGCTAAACGCGCTGTATGCATCAACCGTGTTGCGGCGCACCTATCACATTCACCTAACACCAACCATTGACCGACCGCTTATGCGTTCGTGGTGGCGACTTGCGTTACCATTTGCGCTTTCGGCAGTGTTTTCTCGGCTCTATTCATATGCCGACACCATTATGCTTTCCAAAATGGCGGGCGAAACCGCGGTTGGCATCTATAGTATTCCGACCAAATTAACCTATGCGTTTCAATTTGTACCTCTTGCGCTTGTTGCGGCTGTTTACCCAAGGCTCAGCGAGTTTTTTATCAAAGATAAACAGGCTATGTCGCTCCTGTTTGGGCAAAGTCTTAAATATCTTTTGGTGGTGGTGGCACCTATTACTGCCGGAATTATTGCTCTCGCGGCACCAGTGATTGTGCTTGTTGGTGGAGTAAAATATTTGCCTTCGACAGAGCCACTCCAAATACTCATGATCGGACTCTTTTTTTCCTTCCTTAGTTTTCCTATTGGATCGTGCGTGAACGCGGCCAATAAGCAATCGACGCAAACAACCATTGTAGCGTGTGCTCTTATCACCAATTTGGTGTTGAATACGCTCCTTATTCCTGTATATGGTGTGGCCGGGGCGGCCTTGGCCGCGGTTATGGGAAATATAATGCTCACCGTGCTTGGATATATCGTAGTCGGTCGCACGATTCATGTGGGTCACCTTGACATAGCGAGTTTTGCCTTGCGTGTCTGTGTGTCGGCGGGTGTGATGGGTATAGTAGTGCATACTATAGGCCAGTATACACATGTGGTTTTTGCTATGGTCGCCGGAGTGATTATATATCCATTTATGCTTTGGCTTACGCGCACCGTAACCATGGCTGACATTCGCCAAGCACGAATGCTTATTGGTCGTTAACGTTTTTTCTATGCGCCGTATTCTCATGATATCTCTTGAATTTCCACCTCAGCTGGGTGGAATCGCAAGTTATGTCGAAGCTCTCGCTGTGGCGCTGAAAGCACAGGTGATTGTGCTTGCTCCGGACGTGAAGAACAAGGAACACTTGAAAGAAGATGCACGCCGGCCGTTTCGCATGGTGCGTCGGCCGTTTTTTTGGCCACCATTTGTGTGGCCACGGTGGACTAGACTCCTTTGGCACGCGCTCAAAGTACGAAAAAAAATGCAAATCAATACGATCTATTTGCATCATATATTGCCGGAAGGTACAGTGGCGTACATCATAAAGCTTTTTACTAAAACGCCGTATGTTATTTTTTCGCATGGAACCGATGTGGCGGCGTGCGCGAAAACTCGGTGGAAAAAAATGCTCGCATGTCGCGTGGGGTTGGCTGCCGAGCAGGTGGTGGTAAACAGTAATTCACTCAAAGACCGCCTCCTTGAACAGTTTCCAGAGTTTACGAGAAAGGTGACTGTGATGTACCCGTGCCCTGATGCGTTTTTTCTTGAACCTGTACCTGAGGAAGCCGTTACGTCGCTCCGTCATGAGCTGGCACTTGAAGGAAAAAAAGTAATTTTGTCGGTAGGGCGCATGGTCGATGGCAAAGGATTTCCGCACCTTCTGCGGTATATGCCTGAAATAGTGAAGCGCGTGCCAAACACAGTGTGGCTGGTTATTGGGGACGGCCCGAAACGCGCTGATTTTGTGAACTATATTACAGAGAAAAAATTAACAGGTACGATACGGTATTTAGGGGCTCAACCGCATGAAAAGTTACCACTGTATTACGCGCTTACTGATGTGTTCGCGCTTTTAACCCACCCGGATAATGGGTTTGAAGAGGGGCTCGGGCTGGTGTTTCTTGAAGCGGCAGCGTCGGGCGTACCAGCTGTTGCAGGACGAAGTGGTGGTGTGCCTGAGGCGGTTATGCATGAAGAAACAGGATATGTGGTTGATACGTTTAATGGGCGTGACGTGGTAGAGCGCATCGTGTATTTGCTCGAACATCCGAGCGAGGCTCGGGCAATGGGGCAGCGTGCCCGTGAACGAGTGATGCGTGACTTTACCTTAACCGAACAAATACGAAACATCGATACGTGGCGCTAATATGATTTCTGTTATTATTCCTTTTTTTAATCATCATGAGGCGCTTAAAAAGTCGCTTCACACATTAGCCGCGCAAACCGAAAAAGATATTGAGCTTATCATTGTTGATGACGGTAGCAAAGAACCGTTAATAAAAGAAACCGTGGCAGCGGCGTACCCACTTCCGTTTACCCTTATTTGCCAAGAAAATAAAGGAGCGCCAGCAGCACGGAACGTTGGATTTCGCGCGAGCAAGGGTGAGTATGTTATTTTTTGGGATGCGGATGTGCTCGCGAAACCAAACATGCTTCAAACCATGAAGCAAGCCCTTGTAGATCACCCTGATGTATCGTTTGTGTATGGTGACCACTATTTTGGTACGACGCTCATGAAAGGAAAGCCATGGTCACTACGCGAACTTGAGGAGCAAAATTATATTCATTCAACAAATCTTATCCGTCGCTCGGCTGTGGTTTTTTGGGATGAGTCGTTGAAGCGCTTTCAAGACTGGGATTTTTATTTGATGCTTGGTGAAAAAGGAGAAAAGGGGCTGTATCTGAAGGATATATTTTTTTCTATCATTCCTCGACAAGGTGGCATTAGCACATGGATGCCATCGTTTGCCTATAAAAAACCATTTCGGTATTTGCCCTGGTGGAAAAAACAAGTGCTTGCCTACGAACAGGCACGCGCGATTGTGATTCAAAAACATGTGGCGATAAGAAATGTAATATATGGAAATGCCTGAAGTGGGGAAAACGTACCGGCATTATAAAGGGAATCTCTATCGTGTGATTGCGCTTGGGAAACATTCGGAAACCCTTGAAGATATGGTGGTGTACGAAGCCCTGTATGAAAATGAGTTAGGGCAATTTTGGGTTCGTCCAGCACACATGTGGTTTGAGGATGTTATTGTTCATGGTCAGAAAAAAAAGAGGTTCGTGCTTCTCGACGCATGAGATCTTGACTTTTTCACGCTATTAGCTATAGTGCGTAGTAAGAAAGGAGGGAACTCTTCCTGGCTAAAGACACACGGGTAACCATTATGTACGATGGTCCACACGCGCGAACGATACCGTGCGATACGTGGTATATCGAACAGATTCGTGACAATACCTTGCGACTGGTCGCAGCGCGCAAAAGGCGACTGGCGCGGCTTCGCATGAAGAAACACCCTTTTCCCGACTTTCTTCAAAAAAGAGAGTGACCCTATGAGCTTTGAGCAGGTTCATGGGGTTTTTGGTTGCATGATTCTCCACGACAACACTCGTCGATATTTATGTTGCAGGTGTCGCATTGTCCGTGGCCGTGCACCCACACGATGCGCCGGTCTTGTTGGCAGTATGGACACCACTTTTTTTCTTCGGTCATATGCGCTCTGCTTCTGTATAGGCGATACACAGACATAGGAGTAGGACACCATATACATGAAATGTGGCCGGCATAAAAATAGTACTCATGGTTAGAAACATGAGAGTCCCTAATCCGATGCGAGCATAGGGAACATGCGTGTTTCGTTTGCGAACAGTGTGCCCTATAAGAGTGATATACACAACACCGATTATGGCCACGCCAACGAGCCCGGTTTCGGCGAGCAGTTCAAGCCAGCCCCAATCAAATTGCCGGGTTGTAAGAGTGGTGTTGTCGCTTGTTTGGATAGTCACTGTTTCGCCTAGGCCATTTCCAATAACCGGGTGAGCGATAATTTTTTTTGTAATCGGAGCAAGAAGCGCGTGTCGCGTATACGCACTTTCTTCGGTGCTAGGGTGGACAATGCCACCGAAGCGCGCACTTACCAGTTCGAGCCCAGTAGACTGGCCGTGTGATACCACTATGTTTATAACCACAAAAAGCAGGGCAGCGATTGCGTAGGTTCCACCTGTGACTACAATCGATCGTTTCACATATTTTTTTGACCATACCACGAACATGCTGAAAACAAGAGCAAGGTAATAGGTTCTGCTAAAGTTCACGGCGAGTATGGTAAGCAGGGAAATAGCAATTGTGAACGCTATCCATGGTTTTATTTTTTTATACACTGCGGCCGCGGTTGTGCCAATGATAGCAGGCACAAGCAACAGGTGTTCAGGTAGAACCACGCGAAAAAAACCATTGCCCATGTCTGTTACTTTTCCCAAAAGTACATCACGAATCCATTTGTACCACGGGTCTTGAATGAGTACTGTGTGGTTGCTAAATAGCGTGAGGGCAAGGAGAGAAAAAATCGTGTGGCCAATGAGTGAAGCTATAAAAAGACGTGTAGCAAGTTGTCGTAGTCTCGCGTTTTGCCACCATGATATGAGCGTTGGAATAAATAGTAGGTACGCAAACGGAAGAGCATCCTGATAGACCGCGCGCAGCCCGTGACCATGCGCGAGTCCGATACTGCCTGCCACGGCAACCCATAGCGCGAGCGCGCCAAGCGCATACTGCATCTTTTTGCTCACATTGGCCCAGCCGCGGTATTCTTTTTGAAAAAAGAAAAACAGGAGCGCTACCAAAAGCAGGATAGTACGAAGCGATAGGCCAAAAATATCAAACAAATGCCCCGAGCCACCCAAGATTAGTTCTCCAAATACGACAATGTATCCGTATTCTTTTTTGATGAGAAAGAGGTTGGTTGCAAGCGCCACAAGGGATACGCCCACCAAACTTTCAAACAAGGGGAGCGGGACGAGCGCAAACGAGAGCGCGCGCAGTGTGCAAAAAATACCAAGTGCCACGAGTACTTCCGGCCAAAAGTCGGCTTTTTTACTATATGCTTTTAGAAAGGAAAACATAGCTACTCACCAAGCACTGCTTTGTGAATACGAGAAAATCCTGTCAGAAATGTTTTTGTGTCCATGGCTTTTTTTCCCTCAAGCTGAAGGGAATGTACTTTGATTGAGCCGCTGCCTGTACCAATGGTAAGGGTATCGTTCGCTACTACTACATGACCAGGTGAGTGTTTGTCATTTGTTTTTTCAATAGAAAGAAGTTTGAGCCGTTTGCCTTCCTAGGTTGTCCAAATGCCGGGCCAGGGAGTCGTGCCGCGGTACAGGTTGTATATTTCTTCAGCACTTTTGTGCCAATCGATTTTTCCAGTGTCGCGAGTAAACTCTCGGCACGTTGTAGCATCTGCGGTGTTTTGTGGTGTGGGCAATAGGGTGCCCGCAACATAGGCAGGTACGGCTTCCAAAAGTCCTTCAAGCGCGACTGGCGCAAGCGCGGTATCGAGTGTTTCGTAGGTGTCAGTTGCTGTGATATTGATTTTTTTTTGTAAAAGAATGGGGCCGGTGTCGAGCCCTTTGTCCATCTGCATAATAGTGACCCCGGTTTCAGTTTCACCATGAATGAGCGCGGATTGAATAGGGGTTGCACCGCGATATTTTGGAAGGAGTGATGTGTGCGTGTTTATTAGGCCGTGTTTGGGAAATGACAAAATCGATTCTGGAATAAGCAGCCCGTATTGCGCCACAATGCCAACTTGAACTGGTTCTTCTAAAGAAAATCCTTTGAGAGTGGTTGGTTGCAGATAAGGAATACTGTGTTTCTCAGCTACCAGTTTTACCGGAGGCGCGGCCATGTCTTGATGGCGCCCGACGGGGCGGTCGGGTTGGGTAATTACGAGGCGAATATCAAAAAGGTCGCTTGCGATAAGGCCTTCTAATATAGTTGCGGCAAAGCGCTCGGTACCGAAAAAGACGGTGGAAATGGTTTTCATATAGGCATATCATACACTGAAACACAGAAAAAAAGAAAGATACAAAACCCGGCACATGGCCGGGCTTTTTTTCTTAATCTCGTGTCGCGTCTTCAATATCAAACGCGCGATCAATATACAAAATGCCGTCTAAGTGATCAAGTTCGTGTTGAATCACACGCGCAAAATAGTGGTGCGCCTTAAATTCAATTTCCTTACCTGCGCGGTCAAGCGCTTTTACTCGAATATCAGTGAATCGTTTCACTTTTCCCATTTTGCCTGGCACTGATAAGCATCCTTCGGTATCAACATTGGTTTTTTTGCTAATACGTTCAATCACTGGATTGACCAAAACCAAATCATGTTTTAAGTGAGGGTCGGCATCTTTGCCAATGACCGCGATACGAACATTTTCCGCCACCTGTGGAGCGGCCAAACCAATACCATCGTCACCATACATGGTAGGAATCATGTTGTTGATAAGGGTTTGGATTTCGTTGCTCTCAAGTTCAGCCAAGGTAAGTTCGCGTGAGCGCGCGCGCAAACTAGGGGTAGGGAGTTGTATAATCGGAAGTTCTTTGGCCATATATACAAATTTTATACACTAAGAAGTCGGTTGGGGTTGATATCGACACGCCAGCCTTTTCCCGGCAGGATGTCAACGATACGTGGAACCACATGAGTATGCGCGGGTGGAATTTTTAGAATAATGGCTGACCAGTATTCTCCTCGCAAAAACGCAGGATGAAGCTCAAATGGGCCTTGTAGTATACTCTCTTTTGACTCGTTTGTCAAGAGTGTCTTAAGCCGTTCTACTAGTTTTTTTGGTGCATCTTTGGCGTCATCTTTTTGTGGTGATGAGTAGAGGAGTCGAACAAGTGTCGTGTATGGAGGGTACCCCAGGTCGGCACGAGCCGAGAGCTCGGTACGATAAAAACGATCAGGTTCTTTTTTTGCGGAAAAAATAATGTGTTCGGGCGAAAACGTTTGTACCACTATGGTCGCGCCCGGGCAAAGTGCTGCCAAGCCGTGAAGATTCGTCCATACATCTTCGTGCATGCGAAATTCGGGAACATGGAGCGTGGTATCAAGGTCAACAAATACAATGGTGTTCACCTTGCTATGGCGTAAAAAAGGAATCGCTTTTTCTGTGCCTACCACAATGCGGTGTTGATTGGTTTCCTTAAGTTCTGGAATATAGTCAGTATCAACGCGTACCACTTCGACATCGTCCCGGTGTGATACGAGCGCGCGAACACCATTTTCTACAAACGCGGTACCAGCACCGCTATAGCGAAGTGATGGCGAGTGGCACGTGGGGCATTGCGGTGTAAGCGCGGTGCGCGTCCGACAATAATGACATACGAGTTCATTGGTGTCGTCGTGTAACACGAGTGGATTTTCACATGTGGGACAGCGGCGAATAGTGTTGCAGGTGACACAGC
>JACCDG010378346.1_pt1 | contig 18942 bp, 16 predicted proteins | sample 7442471 | NCBI WGS metagenome assembly JACCDG01 (sample SAMN15323444, study PRJNA562643) | freshwater metagenome | isolation source: river surface water | place: USA:Blue River Watershed | collected 2017-08-17 | reverse complement strand
TCTTGCGAAACTTCTTCGACGCTCTCTTCGCGTGCAATTTCCATGGTGAGCAGCGCATCCTTGGCACGTGTGCGCAACTCGTTGACGGTGTCTTCGTCAAAGCTTTCGATTTCCAACATCTCTTGCAATGGCACGTAAGCCACTTCTTCGAGGCTAGTAAAGCCTTCTTCAATCAAGATGTCAGCGACTTCTTGGTCCACATCCAGCTTGGCCATGAACAATTCACGAATGCTGAAGGTTTCATCAGCTTGCTTTTGAGCAGACTCAGCCGCATCCATGATGTTGATTTTCCAGCCGGTCAATTCAGCCGCCAAACGCACGTTTTGACCGCCGCGACCGATGGCAATGGCAAGGTTTTCCTCGTCCACCACCACATCCATGGCATGACGCTCTTCGTCCACCACGATGGAACTCACATTGGCCGGTGCCAACGCACCAATCACGAATTGTGCTGGGTCTTCACTCCACAACACGATGTCCACGCGCTCGCCTGCGAGCTCGGTGGTCACAGCGTTCACACGCGTACCACGCACGCCAACGCAAGTACCGATGGGGTCCACGCGTTTGTCATGAGAGATCACAGCAATCTTGGCGCGTGAACCAGCGTCACGGGCACAAGATTTGATTTCCAGCATGCCTTGTTCGATTTCTGGCACTTCATGGCGGAACAACTCGACCATGAATTCAGGTGCTGAGCGAGACAAGATGATGGGAGCGCCACGCAAAGTGAGGTCCACATCCATGATCATGGCGCGCACGCGGTCACCACTGCGGAAGTTTTCCTTAGGAATCATTTCGCTGCGACGCAGACGGCCTTCCACGCGACCGGATTCAACAATCAAATCGCCCTTGTCCATGCGTTTAACTGTGCCCACGAAGATTTTGTCGCCACGCGACATGAAGTCATTCAGCAACATTTCACGTTCAGCGTCACGGATCTTTTGCAAAATGACTTGCTTAGCAGCCATGGCTCCAATACGACCGATGGGCAATGACTCGACGCCCTCTTCGATGTATTCACCTTCTTCAACGTCGGCCACGCGCTCGCGGGCATCCATCAACATTTCTTCGGCTTCTGGATTTTGCAAACCCGCTTCATCAGGCACCACCAACCAACGGCGGAAGGTTTCGTATTCGCCCGTGTCACGGTCCATCGCGACGCGAATGTCCACTTCACCTTGGTACAACTTTTTGGTGGCTTGGGCCAGCGCCAACTCGACGGCGCCAAACACAACATCGCGCTCGACGTTTTTCTCGCGCGAGATTGCCTCGACCAACATCAACATTTCGCGGTTCATGATCGGTTACTCCTTCTCTTACCTATGTTCAACGGGGCTTTTTGCCCTTGAAATCCACTATCGGAGCTAAACGAGCTTCTCGCAGCTCGTCCAGCGTGAAACCCAGTGCATGCACTGGCATTTCGGCTAATCTTTTGGGGCTCACTTTTTGACCGGGCTTGGCTTTAACTTCATCCTGCCAAGTAATTTGCCAACCCGTGCCATCGTCCGTGCGCTCTAAAGTGCCACGGAATTTCTTGCGGGTGGCAGCCACTTGGCCCGCAGCGGCTGCGCCGATGGGCGCCTTAAGTGTGAGGTCAACTTCCTCGCCTACAAATCGTTCGAAATCAGCCTGATGACGCAAGGGGCGATCAATGCCAGGCGACGACACTTCGAGACGGGCGTATTCGGCACCATCAACTTCCAACGCAAATTGCAATTGGCGCGTCACACGTTCGCAATCTTCCACATTGATGGGCTGCACGGGCGTGCCAGCCGTCCAAGGCAAGTCTATGGTGATGCGCAAGAGTCCCCCGGCAGAGCGTTCAATCTCTACCAGGTCGTAACCTAAGCCGGTCACAGTTTGTTCTACGGTTTGCTGCAAACTCACGTCGACGAAAAGCCTTCAAATCAAGTGTTCAAAAAACAAACGACCAAAAAAAACGAGCGGTAATTACCCGCCCGTTTGGTCGTGAAGCACTTATTGTAGCGCCTAAATGCTTGATTATCAAAGGATAAACGGTATTTTTAGGTTTCAGCCCCTACCAAAATTTTGGTGTACGGCGCTTGTGGATTGTTCAGCACTTGCTCGAACGGGCCAGCCTCCACCACCTTGCCGGCTTGCATGACCATGACATGATGCGCCATGGCCCGAATGACTGAGACATCGTGGGTAATGAGCAAATAGCTCAAATCCCGCTCGCGCTGGAGCTTTTGCAAAAGTTGCAGCACTTGTAACTGCGTGGTGGCGTCCAATGCGCTGGTTGGTTCGTCTAGGACCAAGACCTGCGGCTCAACAACCAAGGCTCTCGCGATGGCCAAGCGCTGACGCTGACCACCCGAAAACTCATGCGGATATCGTTGCAGCAATCCCGGAAACTCTGTTTCGGTCAAACCCACGGCGGCCAAAGTCACCAAAATACGGCGAAGCCTACCCAAGTCATCCAATTGGGGGGCATGCAGACTCAAACCTTCAGACACCAGTTCCTGCACATTCATGCGCGGAGACAGAGATGAAAACGGGTCTTGAAAGACCACCTGCACTTTGCGCCGCAGTGGTAAGTCTTGCGCGGCCTTGCCCTGCCAGGCTGCGCCGTCAATGGTCAAAGCCCCCTCGCAGGGCATGAGCCCTAGTGCTGCCAAGGCCAAGGTCGTTTTACCGGAACCAGACTCGCCAATCACCCCCAAGGTTTGACCTGCGTGCAAATCAAAACTGGCCGCTTGCACCGCGACAAACTGATCGCCTTTGAACCAGCCGCGCCAACCGGCACGACGGATGGGATAGCTGACGCGCAAGGCCCGCGCCTGCATCACGACGGGGGCATTGCTTTTGACCTCCACCACCTCCCGTGGAGGTTGGCTATTGATCAGTTTTTGGGTGTAGGGGTGCGTGGGGTAAGTCAGCACCACATCCACTGCTCCAGACTCCACCACGATGCCCTTTTCCATGACCAAGACTTGGTCCGCGAAATAGCGCACAGTATTCAAGTCATGCGTGATAAGCAGCACCGCCATGCCAAAGCGCTTTTGCAAGTCGCTGAGCAAATCCAAAATTTGCGCACGCAAAGAGACATCCAAAGCCGTAGTCGGCTCATCAGCCACCAACAGGCGTGGTCGGCACGCCAAAGCCATGGCAATCATCACGCGCTGGCGTTGACCACCGGAGAGTTGATGTGGATATGTACTGGCACGGCGTACCGGCTCAGGAATGCCCGTGAGGTTAAGCAGCTCAACAGCTTCGTGCCAAGCCTCTGCCTTCGTCATACCGCGCTTCAACTCAAGCACTTCGGCAATTTGATCGCCCACCATCATCAAAGGGTTCAAGGCCGTCATCGGCTCTTGAAACACGAATGCAATGTCTTGACCTCGGATGTTCATGAGCTCACGCTCGCTCAATTTGACCAAGTCATGTGTATGCGGCGCATCAGTGGCTTCGGGATGCAGGGTATCTTCGTCTTGAGCGGTCCACAGCACGCGTCCCGAGACACGTGCACCTTCGAGCAGTTTGACAAAACTCAGCGCCGTCACGCTTTTGCCTGAGCCCGACTCGCCCACCAAGGCGAGCTTTTCGCCAAGGTCTAGGTTGAAGCTGATGCCTTTGACGACATCTTCCGATTGAAAACCAATGCGCAGATCGCGCACTTGCAGCAGGGGCAATCTCATGAGCGTGCCTTTCTGGGGTCCAGGGCATCGCGCAGGGCATCCCCCATGAAAGTCAGAAGCATCAGGGTCACCACCAACACGGCAAACGTGGATAACGAGATCCACCACGCATCGATGTTGTTTTTACCTTGCGCCAACAACTCACCCAAGCTGGGTGTGCCGGGTGGCACGCCCAAACCTAAGAAGTCCAACGACGTGAGTGACAAAATGGCCGCGCTCATGCGAAACGGCAAGAAGGTGACCACGGGCGTCAAACTGTTGGGCAACACATGACGCCACATGATTTGCGCATCGGACAAGCCCAAGGCACGCGCAGCGCGCACATAGTCGAGCTGGCGGTTACGCAAGAACTCGGCACGCACATAGTCAGACAAGCCCATCCAGCCAAACAAGCCCAACAAAATTAACAACAAGCTGATGCTCGGGTCAAACACAGCCGAAAAGATAATGAGCAAATACAACTCAGGCATGGCGCTCCACACCTCTATGAAACGCTGCATGGCCAAGTCGGTCTTGCCACCGAAGAAGCCTTGCAAAGCCCCCGTCAAGATGCCAATGACTGTGCCAAACAACGTCAGCGCCAAAGCAAATAACACCGAAATGCGAAAGCCGTAGAGCAAACGCGCCAACACATCACGGCCTCGGTCGTCCGTACCAAACCAATTAGCCGCCGAGGGTGGCGCGGGATTGGGCGTCGCGGAGAAATAATTCAACGTGCCGTGGTTATAGGGAATAAGCGGGTACAAGGCCCAGTTACCAGGCTTGTCAAACTGCGCTTGAATGAACGGATCGAGGTAGTCCGTCGGTGTTTCGAAGTCGCCACCAAACGTCGTCTCAGGCTGGTTGAACACGATGGGCATGTAAAAGCTGCCGTTGTAACGGGCTAGCAAAGGCTTGTCGTTACACAACACTTCGGCCAACAAACTCAGACCAAAGAAAAATACAAACAACACCAAGCTGTAAAAGCCAAGGCGGTTATGCCTGAACCTCAGCCAAGCGCGCTGGGTGGGCGACAAAGATGCTTCAGTCGAATTTGACACGCGGGTCCACCCATACATAACAAAGGTCGCTGATGAGCTTGGTGACCAAGCCAATCAACGTGAACAAATACAAAGTCCCCAACACCACAGGGTAGTCTCGACGCATGACGCTCTCATAGCTCAACAGGCCTAAGCCATCGAGCGAGAACAGCGTTTCAATCAATAGTGAGCCCGTGAAAAATGCACCAATAAAAGCAGCGGGGAAACCTGTGACCAAGGGAATGAGTGCGTTGCGAAACACATGGTTCCAAATCACACGGCGCTCAGATAAACCTTTGGCGCGGGCGGTGAGCACGTATTGCTTGCGAATCTCTTCGAGCATGGCGTTTTTCGTGAGTAGCGTGGTGACGGCGAAAGCCCCCAACACGCTCGACGTGACAGGCAACACGATGTGCCATAGGTAGTCGGTGATTTTTGCACCCCAAGTGAGTTGCTCCCAGTTTGCCGAGGTCAAACCACGCAACGGGAACCATTGCAGCTGGCCGCCAAACACCACCAACAAAGCCACGCCCAGCACAAAGCCTGGAATGGCAAAGCCCACCAGCACCAAGAGACTCGTCACCAAATCAAAAGAGGAGCCCGCACGCACGGCTTTGGCAACGCCAAGCGGCACAGAGATGAGGTAGCTCAAGAAAAAAGTCCATAACCCCAAACTGATGGAAACAGGCATTTTTTCTTTCACCAACTCCCACACGGTTTTGGGATAGAAAAAGCTTTTCCCTAAATCAAACACGGCAAACTGTTTGAGCATTTGCCAGAAACGTTCGGTCGGTGGTTTATCAAAGCCATACTGTTGGCGAATCTCTTCAATGCGCGCAGCATCCACACCTTGGCGGCCACGGTAGCCGGCCCCACCCACGGCAGCGCCCTCGCCTCCGCTGTCGCGGCCTTGCAGTTGAGACACCATTTGCTCAACTGGCCCGCCCGGCACAAACTGAATCACCACAAAGGTCATCAGCAGCACGCCAAACAAGGTTGGAATCATCAACAGTAAGCGTCTGAGGATGTACGAACTCATGGCGCACGCTCCGCTCTTTTTGTCGCAGCCAAGGTGGCGCGGTTGTCAATGGTGGCCCACCAAGTGGACGAGGCCCATGTTTCGGGTTGGTAGTAGCGCGGCATGACCGCAGGCAACTCAAAGCGGCCATTGCGCCACGCCACACGGTGCACTGCACCGTACCAATGCGGCACGGTGTAGTGACCATGACGCAGCACGCGGTCTAGCGCTCGCACGGCCGTGATGAGCTGAGGACGAGTTTTGGCAGATGTCACGTTTTCTAGCAAAGCATCCACCGCAGGGTCTTGGATGCCGATGAAATTGCCAGAACCTTCGGTGGTGGCTGCCTTAGAGCCAAAACGCTCCATTAACTCCGTGCCAGGCGACTCGCTGCCCACGATCCGGTTGCTGATGATTTCGAAGTCAAACACATCAAGTCGTTTTTGCAAAATGGCAAAGTCGATCACTTTGTAGTTAACCTGAAAGCCAAGCTTTTCTAGGTTTTTGGTGTACGGCGTGATGACACGCCCCATAGCGCCTGAGTTGTCTAAGAACTCCACGGTGAACGGCTCGCCCTTGGCATTGCGCAAAGCGCCATCGCGATACGTCCAACCGGCCTCGGCCAACAAGGCTTTGGCTCGGCGCAAATGGTCACGTAAGGTTTCGCCCGATTTGGGATCAAGTGAAGTGCGCGGCGGCTGTGGAACTGCATCACTGAAAACACGCGATGAGAGCTTCTCACGTAATGGTGTGAGCAATGCCAGCTCGGCAGCATCAGGCATGCCCGTTGCTTCAAAGTCACTGGCAACAAAGTAGCCACGTACGCGTTGGTACGCCCCGTAAAACAGCTGCCGGTTCATCCACTCAAAGTCCATCGCCAAAGCAATGGCTTCGCGCACGCGTGGATCTTTGAACTTTGGCAAACGGGTGTTGAACATGAACCCCTGAAAGTCCCCTGCATTGCCGTGCTTGAACTCGCTTTTCATCAACTCGCGGTTGACAAACTGCTTGCCCGTATAGCCCCTCGCCCACTCTCGCGCAATGAAGGACTGCACCAAATCAAATTCACCGGCTTTGAAGCCTTCGAGCTGCGCCGTGTTGTCTTTGTACAAGCGGTAAGTGATGCGATCAAAGTTGAACAAGCCCTTGCGAACATTGAGTTCACGCGCCCAATAGTTGTTGTCGCGCTCGTAACTCACATCACGACCAAACACCACTCGCCCCATCTTGTAGGGGCCGCTGCCAATGGGAATATCGGTCACGATTTTGTCGAAAGGTTTAGGTGCACCGTTTTCCACACCCCATTGACGGCTGAACACGGGCATACCGCCGACGATCAATGGCAGCTCTGGGTTGGCGCGTTTGAAATCAAAGCGCACGGTGCGCGGCTCGAGCACAGTAACACCGGCCACCTCGGCATAGAGCGTTCGAAACTGCGGGGCTGCTTGCTTGCTGATGAGTTGCTCAAAGGAATACTTCACATCCTCGGCCAACACAGCTTCACCTGTGTGAAAACGCGCTTGACTGCGCAATTTGAACGTGACCGATCGACGATCCGCCGCCACACTCACATCCTCAGCCAATAAACCGTACGCGGTGGTGGGCTCGTCCATCGTGCCCGTTAGCAAAGACTCAAACACCAAACCGGTGAGGCCAGGGGCTGCATTGCCTTTGAGAGTGAACGGGTTGTACTTATCAAAGCTCGACAACCGAGATGGAGGGACCAAGATCAGCTCGCCGCCTTTGGGTGCAATTGGGTTGGCGTAATCAAAATTCTTGAAGTTGGCTGGGTATTTGATGTCCCCAAATTGGGCATACGCGTGCCCAGCCCACGAAGAGCCAGAACACAAAAACGCCAACAAAATGAAGAAGCTAAGCATGCGACAATTCTGCAAGATTTTTTTGGAGAGATTTCATGAGTAAAAAAACGGGTTTCCTGTCTGGCAAAAAGCTTCTGATCACGGGCGTATTGTCCAATCGTTCCATCGCTTATGGCATCGCCAAAGCTTGCCACGAACAAGGTGCCGAATTGGCCTTCAGCTACGTGGGTGAACGCTTCAAGGACCGTATCACAGAGTTTGCTGCCGATTTCGACTCGAAGCTGATTTTTGACTGTGATGTGGGTAGCGACGCGCAAATCGACCAAATGTTCAAAGACCTGTCGGCCCACTGGCCCACGTTTGACGGTTTTGTCCACTCTATCGGCTATGCGCCACGCGAAGCCATTGCTGGCGACTTCCTGGATGGGTTGTCACGCGAAGGCTTTGCGATTGCGCACGACATCAGCGCATACAGTTTCCCCGCCATGGCCAAAGCCGCACTGCCCTACCTCAACGACAACTCAGCCGTACTGACCCTGTCGTACTTGGGTGCTATCCGCACCTTGCCCAACTACAACACCATGGGCTTGGCCAAGGCCTCGCTCGAAGCATCTGTGCGCTACTTGGCCGAATCTTTGGGCGCCAAAGGCCGCAACCTGCGCGCCAACGGCATCAGCGCTGGCCCCATCAAAACCTTGGCTGCCAGCGGTATCAAGGGCTTTGGCAAGATTTTGAGCGTGGTTGCAGAAGCTTCCCCCATCCGTCGCAACGTGACCATCGAAGACGTGGGCAACGTGGCTGCGTTCTTGATGTCCAACTTGGCCGCAGGCGTGACCGCCGAAATTACCTACGTGGACGGCGGATTTAGCCAAGTTGTAGGTGGCATTGCCGAGCCTGTAGCCGAGTAAGCTGGCGCTCTTGGCCACGCGGGTGGCCACAAATGCGGGCTGTACGCCCCAAGGAGACGACCATGCAACGACGCGATTTGCTATCTCACTTCTCCTTGGGTTGCCTCAGCAGCCTCGCCTCCTTACCCGCACGGGCTACACAGCCGCCTGCGCTGTGGCTAGCCAGCCCTTATCAGGGCAATGAAAAGCTCGCGAACTATTGGGTGAGTGAAAAATACGATGGCATACGAGGCTACTGGGATGGCCGCCAACTCTTGAGTCGAAGCGGCAAAGCACTCAACCCGCCCACTTGGTTTGTACAGGCTTGGCCTACGCAGCCTTTCGAAGGCGAGCTTTGGGCGGGACTAGGTCAATTTGAGCAAGCAGCTTCTGTGATTCAACAAAAACAGGCCCCCGACAGTGGATGGCGCGCCATGCGATTCATGGTGTTTGACGCCAACACCTCTGCCCAAACCTTCACTGAGCGTATCGTGCGCTATCAAAGTATCGTCAAGCAGATTGGCAAACCTTGGGTTCAAGCCGTGACGCAAAACCAAGTGCCATCACATACCGCATTAAAGACCATGCTGAACAAAACCGTGCAAGCCGGTGGCGAAGGCTTAGTGCTGCATCGTGACAGCAGCCTGTACCAAAGTGGGCGCAATTCAGATATCCTGAAATTCAAACCCCACGAGGATGCGGAAGCCAAGGTGATTGACCATGAACCTAGCCAAGGCAAGCACGCCCAACGTCTAGGCGCATTGATGGTCGAAACACCGCAAGGGCTGCGCTTCAGACTCGGCACGGGATTCACGGACACCCAAAGAGAAAACCCACCAGCCGTGGGCCAGTGGGTCACTTATAGCTATCGTGGTTTGACTGAGAAAGGCGTGCCACGCTTTGCCAGTTTTGTGCGCATCAGGCCTGCAGTTGAACGCTAAGGCCTTTTGCAAGCGTTAGGCTTTGACGCAGTCAGCGTAATAGCGCTTCACACCATCGTCGCCTACCACCTCGACCAAGCCGTGGATGTCGGTTTCGAAGCCGGGACATTGCAAGTTGAATTCACGGGCGAATTTGAGGTAGTCCACGATTTTCTTGTTGAACACTTCACCGGGGATGAGCAACGGAATACCAGGCGGGTAAGGCGTGACCAAACTGGTTGTGATGCGCCCTTCCAAGTCGTCGATAGCCACACGCTCAGTGTTACGGTGCGCGATTTGCGCATACGCGTCGCTGGGCTTCATAGATGGCGTCAAATCGCTCAAGTACATCTCCGTCGTCAATCGGGCGATGTCGTACTTGGCATACAAAGTGTGGATGTGCTGGCACAAGTCGCGCAAGCCCATGCGCTCATAGGCGCGGTGCTTTTGGCAGAACTCGGGCAAGATGCGCCACATGGGCTGGTTGCGGTCGTAGTCGTCTTTGAACTGCTGCAATGCGGTCAACAACGAGTTCCAACGGCCTTTGGTAATGCCGATGGTGAACATGATGAAGAAGCTGTACAAACCCGTCTTCTCGACGATCACACCATGCTCGGCCAAAAACTTGGTCACGATGCTGGCCGGAATGCCTGATGTATCAAACTTGCCGTCCAAGTCCATGCCCGGAGTCACGATGGTGGCCTTGATCGGGTCCAACATATTGAAACCATCAGCCAAATTACCAAAGCCATGCCACTTGGATGACTCGCCCTGACCTTGAATGATCCAGCTGTCGGCGCGGCCAATGCCATCGTCGACCAACTCTTCTGGCCCCCAGACCTTGAACCACCAATCGAGACCGTACTCGTCATCCACCTTGCGCATGGCGCGGCGGAAATCAAGGGCTTCAGCAATGCTCTCTTCGACCAAGGCAGTACCGCCTGGAGGCTCCATCATCGCGGCCGCCACGTCGCAGCTGGCAATGATGCTGTACTGAGGGCTGGTGCTGGTGTGCATCAAATACGCTTCGTTGAACAGATGGCGGTCCAGCTTGGTCTGTTGCGAATCTTGCACCAACACATGGCTGGCTTGGCTGATACCCGCCAACAACTTGTGGATGGACTGCGTGGCGTACACCACCGAATGCATGGGACGCTCGCGTTTTTTACCCATCGCGTGATACGTGCCATAAAACGGGTTGAACGCCGCATGGGGCAACCACGCCTCGTCAAAGTGCAAGTTAGCCACATAGCCATCGAGCATTTTCTTGATGGTTTCGGTGTTGTACAACACGCCGTCGTAGGTGGATTGCGTCAGCGTCAACACGCGGGGCTTCACGGATTTAGCATCCACGCCTTTGAGCAAAGGATTGGCTGCAATCTTGGCTTGAATCGCAGCTGGTTCAAATTCGCTTTGAGGAATGGGACCAATGATGCCGTAGTGATTGCGCGTGGGCTTCAAGAACACAGGCACAGCACCAGTCATGATGATGGCGTGCAAAACAGACTTGTGACAGTTGCGGTCCACCACTACCACGTCGCCAGGGGCGACCGTGTGATGCCACACAATTTTGTTGGAGGTGCTGGTGCCGTTGGTCACGAAGAAGCAGTGGTCGGCATTGAAGATACGCGCGGCATTGCGCTCGCTCTCGCCAATTGCACCGTTGTGATCCAGAAGCTGACCCAACTCCTCCACCGCGTTACACACGTCGGCACGCAACATGTTTTCACCGTAAAACTGGTGATACATCTGGCCCACAGGGCTTTTTAGGAAGGCTACGCCACCTGAGTGACCGGGGCAATGCCATGAATACGAACCGTCTTCGGCGTAATCCAACAAGGCTTTGAAAAACGGTGGCTGCACGCTTTCCAAATAGCTCTTAGCTTCACGAATGATGTGACGCGCCACAAACTCGGGCGTGTCTTCAAACATATGGATAAAGCCATGCAACTCGCGCAAGATGTCGTTGGGCAAGTGACGTGAGGTCTTAGTCTCGCCGTAGACATAAATTGGGACGTCTGCGTTCTTGCGGCGCACTTCCTCAATAAAGTTACGCAGGTTCAATACTGCAGGGTCTAGGTCGGGTCCAGGTGTGAACTCTTCATCGTCAATAGACAAGATGAACGCACTGGCGCGTGACTGCTGCTGCGCAAATTGGCTCAGGTCGCCGTAGCTGGTGGCGCCCATGATTTCGTAGCCCTCGCCTTCGATCGCGTCTGCTAGCGCACGAATGCCCAGACCTGAAGTATTCTCAGAACGAAAATCCTCGTCAATGATGACGATGGGGAAACGAAATTTCATGCGGGACTCCGAGCGTTTTAAGCTGTGTATAAAACAATAGCGGCGAAGTGTACCCGCCCGCTGTTACAATATCTCGCTTCGGAGCGATGGATGAGTGGTTTAAGTCGCACGCCTGGAAAGCGTGTGTGGGTTAATAGCCCACCGAGGGTTCGAATCCCTCTTGCTCCGCCAAAACAAAAGCCCCTGCTGGATTGAGCAGGGGCTTTTTCTTTTATGCCTTTGAGGTCTGCTCGACAGCTAAATCGAGCACGCCTAACGACTTATCTTGATCCATCAAAAAGGCTTGTAACAAGCCCTGCTCAGTGAGAGTTAAACCATCTACACCAAGCACGACTCGAGTGGAATCCTCACCTTTGAAATCGACTTTCACAGCTACTTTAAAAATTTCCGTCTCGTTCAGCTTGCACACCACACTTAAGTCTTTGGTGTCAGGATCGCCTTTTTCGCGACTCACGTAATAAAGCAAGGTCAACCGTGGGACCAATACTGGGAATGCAGACGACTTCAACTGTTCAAACAAGTCGATGATGGAAACTTGATTAGTGATGGAGTCAACAATCACGCGATTGGCGGCAATCGCAAAATAAACGTTCAGCATAAAACCGGCTTAGCCGCTGCTCTCTTGTGCTTTCTTGATGACGTTTTTAGCGTCCGTGCTGCTATTGGCTGCCGCTGAGCTGATGGGATTTTGAATGACCAAGCCCAGCAAACGTGCACCATGTTCAACAGCGATAGAACCGTAAGAAATATCACCTTGAACGATCGAATCCTTATGGAATTCAACTCGTTCAGCCGCGTAAATATTGCCTTCCACCTTGCCGGCCACCATTACACGATGAGCAGTGATGTCACCAGAAACCTCGCCTGTTTTACCAATCGCGACAGTGACTTTGTTGTCTTTGGTGGTCTCAATATTTCCCACCACTTTGCCGTCAATGCGCACGCTATCGAGCAAAACCAAGCGACCATAAATTTGGGTGGTACGCCCAATGATCGTGTCGAACCGCTCTTGAGAGGGTGACAACGATTTGTCTCTGAGTTTTTCAAACATGGCAGGCTTTCTAAAGAACCAATGGCTCACTGTGCATTCGCTGTAGTTTGCGTCAGCATTTGCGTGGGATTGAGCACGCGGTCGTGGCGCATGACTTCGTAATGCAGGTGTGGCCCAGTAGAACGACCTGTGCTGCCCAACTGCGCAATCGTTTCGCCACGCTGGACCTTTTGGCCTACCTCAACCAAGCGCTTGCTTAAATGGGCATAGCGTGTGGTGAAGCCTTCAATATGGCTGACTTCCACCACATTGCCATAAGAAGCATCCCAGCCCGATCGAGTGACCGTACCCGCAGCCGTGGCAACAATGGGGGAGCCAATCTCTGCTACGAAATCCAAGCCCTCATGCATAGCCAATTGCCCAGTGAACGGGTCATTACGAATACCAAAACCACTCGTCACACGGTAATCTTTACCCATGGGTACGCCTGTGGGTAATGCGTGCAACCAGCTGAGCTGGGTAGACCAGTTTTGCGTTAGGTTTTTAACTGCTGTTTGGGTCTGCGTGAACTCGTCCAAAGCAGAGGCAAAGTCGTCATTCAAATCATGAGATGGCGTGTGTTGTACACGAGGGGCCACCCAAGGGCCACCGCGCGCTTCGTCTTTTTTGCTGTATTTATCACGCAAGTTAGCGGGTGTCGCCACTTCCATAAACTTGTTTTTGAGGGTTTCCAGCTGGCGGATTTCTTGGACTGTGGCGTTCATGGTTTGACGCAGGTTGTCCAAGCGCTCGCGATACACCGCTTCAACTTTTTGTTGTTCAGCCTCGGTCGTCACACCGCCCATGCTGCGAGCCAAACTTGGGCTCATCTCGATGGCAATGCGAAAACCAATGAAGTGCAAAAGTACGCCCAAAGTCACCAACACAAACGCAGAGGCGCACACAGCCACCAGCACCTTTTTGGCTGTGATGGAAATGGTCCGCACCGAGGCGGTGGGTCCAGACACCCACATTAATTGCATAGATAACTCCGAATACTTGTCAGGTTCGCTGTGAATTAATCCACAGAACAAACGAGAATTGTAGGGAGTTCCCGTCTAAAAAGTAACTAATTCATCTGGATAAAGGTCAAGAAATATAAAGAAAAAATCACAAACAAACTGAGTCAAAATTAACTAATCAGCCACCGTTAAACCATTCTAAAAAATCAATGAATATCCCTTGGATAGATCAAAACAACGCACTTCCTGCACCTGAAACAGCTCAAAAAAATGGCCATGACCTTGCAGGTTTAGTCGCTGCGGGTGGCGGACTTTCTGTGCATAGACTGCTAGAGGCTTATCAAAAAGGAATGTTTCCTTGGTTCAGCGATGGCCAACCCGTACTTTGGTGGTCCCCTGACCCACGCATGGTGTTGACGACTGAAAATTTCAAGTTGCATCGCTCTTTACGCAAAACTATCCAAGCCTTTGCTGCCCATCCCAACTGCGAACTGCGTATTGACAGCGCGTTTGAACACGTCATTCGCCAATGTGCTCAAAGTCCGCGCAAGGGGCAAAATGGCACGTGGATCGTGGAAGACATGATTCAGGCCTACATTGCATTGCACGAGGCAGGCTTTACCCATAGCGTAGAAACTTGGGTAGATGACGAGCTAGTTGGTGGTCTGTATTGTGTTTCGGTGGGTGACACCTTATTTGGGGAGTCCATGTTTGCCAAACAAACCGATGCCTCCAAAATAGCGTTGGCAGCTTTGGTAGCCTTTGCGCGCTCGCAAGGCCTAACTTGGATAGACTGCCAACAAAACACACGACATTTGGCTTCTTTAGGAGCGCAAGAAATGCCCAGAGCTCAATTTTTAGAATGGGTTCGAAAAGCCCCTAAAAAAACACACCGATCATGGTGCTTCGAGCCTGCGACTTGGGACTTTGTGTTGAACTACTCATCTACTAAGCCCTAAATATGCTGCGATGACTTCCCCAAACGACCTGCCATTTCAGGCTGTGCAGTTTTATGCTACAGCCCCCTACCCGTGCAGCTACTTGACCTCGCAGACGGCACGTTCGCAAGTTGCAACTCCTAGCCATGTCATCACAGCCGATGTTTACGGCCAACTGGTGCGCCAAGGATTTCGACGCAGCGGCTTATTCACCTACCGCCCCTGCTGCGACAAATGCCGCGCATGCACCCCGTTGAGGGTTGATGCGGCCAATTACAAGCCCAACAGAAGCCAACGCAGAGCGTGGAATAAACACCAACACCTTGAGGCCAGAGTCTTAAAGCTTGGCTTTGATCCCGAGCACTACGCCTTGTATTTGCGGTACCAAACCCTGCGTCATGCGGGCGGCGGCATGGACGAAGACAGCACCGAGCAGTACACGCAGTTTCTCTTGCAAAGTCGAGTCAATACACGCCTGATTGAGTTCAGAGAAGCCTCCACGGATGGCACGCTAGGTACGCTCAAAATGGTATCCATCATTGACGTCCTCAGCGATGGCCTATCGGCTGTGTACACGTTTTACGAGCCAGAGCCCAACGCAAGCTACGGCACTTACAACGTGATGTGGCAAATTGAACAAGCCAACACTTTGGCGTTGCCCTATGCCTATCTTGGCTTTTGGATTCAAGAGAGCCCCAAAATGAACTACAAGGCTGACTTTGAACCGAATCAACGCTTGATTGACGATGAATGGCAATAAGGCTCGCCTCATCTATATTTCACATGATAAAATGCGATCATGCGAAAAACCACTGTGCCCACCACACCCAACATTCAAGTCATTGAGCGCATGTTCACGCTCATTGATGTGCTGGCCTCACGCGAAGAAGCCATATCGCTAAAAGAAATCAGCGAACGCACCGGCCTTCACCCCTCCACTACTCACCGCATCTTGAACGACTTAGCCGTTGGCCGTTTTGTGGACCGCCCAGAAGCTGGCAGCTACCGTTTAGGGATGCGCTTACTAGAGCTTGGCAACTTAGTCAAAGGCCGATTAAACGTGCGTGACGTTGCTTTTCAACCTATGCGTGAACTACATAAATTGATTCAACAACCCGTGAATCTGAGCGTACGCCAAGGCGATGAAATTGTGTATGTTGAACGCGCCTTTAGCGAACGCTCTGGCATGCAAGTGGTGCGTGCCATCGGCGGCCGTGCACCGCTGCACCTCACATCGGTGGGCAAGCTATTTTTAGCGATGGATGACCCTCAACGCGTTCGCGCGTATGCAACCCGCACGGGTCTGAGCGGACAAACGCGCAACAGTTTGACTCAGCTGACAGCTTTGGAGCGAGAGCTATCTAAAGCTCGGCAATATGGTGTGGCACGCGACAACGAAGAATTAGAACTTGGAGTGCGTTGCATGGCCTCGGGTATTTATGATGACCAAGGTAAATTGGTGGCAGGCTTGTCGATTTCGGCGCCTGCAGACCGATTGGATGATGAATGGCTGCCTAAGCTCCAAGCTACAACACACGCCATTTCACACGCACTAGGCTTTCAAGAAAACAAGGTTTAATCAAACTTCGGTACACAACACCACACACAAAAATGCCAGCAAGATTGCTGGCATTTTTTTCGTCTAGAAATAAGGTAGAAATGTATTAAGTCTGTGGACGACCACTGCCACCATGGTTAGTCTCAACCCATTTACGCACACGCTCAGCATCTGCGATACGACTTAACTTACCAGCCGAATCCAAAAAAACCATGATCAACTTTCGGCCAGACACCTTGGCTTGCATTACCAAGCATTGGCCAGCCTCAGAGATGTAGCCTGTTTTTTGCAGACCTATGTCCCAGTTGGGGTTTTTAACCAACCGGTTGGTGGTGTTGTACTGCAGAGTGCGGTTACCGACCTCTACGCTGTGGCTGGGTGAAGTAGACAACTGGCGAACAGTAATGTCGTGGTAGGCATTACCTACCAAGGTTGCCAAATCTTTAGCACTCGATTGATTCTGGCTAGAAAGACCGGTTGGCTCAACGTAACGCGTATCACGCATACCGAGTTGAGCCGCTTTGGCATTCATCAAACCAACGAATGTAGACATGCCACCTGGATACGTGCGACCCAAGGCATGCGCAGCACGATTTTCGCTGGCCATCAGAGCCAAGTGCAACAGCTCACCGCGAGTAAGGGTTGCACCGACGCGCAAGCGTGAGCTACTGCCCTTTTCGGTATCCACATCGTCTTGGGTGATGGCGATGGACTCGTCCATCGGTAACTTGGCCTCACTGATGATCAAGCCGGTCATCAACTTGGTGATGGAGGCAATTGGCAAAACGGCTTGGTCGTTCTTGCTGAGCAAAACTTCGTTGGTGTCTTGGTCAATCACATAAGCCACACTGGATTTCAAATCCAACATATCGCTGGTGGCGTGCAGGCCAGCTTTTTGGCCAAAGGATGGCACCACTGGTGCAGCTTTGATCATTTTGGCGCGACGCACTTGCGTCTTCACGACCGCAGGCTTTGATTTTTGTACGTTTGGCTTTTTCTGATTTGTCGCAGCTTCAACGTGCATGGTGCACAAAGAAGTCAGCAAACCGAGCGAGGTGGCAATCAGCAGTCGTTTCAAGAGGTGTTCCTTTGGCTTGAAAAACATATTGCGCTTAGTCTAACAAGAAAAGTCACGCAAGATCAATGACTTGCGTGACTTATTTAACAAAATTGATACGATGCATCAGTTTTTGCGATTTAACCTTGTGCTGCTACTCGGTCAGACTTACTTTGGAGCTTGTTCAGCGCACTCAAATAGGCCTTGGCTGAGGCAACCACAATATCTGGATCAGAGCCAACGCCATTGACCACGCGACCGCTGTTTTGCAAGCGAACAGTCACCTCTCCTTGACTCTCAGTCGAGCCGCTGATGGCATTGACCGAGTAAAGCACCATTTCAGCGCCGCTCTTCACGTGTGACTCAATCGCTTTGAGCGAAGCATCGACAGGGCCGTTGCCATCTGAATCGCCCTTCACCTCTTTGCCAGCCACGGTAAACACCACACTGGCGTGCGGACGTTCGCCGGTTTCGCTGTGTTGCGACAAAGAAACAAAGGCAAACTGTTCGCTGGCACTGGTCACCGACTCTTCGCTCACCAAGGCCAAGATGTCCTCGTCAAAGATTTCACTCTTACGGTCAGCCAATTCTTTGAATTTAGCAAAGGCTGTGTTGATGTCGGCTTCGCTTTCCATTTGCACGCCTAAGTCTTCCAAGCGTTGCTTGAAGGCGTTGCGGCCGCTGAGTTTGCCCAACACGATCTTGTTAGCACTCCAGCCCACATCTTCGGCACGCATGATTTCGTAGGTGTCACGCGCCTTGAGCACGCCATCTTGGTGAATGCCGGAAGCATGTGCAAACGCATTGGCGCCCACCACAGCTTTATTGGGTTGCACCACAAAACCTGTAGTCTGGCTCACCATTCGGCTGGCCGCCACGATTTGCTTGGCATCGATGTTCATGCTGAGGTCAAAGTAATCGCGGCGAGTCTTAATGGCCATAACGACTTCTTCCAACGAACAGTTGCCTGCGCGTTCGCCCAAGCCGTTGATCGTGCACTCGACCTGACGTGCGCCGCCAATCTTCACACCAGCTAAGGAGTTGGCCACAGCCATGCCCAAGTCGTTGTGGCAATGCACAGACCAAATGGCCTTATCCGAGTTGGGTACGCGCTCGCGCAATGTCTTGATGAAATTGCCATACAACTCTGGAATGGCGTAACCCACCGTGTCTGGAATATTGATGGTGGTTGCACCTTCAGCAATCACAGCTTCAACAACACGGCACAAAAAGTCCATCTCGCTGCGGTAACCGTCTTCGGCGCTGAACTCGATATCACCCACCAAGTTACGGGCGAAACGCACGGATTGCTTAGCCTGCTCAAGCACTTGCTCTGGCGACATACGCAACTTCTTCTCCATGTGCAAGGGCGACGTGGCGATGAAGGTGTGAATGCGCGCGCGATTGGCACCTTTGAGGGCCTCAGCAGCACGGCTGATGTCACGATCATTGGCACGTGACAAAGAGCAAATGGTGGAGTCTTTGATGGCGTTTGCAATCCCTTGTACAGCTTCGAAATCGCCGTTGGAGCTGGCAGCGAACCCAGCTTCAATCACGTCTACCTTCAATCGCTCGAGTTGACGTGCAATCCGCAGTTTCTCGTCGCGCGTCATTGAAGCGCCGGGCGATTGTTCGCCGTCACGCAAGGTGGTGTCAAAAATGATGAGCTTGTCGGTCATGGTCAGGACTCCTAGATTCCTAAAAAACTTGCAACGTTTGGTTTAGCCCCAAAGCAAAAGGCCCGCTGCGAGTGCATACGGGCCTTGTGGGGTT
>JACCDG010078458.1_pt1 | contig 18955 bp, 16 predicted proteins | sample 7442471 | NCBI WGS metagenome assembly JACCDG01 (sample SAMN15323444, study PRJNA562643) | freshwater metagenome | isolation source: river surface water | place: USA:Blue River Watershed | collected 2017-08-17 | reverse complement strand
GGCGCCAAGATCGACGAGGTGTTCATCGGCTCGTGCATGACCAACATCGGCCACTTCCGCGCGGCGTCCAAGCTGCTCGAAGGCAAGCGCGACATCCCGGTGAAGCTGTGGGTGGCCCCGCCGACCAAGATGGACCAGAAGCAGCTGACCGAGGAAGGCCACTACGGCGTGCTCGGCACCGCCGGCGCGCGCATGGAGATGCCCGGGTGTTCCCTGTGCATGGGGAACCAGGCGCAGGTGCGTGAAGGCGCGACGGTGATGTCCACCAGCACCCGCAACTTCCCGAACCGACTGGGCAAGAACACCAATGTGTACCTGGGCAGCGCGGAACTGGCGGCGATCTGCTCGCGGCTGGGTCGCATTCCCACGCGCGAGGAGTACATGGCCGACATGGGTGTGCTCACTGCCAACAGCGGCACGATCTACCAGTACATGAACTTCGACAAGATCGCCGATTTCAAGGACGTGGCGGACAAGGTCGCGGCCTGAGGATTTGTGCGTTTTGGATAAGCGGCCCTCGGGCCGCTTTTTTTTGTGCGTCGCACGTACACGCGAAAGATTTCAATCACGTGGTGCAGTTACCCACGCAGCCTGTGGGCGAGGTTGTGGATAGCGAAGGGGAAAAGTCCCGCAAGCCGCGCCAGCACTGGGGCGACGACGGTCTGCCTCATTTTTAAGCAGTCTGGAAAACCCGGTGGAAGTGGGTACTAGCGATCCGCCGCGGCCGCCGCGCGTTGCCGGCGTTCCTTGCTGTTGGTCAGGTGCGTACGCATGGCGGCGCGCGCGCCCTCGGCGTCCTGGCGCTCGATTGCAGAAAGGATGCTTTCGTGTTCCACGTTCACGCGGCGCAGGTACTCCAGGCGTTCGGGCGTGACAGGGGAGGTCGGGGATGCGCCTTCGAGCCGCGCGCGCGGGATCATGCTGCCACCCAGGGTCGCCATGAGGTCGGCGTAATGCGGGTTCTGCGTGGCACGCGCGACTTCCAGGTGGAACTGGTAGTCGGGGCCGACCGGATCACGGGCCTCGCCCACCGCCGCCGCAAAGGCGTCGAGCGCCGTGCGCAGGGCCTGCAGGTTGGCTGGCGTGCGGCGGCTGGCGGCCAGCGCCGCGCTCTCGGTCTCGACGCCGATGCGCAGCTCCAGCACGCTGATCACGTCCTTCAGGGCGGCGAGCTGGCTGGTGTCGATGCGGAAGCTGCTGGCATCGCCTTGCCCCAGCACGAAGGTGCCCACGCCGTGGCGGGTCTCGACCATGCCAGCCGCCTGCAGGCGCGAGATCGCTTCACGCACCACCGTGCGGCTCACGCCGAAGGCCTGCATGATCGCGCCCTCGGCCGGCAGCTTGCTGCCCACGGGCAGACCGCCGTCGCGGATCCGGTCCCCCAGGGCCTGCACCAGGTCGGTGGTCAGCGAGCGGGACTTGCGCAGGGGGGCTGCGGGGGAGGAGGCTTCAGCCATAACGGTCATATTATGTCGGACATCAAAATAGTCAAAAAAGACTAAAAGACAGATTTTTCTTGCTCTGGGCTTGGCCTGGTTGTACGATGTCGTATCTCAAAATCGTAAATGCCTACGCCGCCATGACGCCCAACGACCTGAAGAAAGCCCTCTCCACAGGCCTCTTGTCCTTCCCGCTGACGGACTTCGACGCCCAGTTGCAGTTCAACCCGCGCGGCTACCGCGAGCGCCTGGAGTGGCTCATGCCCTATGGGGCCTCTGTGCTGTTCGCGGCGGGCGGCACCGGCGAATTCTTCTCTCTCGAGCCAGGCGAGTACGCGCAGGTGATTAAGGTCGCGGCCGAGACCTGCGGCCGGCACACCCCCATCGTGGGCGGCGCCGGTGGCGGCACCACCCTGGCGGTCAAGTACGCGCAGGAGGCGCAGCGCAATGGCGCGGCCGGCGTCCTGCTGCTGCCCCACTACCTGACCGAGGCCACGCAGGAGGGCCTCGTGGCGCATATCGAGGCCGTCTGCAAGAGCGTGAGCATCGGCGTCATCGTCTACAACCGCGGCGCCTGCAAGCTGAACGCCTCGTCGCTGGAGACGCTGGCGGCGCGCTGCCCCAACCTGATCGGCTTCAAGGACGGCCTGGGCGACATCGAGCGAATCGTCCAGATCCGCCAGCGCCTGGGCGACCGCTTCGTCTACATCGGCGGCATGCCTACCCACGAGGTGTACGCCAAGGCGTACAAGGCGCTGGGCGTGGCCACCTATTCGTCGGCCGTCTTCAACTTCATTCCGAGGACGGCGATCGAGTTCTACAACGCGTATTGGAACGACGACCAGGCCACCGTGAGCCGCCTGATCAACGAGTTCTTCCTGCCGTACCTGGAGATCCGCAACAAGGGCGAGGGCTATGCGGTGAGTATCGTCAAGGCCGGTGCCACGATCGTTGGCAAAGGCGCGGGCCCGGTTCGCCCGCCGCTGTCGGACCTCAAGCCCGTGGAAGTCGAGCAGCTCAAGGCCCTGATCCAGAAACTGGGTCCGCAATAATTTCCCTTCACACCAACCCCGGAGACAAAGCCATGAAAAAGCAATGGATCACGCTGCTGGCCGGTATCGCCACCAGCCTGGGCGCGCTCGCGTTTCCTACCAAGACCGTCACTCTGGTCGTTCCCTTTCCCCCCGGCGGCTCGACCGACCTGATCGCGCGCACGCTGCAGCCCAAGCTGCAGGAGCGCCTGGGCGGCACCGTGGTGGTGGAGAACCGCGCGGGCGCTACCGGCACCATCGGCGCCGGCCAGGTGGCGCGCGCCCCAGCCGACGGCCACACGCTGCTGGTGTCCTCGCTCGGCCCCTTCGTGATCGCGCCGCACTTGATCAAGGCGCCCTATGACGCGATCAAGGACCTCGAGCCGGTCACGATCGTGGTCCAGGCCCCGAACGTGCTGGTCGTGCCCGCCGCGTCCAACCTGAAGTCCATGGCCGACGTCATCGCCTTCACCAAGGCCAACCCGAACAAGATGACGTTCGCCTCCTCCGGCAACGGCAGCAGCGACCACCTGACCGCGGAACTGTTCTGGCAGCAGACCGGCACCACCGGCATCCACGTGCCGTACCGCGGCGGCGGCCCGGTGATGACGGACCTCCTGGGCAACCAGGTGGATTCCTCATGGATGAACATCAACACCGCCATGCCCCAGATCCTGGCCGGCAAGCTGCGCCCGCTGGCCATCACCAGCGCCAAGCGCTCGCCCCTGCTGCCCAGCGTGCCTTCGCTGGAGGAAAGCGGCATCAAGGAAGCCAACGTCTACTCCTGGCAGGCCATCGCCGCGCCCAAGGGGCTGCCCGCCGACGTCAAGTCCAAGCTGCATGCCGCCATCCTGGCCAGCCTGAACGACCCCGCGATCAAGCCCAAGCTGCTGGAGCTGGGCTTCGAGATGGTGCTCAACACGCCCGAGCAGTTCGCCGCCTACCAGGCTGCGGAATACGCCCGCTGGCAGAAGCTGATCACCAGCCGCAACATCAAGGCGGACTGATCATCCCTGGCCGGTCAGCCCTCCCGGCTGATCGAACGACCCCGGACCGAGATCCCATGACCTCTCCCATCGTCAAGCAGATGCGTGTCGTTCCCGTCGCAGGACGGGACGGCATGCTGCTGAACCTCTCGGGCGCGCATGCGCCCTTTTTCACTCGCAACATCGTCATCGTCACCGACAACGCGGGCCACACTGGCCTGGGCGAGGTGCCCGGTGGCGAGAAGATCCGCCAGACGCTGGAGGACGCGCGCTCGCTGGTCGAAGGACGCCCCATCGGCGACCTGCAGGCCATCCTCAACGAGATGCGCGCGCGCTTCGCCGACCGCGACGCGGGCGGCCGCGGCCTGCAGACGTTCGACCTGCGCACCACCATCCACGCCGTCACCGCCGTCGAGTCCGCGCTGCTGGACCTGCAGGGGCAGCACCTGGGCGTGCCGGTGGCCGCGCTGCTCGGCGAGGGCCAGCAGCGGGAGGCCGTGCAGATGCTCGGCTACCTGTTCTTCGTGGGTGATCGCCGCAAGACCGACCTGCCTTACGTCGATCCGGCCAGCGAGCCCGACGCGGACAACGACTGGTTCCGCATCCGCCACGAGGAGGCGATGACCCCCGAGGCCGTGGTGCGCCTGGCCGAGGCCGCGCAGGCACGCTATGGCTTCCAGGACTTCAAGCTCAAGGGCGGCGTGCTGCGCGGTGACGAGGAAGTCGAGGCCGTGACCGCGCTGCACGAGCGCTTCCCGCAGGCCCGCGTGACGCTGGACCCCAATGGCGGCTGGCTGCTCAAGGACGCGATCCGCCTGGGCGAGAAGATGCGCGGCATCGTCGCCTACGCCGAGGACCCGTGCGGGGCGGAGGAGGGCTTCTCAGGCCGCGAGGTGATGGCGGAGTTCCGCCGCGCCACCGGCCTGCCCACCGCGACCAACATGGTGGCCACGGACTGGCGGCAGCTGGCGCACTCGCTGGCGCTGCAGTCCGTGGACATCCCGTTGGCCGATCCGCACTTCTGGACCATGGCCGGCTCGGTGCGCGTGGCGCAGACCTGCCGCGACTGGGGCCTGACCTGGGGCTCGCACTCCAACAACCACTTCGACATCTCGCTGGCCATGTTCACCCATGTGGGTGCCGCCGCGCCCGGCAAGGTCACGGCCATCGACACGCACTGGATCTGGCAGGACGGCCAGCGCCTGACCAAGGACCCCTTGAAGATCGAGGGCGGCTACGTGCAGGTCCCCAAGAAGCCCGGCCTGGGCATCGAGATCGACATGGCCGAGGTCGAGAAGGCCCATGCCCTGTACCTGCAGCATGGCCTGGGCGCACGAGACGATGCGATCGCCATGCAATACCTGATCCCGGGCTGGAAGTTCGACAACAAGCGTCCCTGCCTGGTCCGCTGAGCGTCCTCCACCCCATTCACTGAGAATCCTCCGAATGACCCAATTCAAAGACAGCACCGCGGCCGATGTCGACGCCGCCGCCCGCGCCGCGCAAGCGGCCTTCGCCAGCTTCGGCGGCTCCGATGCCGCCACCCGCGCGAAGCTGCTGCGCGGCCTGGCCGACGCGCTGGAGGCCAACCGCGAGCGCCTGGTCGCCCTGGCTGATTCCGAGACGAACCTGGGCCCCGCCCGCCTGAACGGCGAGCTCGATCGCACTGCCTTCCAGCTGCGCGGCTTCGCCACGCAGGTGGAGCAGGGCGCCGCCTTCGCCTTCACCGATGACCCGGCCGTGGCTGGCGCCCCGCCCGTGGGCCACCCCAGCCTGCTGCGCGTGCGCGTGCCGGTGGGCCCGGTGGCCATGTTCTCGGCCTCCAACTTCCCCTTCGCCTTCTCGGTGCTGGGGGGTGACACCGCCTCGGCGCTGGCGGCCGGCTGCCCGGTGGTGGTCAAGGCCCACCGCGGCCACCGCGGCCTGTCGCATGCCGTGGCCGACCTGGCGCGTGAAGTCGTCAAGGCCCAGGGCCTGCCGGCCGGCGTGTTCGAGATGGTCGACGGCCGTGGCGCCGAAGTGGGCGTGAGCCTGGTGCAGCACCCCGCCATCCAGGCCGGCGCCTTCACCGGTTCGGTGCGTGGCGGCCTGGCGCTGCAGAAGGTGGCCAACGAGCGCCCGCGCCCCATCCCGTTCTACGGTGAGCTGGGCTCCATCAACCCGGTCATTGCGCTGCCTGCGGCCCTCAAGGCCAAGGGCGCCGAGCTGGCCGCCGGCCTGGCCGGCTCCATCACCATGGGCTGCGGCCAGTTCTGCACCAGCCCGGGCGTGATCGTGGTGCCCACGGGTGCCGACGGCGATGCCTTCGTCGCCGCGCTGGTCGAGGGCCTGAAGGCCGCCAAGACCCACGCCATGCTCACGCCGCAGATGCGTGACGGCTTCGAGGCCGGCCGCGCGATGTGGGCTGCGCACCCCAAGCTGCACAAGCTGCTGGCCGATGTGGGCGCCGCAGACCAGCCGCCGCGCCCGTTCCTGGCGCAGACCGATGCGGCCAGCTTCATCGCCGACGAGCACCTGCACGAGGAGGTGTTCGGTCCCGCCGCGCTGGTGGTGCGTGTGAGCGGCGTGGCGCAGGCGATGGCAGTGCTCCAGGCCGTCGGCGGCACGCTGACCGTGACGATCTGGGGCGCGGATGAGGCGACGGCAGAGAACCAGGCGCTGGTGCGCGTGGCCTCGCAGGTCGCCGGCCGGGTGCTGTTCGCGGGCTTCCCCACGGGCGTGGCGGTGACCGCCGGCCAGCAGCACGGCGGCCCGTTCCCTTCGTCCTCGCAGCCGTTCACCACCTCGGTGGGCTGGGCGGCGCTGGACCGCTTCTTGCGCCCGGTGGCGCTGCAGGATGCGCCGGCCTGGCTGGCCGCGCGCAACGGCCGTCCCTGCTGACCTGACGGACCCGGGGCCCCCGCGAGGGGGTTCCTGCCGTCGTGCCCTCAGCGCGCGGGGTCGCCCGCGACGCTGAAGCGGTACTCGATGCGCCCGCGGCGAGGCTCGCCCGGGCGCATCGTCGCATCCGGGAAGCCGGGCTGGTTGGGCGCATCGGGCAGTCCCTGCGGCTCCAGGCAGAAGCCCGCCTCGCGCTGGTACACCTGCCCGCCCTTGCCCGCGTGGCGGGGCAGGCTGCCGTCGAAGCCGCTGGCCGAGAAGAACTGCAGGCCCGGCGCATCGGACCACACCGCCATCTCGATGCCCGAACCGGGGGCCTGCGCGCGCGCCATGCGGCGCAGGGAGCCTGAGCCCGTGGCGTCCACGGACGCGTCCATCACGTAGCAGTGGTCGAAGCCGGTCCCCGCGGGAAGCCGCGCCAGCGCCTGGGCCAGCGTGGGGCCGTCGCGCAGGTCGAAGGCCGTGCCCGCCACCGGGGCCATCTCGCCGGTCGGGATGCGCTGTGCGTCCACCGGCAGGTAGCGCGCCGCTTCCACGGCGATGCGGTGGTCCCGTGCATGCGGCGTGCCCGCACCCTCGAGGTTGAAGAAGGGGTGGGCCGTCACGTTCAGCACCGTCGCCCGATCCAGCGCGCGGGCCTCCCAGTCGATGGCCAGCACGCCGGGGTCGCGCAGGCGGTAGGTCACGGTCAGTTCGGCATCGCCCGGAAAGCCATCGTCCGCCTGCCGGAAGGTCCAGCGCATCACCACCTGGTCGGCCGCGTGGCTGATGATGTCGAACACCTGGTGGCGGCTGCCCTCGGGCCCGCCGTGCAGGCAGTTCGCGCCGTCGTTGGCCGGCAGCTGCCAGTCCTGGCCGTCCAGGGCCAGGCGTGCCCGCGCGATCCGGTTGGCGAAGCGGCCCACGAACGCGCCCATCGACGCCATTCCGTCCAGCAGCTGGGGCAGGCTGTCATGGCCCAGGACCACGTCCCGCCACCCGCCATCCCGGTCGGGCACCACCAGCTGCAGCAGGCGGGCGCCGTGGTTGCACACCGCAGCACGCAGGCCGCCGGGCGATGCGAGCTGGCACAAGCCGACCCGCCGGCCCTTGACCAGGCCCTCGAAGCGGGCCGGATCGAGCAGGGGAGGAGTGTTTTCAGACATCGTACAACGATACCTGAGCCGTTCTCCGCAAGCGGTCCATCCGTACCTAGTGGAAACCCCTAAAAAACACCGGCCCCCAAGCGTTGACAGCCCTGCCTCGCACGGCCAAACTGCAAGTTGTATGACGACATACAACCAATGCATTTTTTGAATTGGTTGTATTCCAGAAACTCGTTCCAGACCGCCATGCTTGCCCAGCCCGCCTCGCCCCTGACCTTTCGCCGACTGCTCCTGACGGGGGCCGCCGGCGGCCTCGGGCGCGAGCTGCGCACCCGCCTCAAGCGCTACTGCGATGTGCTGCGCCTGTCCGACATCTCGCCCCTGGGCGAGGCTGCCGCGGGCGAGGAGTGCGTGCAGCTGGACCTGTCCGACAAGGCGGGCGTGCGCCAGCTGCTCGAGGGCGTGGACGCCGTCGTCCACCTGGGAGGCGTGTCCACCGAGCAGCCCTGGGACCCGATCCTGGCGGCCAACATCGTGGGCGTCTACCACCTGTACGAGGCGGCCCGCAAGAACGGCGTCAAGCGCGTCATCTTCGCCAGCTCCAACCATGTCATGGGCTTCTACCGGCAGGACGAGGTCGTCAATGCCGACAGCGCGCCCCGCCCGGACGGCCTGTACGGCCTGTCCAAGGCCTTCGGCGAGGACGTGGCCCGCCTGTACTGGGACCGCTATGGCATCGAGACCCTGGTGGTGCGCATCGGCTCCTCGTTCCCCGAGCCCAAGTCCCGGCGCATGCTGGCCACCTGGATGTCCTACGACGACCTGGAGCGCCTGGTCATCGCCGGCCTGACCGCGCCGGTGGTGGGCTGGAGCGTGATCTACGGCATCTCCGACAACGCCACGGCCTTCTACGACAACACCAAGGCCCGCCACATCGGCTACCGCCCGCAGGACAGCTCGGACGTCTTCCGCGCCAAGGTCGAGGCGGCCGAGCCCGTGCTGGACATGAACGACCCGGCCACGATCTACCAGGGCGGCGCCTTCGTGCGCACCGGTCCGTTCGAATGAGCGCCCCCGCAGCCATGACGTTCGAGGTCGTCAGCGAACTGCGTGACCGCGTGGGCGAGAGCCCGGTGTGGTCGGTGCGCGAGCAGGCGCTGTACTGGGTCGACATCGAGGGCCGCGCGATCCGCCGCCTGGACTGGGCCACCCGCGCCGTGCGCAGCTGGCAGGTGGCCGAGCGCATCGGCTGCATCGCGCTGCGCGCCGGGGGCGGCCTGGTGGCCGGCATGGAAACGGGTGTCTTCGCCATCGACCTGCCCGCGCAGGGCGAGGCCGCCCAGGCCCGCCTGCTGCAGGCGATCACCCATCCCCGTGCGGGCATGCGCTTCAACGACGGCCGCCTGGACCGCCAGGGCCGCCTGTGGGCCAGCACGATGGTGATGGACGGCTCGCTCGCCGCGCCCGATGGAGCGCTGTTCCGCTTTGACGGCCAGGGCCTGTCCGCGCCGCAGGTGGCCGGCCTGGTCACCGGCAACGGCCTGGCCTTCAGCCCGGATGGCTGCACGATGTACCTGTCCGACTCGCACCCCACGGTGCAACGCATCTGGCGCTATGACCTGGGTGACGACGGCGTACCACGCAACCGCCGCGACTTCGTGGACATGAACCCCTTGCCCGGCCGCCCCGACGGCGCGGCCATCGACACCGACGGCTGCTACTGGATCTGCGGCAACGATGCCGGCCAGGTGCACCGCTTCACGCCCGACGGCCGGCTGGACCGGTCACTGCGCGTGCCTTTCAGCAAGCCCGCCATGTGCAGCTTCGGCGGCCCGGACCTGCAGTGGCTGTTCGTCACCTCCATCCCGCCCGCGCAGCCCGCGGCGGGCTTCGACGCCTCGCTCGACGGCGCCGTGATCGCCCTGCGCCCGGGCGCGCAGGGCCTGGCCGAGGCCGAGTTTTCCTGATCCCCCAACCACAACCCACCTAGGAGACCCACCGTGAAACTCAAGCAATTGGCGCTCGCAGCCGCCGCCCTCGTGGCCCTCGCCGCCGCCCCGGCCAAGGCCGCCGAGTTCCGCTCGGCCGACATCCACAACGCCGACGACTACCCCACCGTCCTGGCCGTCAAGCACATGAGCACGGTCCTGGAGAAGGCCTCCGGCGGCAAGCACAAGATCAAGGTGTTCAACAAGGGCGCCCTGGGTTCCGAGAAGGAGACCATCGACCAGGTGAAGATCGGCGCCCTGGACATGGTGCGGGTGAACGTCGCCCCCATGAACAGCGTCTGCCCCATGACCATGGTGCCGACCATGCCCTTCCTGTTCCGCTCCGTGGATCACATGCGCAAGGCGCTGGATGGCGCGGTCGGCGAGGAGATCCTCAAGTCCTGCGAGTCCGCGGGCTTCGTCGCGCTGGCCTTCTATGACTCGGGCGCCCGCTCGATCTACGCCAAGAAGCCGGTCAAGACCGTGGCCGATGCCAAGGGCATGAAGATCCGCGTCCAGCAGTCCGACCTGTGGGTCGCCCTGGTCGGCGCGATGGGCGCGAATGCCACCCCGATGCCCTATGGCGAGGTCTACACCGGCCTGAAGACCGGCCTGATCGACGCCGCCGAGAACAACTTCCCCTCCTACGACACCGCCAAGCATTTCGAGGCCGCCAACGTCTACTCCAAGACCGAGCACTCGATGGCCCCCGAGATCCTGCTGTTCTCCAAGGTCGTGTGGGACAAGCTGCCCAAGGCCGAACAGGACATGATCCGCGCCGCCGCCAAGGATTCCGTGAAGGTCCAGCGCGCCGCCTGGGACGACCAGGAAGGCAAGTCGCTGGCCCGCGTGAAGGCCGCCGGCGTGCAGATCGTCGAGGTCGACAAGAAGTCGTTCCAGTCCGTCATGGCCCCGGTGTACGACAAGTTCATGACCACCCCTGACATGAAGCGCCTGGTCAAGTCCATCCAGGACATCAAGTAATCCTCGCCTCCCCGTGCCGGCGCGAGGGCAGCCGCCCTCGCGCCGGCACTTTCAGGAATCGTTTCCATGTTTACCAAGTTCTGCGCTGCGGTGGCCAAGCTGTGCCTTGTGCTTGCCGTCGTGCTCCTGGTGGCGGTCATCCTTTGCGTGCAATGGCAGGTGTTCGGCCGCTATGTCCTCAATGACACGCCGACCTGGGCAGAAAACCTCGCCCTGCTGCTCGTGCTGTTCGTCACCTGCTTCGGCGTCGCCGTGGGCGTGCGCGATGCCGGGCACATCGGCCTGGAGTCGCTGGTGTGCCTGCTGCCGCAGCAATGGCAGCGCCGTATCGAATTCCTGATCCACCTGCTCGTCGGCACTTTCGGTGCCCTGATGGTCCAAAGCGGCTGGATGTGGGCCTCGTCCAAGTGGGGCGAGAAAAAGCCCATGCTGCCCGTGCCCGACGGCATCGACTTCGTGCCGATCATCATCGCCGGCGCGCTGATCGTCCTTTTCTCGATTGAACATGTGGTGGCCCTGGTTCGCGGCCGCGAAGTGGAGCCAGCATGGAACTGACTGTCCTGGCGGTGAGCTTCACCGTCCTCTTGCTGCTGGGTGTACCGGTGGCCTTTGCCATCGGCCTGTCCTCGGTGGCCACCATCCTGGCCGCCGGCCTGCCCATCGCCATCGTCTTCCAGAAGATGGTGGGTGGCATGCAGGTGTTCTCGTTCCTGGCCATTCCCTTCTTCGTCTTCGCCGGTGAGCTGATGCTCTATGGCGGCATCGCCGACCGCATCGTCCGCTTTGCCAACAGCCTGGTGGGCCATGTGCGCGGCGGCCTGGGCATGAGCAACGTGCTGGGTTGCACCATCTTCGGCGGCGTCGCCGGCTCCCCGATGGCCGACGTGTCCGCCATGGGCTCGGTGATGATCCCGCTGATGAAGAAGGAAGGCTACGACGCCGATTACGCGGTGAACGTGACCACCCACGCCTCCCTGGTCGGCGCGATCATGCCGACCTCGCACAACCTGATCATCTTCACCCTGGCGGCCTCCGGCATCGCCTCCGTGAGCGTGCTGGGCCTGATCCTGGCCGGCCTGGTGCCGGCCCTGATCCTCACGGGCTTCAACCTGGCGGCGGCCTACTATGTGGCGGTCAAGCGCAACTACCCGACGCACGGCAAGTTCCCGGGTTGGGGCGCGGTGCTCGGCGCGTTCCTGGCGGCACTGCCCGGCCTGCTGGTGGTGGTCATCATCCTGGGCGGCATCCTCTCCGGCGCGTTCACCGCGACCGAGTCGGCCTCCGTGGCTGTGGCCTGGGCGCTGCTGGTGACGGCGGTGGTGTACCGCACCCTGAGCTGGAAGAACTTCCTGAAGGCGTGCGCCAAGGCCTGCAAGACCACCGGCGTGGTGCTGCTGCTGATCGGCATCTCCAGCGCGTTCGGTTACTTCCTGGCGCTCTACGAAGTGCCGCAGAAGACCGGCGAGCTGATGAAGCTGGTCAGCGACAGCCCCTGGGTGATCTTCCTGATGATCAACGTGCTGCTGTTCGTCCTGGGCACCTTCCTGGACATGGCCGCCACCATCCTGATCTGCACGCCGATCTTCATGCCGATCGCGATGCAGTACGGGATGGACCCGCTGCAGTTCGGTATCCTGATGCTGGTGAACTGCGCGCTGGGCCTGAACACCCCGCCGGTGGGGACCGTGCAGTTCGTGGGATGCGCCATCGGCGAGATCTCCGTGGGGCAGGTGATGCGTACCATCGCGCCGTTCTACGGGGCGCTGGGCCTGACCCTGCTGGCCATCACCTATGTCCCGGCGTTCTCGCTGTGGCTTCCCAACCTGCTGAAGTAAACCCGTGACCGCCACTGCCCGCCCCCCGCTGTACATCCGGATGCACGAGGCCGACAACGTCGCCATCGTCGTCAACGACGGCGGCCTGCCCGCCGGCAGCACCTTCGCCGACGGCCTCACGCTGAAGGAGCCGGTGCCCCAGGGCCACAAGGTCGCCCTGGTCGACCTGCCGGCGGGCACGGCGGTCAAGCGCTACAACGTCACCATCGGCTGCACCAACAAGGACGTGCCGGCCGGCAGCTGGGTGCACGAGCGCCTGCTGGACATGCCCGAGGCCCGCTCGCTCGAGGGCCTGCCCGTGGCCACCGTCAAGGCCGCGCCCCAGCCCCCGCTGGAGGGCTTCACCTTCGAGGGCTACCGCAATGCCGACGGCAGCGTGGGCACCCGCAACCTCCTGGCCATCACGCAGACGGTGCAGTGCGTGGCCGGCGTGGTGGACTTCGCGGTGCAGCGCATCAAGTCCGAGCTGCTGCCGCAGTACCCGAACGTCGACGACGTGGTGGGCCTGGCGCACGGCTACGGCTGCGGCGTGGCGATCGACGCGCCCGATGCGGTGATCCCGATCCGCACGCTGCGCAACATCAGCCGCAACCCCAACTTCGGCGGCGAGGTGATGGTGGTGAGCCTGGGCTGCGAGAAGCTGCAGCCCGGGCGCCTGCTGCCCCCGGGCAGCATCCCCATCACCGACGAACGTGGCGAGCAGGGACTGGACGTGGTCTGCCTGCAGGACGACGCGCACGTGGGCTTCATGTCCATGGTGGACAGCATCCTCCAGCAGGCACGCGTGCACCTGGAACGCCTGAATTGCCGCCGCCGCGAGACCATCCCCGCCAGCGAGCTGGTGGTGGGCGTGCAGTGCGGCGGCTCGGACGCCTTCTCCGGCGTGACGGCCAACCCCGCGGTGGGCTTTTGCACCGACCTGCTGGTGCGCGCAGGCGCCACGGTGATGTTCTCCGAGGTCACCGAGGTGCGTGACGGCATCGACCAGCTCACCTCCCGTGCCACCACGCCGGAGGTGGCGCAGGACATGATCCGTGAGATGGCCTGGTACGACGCCTACCTCAAGCGCGGCAGCGCCGACCGCAGCGCCAACACCACGCCCGGCAACAAGAAGGGCGGGCTGTCCAACATCGTGGAAAAGGCGATGGGCTCCATCGTCAAGTCCGGTTCCTCGCCGATCGCCGGCGCGCTGTCACCGGGCGAGAAGCTCTCGGACAAGGGCCTCAAGGGCCTGGTCTACGCCGCCACCCCCGCCAGCGACTTCATCTGCGGCACGCTGCAGTTGGCCGCCGGCATGAACATGCACATTTTCACCACGGGCCGCGGCACGCCCTATGGCCTGGCCGCCTGCCCGGTGGTCAAGGTGGCCACGCGCACCGACCTGGCGCGCCGCTGGCATGACCTGATGGACATCAACGCCGGCCGCATCGCCGACGGCGAGGCCACCATCGAGGCGTTGGGGTGGGAGATGTTCCGCTTCCTGCTGGACGTCGCGAGCGGCAGGAAGAAGACCTGGGCCGAGCACTGGAAGCTGCACAATGCGCTGGTGCTGTTCAACCCGGCGCCGGTCACCTGACCCGACCGGCCCCGGGCAGCCCGCCCCGAACCACGAAAGAACATTGATGCAAGAACCCGACGCCCAGGCGGCGCGCCTGCTTTCGGCCAGCTGGCTGCGCGGCGAGCACATCGACGAACTGCCCGTGGCGTGCCGGCCGGCCGACCGGGCCCAGGGCTACGCGGTGCAAGCGCAGTGGCCGGCGCATGCCGGCCGTGTCGCCGGCTGGAAGATCGCCGCCACCAGCGTGGCCGGGCAGCGCCACATCCAAGTCAGCGGCCCGGTGGCCGGCCCGGTGTTTGCGCACCGGGTCGTCGGGGACGGTGCCGCCGTTTCGCTGGCGGCCAACCGCATGCGCGTGGCGGAGTGCGAAATCGTCTTCCGCTTTGGCCGTTCGCTGGCGCCCCGCGCGCAGGGCTGGACCCGTGAGGAAGTCCTGGCCGCGATCGAGAGCGTGCATCCGGGCATCGAAGTGCCCGATTCGCGTTTCGTGCATTTCGAATCAGCGGGCGAGGCCCAGCTGATCGCCGACTGCGCCTGCTCGAACGACATGGTCCTGGGCGCGCCCGTCCCGGCGGATGCCCGGGTGCTGGCGCTGGCCGGGCTGGCGGTCCAGGCCCGCGTCAGCGATGGCCGCACGCCCCAGGGCCTGGGCAGCAATGTGCTGGGCGATCCGGTCCAGGCGCTGGTGTGGTTCGTCAACGAGATCGGCGCCTGCGGGCAGGTGGTCGAACAGGGCCAGTTCCTGACCACGGGCGCCTGCGTCCCGCCGATCCCTGTCGAGCCCGGCCTGCGGGTCGAGGCGGATTTCGGTTGGGTGGGCCGCATCACCGCGTCATTCACCTGACGCGGGCCTCGCCTTCGACGGCCGCCGCGAACGGTACCTCCCGGTGCTCGCCGATGACCGGCGGCTCTCCTGTCACGGCGGCGGACGCCATCCTGAACAACTGCGTCACCTTGCTCTCGGTGATGCTCCAGTACTCGGCGTGGTGGATGCGCACCTCCAGCAGTTCCAGGTTGGGGTCGTCCACCCCACCGGGGAACCAGGCCTTGGCCAGGGCGTTGAACAGCCGTTCGCGCAGTCGCCGGTCGCCATTGACGCGGGCCTGCCCGGTGACGGAGACGTAGTGGTCCTTGTGGGTGTCGGCATAGGCCACGTTCACCGTGCCGTCGACCTCGATGCGCCGCCCGAGTTCCGTGGCCCGCGACACGAAGAAATACAGGCAGCCCTCGTCCAGCGACCGGTTCTGCGTGGTGAGCGGGTGTGAATGCAGGGAACCATCGGCATGCCGATGAGTCAGCATCCCGAAGCGCATGTCCTTGACCAGGGCCCACAGGGCCTTGCGTGCCCGGATTGCCCCGGCGTCATCGGCGGGCTGTGCGCTGGCGGGGATGGGGGAGGAGGGTGCCTGGGAAGCCATGGCCCCATCCTGCGCCATCGCGCTACCATCGTTTGCAACATCCTGGCCCAAGCCGTAACCCCATGTTCAAGTCCTTCTTCCTCTCGCGCCGCTGGTGGCCCTGGTCCATCCTGGGCTCCCTCCTGATCCTCTACTCCACCTGGTACCGGGTCAGCCTGGACGTGGAGATCAACGAGTGGTTCGGCAGCTTCTACGACATCGTGCAGAACGCCCTGGGCAAGCCCGGCAGCGTGACCTTGCCGCAGTTCTGGAAGGAGCTGGCCACCTTCGGGCGCATCGCCATGCTGTACGTGGTGATCGCGGTGGTGGTGGAGTTCTTCATCAAGCACTTCGTCTTCCGCTGGCGCCAGGCCATGAACGACCACTACATGGCCCACTGGGACAAGCTGCGCCACATCGAGGGCGCGGCGCAGCGGGTGCAGGAGGACACGATGCGCTTCGCCCGCATCATGGAGGGCCTGGGCGTGGAGTTCATGCGCTCGCTCATGACGCTGGGCGCCTTCCTGCCGATCCTGTGGACGCTGTCGGCCAAGGTCACCGAGCTGCCCTGGATCGGCCCGGTGTCGCATTCCATGGTGTGGGTGGCGCTGCTGTCGGCCATGTCCGGCACGGTGCTGCTGGCGGTCGTGGGCTTCAAGCTGCCGGGGCTGGAGTTCCAGAACCAGCGGGTGGAGGCGGCCTACCGCAAGGAGCTGGTGTACGGCGAGGACGATGCCGCCCGCGCCAGCCCCCCGGTGGCGGGCCGGCTGTTCGCCGACGTGCGCCGCAACTACTTCCGGCTGTTCTTCCACTACATGTACTTCGACGTGGCCAAGTGGTCCTACCTGCAGTTCTCGGTGCTGATCCCGCTGATCGCCCTGGCGCCCACGGTGGTGGCCGGCGTCATCACCCTGGGGGTGATGCAGCAGATCACCCGCGCCTTCGACCGGGTGGAGGGCTCGTTCCAGTTCCTGGTCCTGAGCTGGGGGACGATCGTGGAGCTGATCTCCGTGTACAAGCGCCTGCGCGCCTTCGAGGGCCAGATCGCGTCGGCGCCCGCGGGCGACGAGGTGGCTGCCTGATGCGAAAATAGCATTTTTCGTCGCTTTTTCCGAAAGACCAGCGCCCCATGCCCCGCGTGTTCAACTTCAGCCCCGGCCCCGCCACCCTGCCCGAGGCCGTGCTGCGCCAGGCCGCCGACGAGATGCTCGACTGGCACGGCACCGGCATGTCCGTGATGGAAATGAGCCATCGGGGCAAGGAGTTCATGGGCATCTTCGCCGAGACCGAGGCGAACCTGCGCGAGCTGCTGGCGATCGCGTCCAACTACCAGGAGCTGTTCCTGCAGGGCGGCGCGATCGGCGAGAACGCCATCGTCCCCATGAACCTGATCGGCCGCACCGGCCGGGCCGATTACGTCATCACCGGCGACTGGTCGAAGAAGTCCGCCAAGGAGGCCTCCCGCTACGGCCAGGTGAACATCGCCGCCAGCACCGACGAGGGCGGCAAGTACTTCCGCGCGCCCGCGCAGTCCGAGTGGAAGCTGGACCCGCAGGCCGCCTACGTGCACTACTGCTCCAACGAGACCATCGGCGGCGTGCAGTTCCACTGGACGCCCGACACCGGCGCCGTGCCCCTGGTGGCTGACATGTCCTCGGACATCCTCTCGCGCCCCATCGACGTGTCGAAGTTCGGCCTGATCTACGGCGGCGCGCAGAAGAACATCGGCCCCTCGGGCGTGACCCTGGTCATCGTCCGCGAGGACCTGCTGGGCCATGCCTTGCCCTTCACGCCCGACGCCTTCAACTACACCATCCAGGCCAAGGCCGACTCCATGTACAACACCCCGCCCACCTACGCGATCTACATCGCCGGGCTGGTGTTCAAGCACATCAAGTCTCTGGGCGGCCTGGCCGCCATGGAGGCGCACAACGCGGCCAAGGCCAAGGTGCTGTACGACTTCCTGGACGCCAGCCGTTTCTTCAGCAACCCCATCGCCCCCGAGGCGCGCTCGCTGATGAACGTGCCGTTCTTCCTGAAGGACGCGGCGCTGGACGAGGCCTTCCTGGAGGGCGCGAAGGCGCGCGGTCTGGTGCAGCTCAAGGGGCACCGCGTGGTGGGCGGCATGCGCGCGTCCATCTACAACGCCATGCCCATCGAGGGCGTGAAGGCGCTGGTGGCCTACATGAAGGACTTCGAGGCGGCCCACGCCTGACGGGTCCCGGGGCGTGCTGCGCGACGGTGGATCCACCGTCCTGCAGGCCCCGGCGAGGTCTTCGCACGCCGGCCCGGTTGGCGGCACAATGGGTGGCGCCCGTTGCCCGGGCTGACCGCCGAGAGGAAGGCCGCGATGACCCACGCATTCGCCCATACCATTCGTCCGTTCAAGGCTGGCGCCGGCAAGGCCGCCCCTGCCGGCCAGTATTTCAGCCTGCCCGCGCTGTCGGAGGACTACCCCGGCATCGCCCGGCTGCCCGTCTCCCTGCGCATCGTGCTGGAGTCCGTGCTGCGCAGCGTGGACGGGCACAAGGTGCTGCCCGCGCACGTGGACCAGCTGGCCCGCTGGACCCCCAACGCCCCGCGCACGCAGGAGATCCCCTTCACCGTGGCCCGGGTGATTCTGCAGGACTTCACCGGCGTGCCCCTGCTGGCCGACCTGGCCGCCATGCGCAGCGCCGCGGCCGGCCTGGACAAGCACCCCGGCGTGATCGAGCCGCTGGTGCCGGTGGATCTGGTGGTGGACCATTCCATCATGGTCGACCACCACGGCACGCGCGACGCGCTGGACCTGAACATGAAGCTGGAGTTCCAGCGCAATCGCGAGCGCTACGAGTTCCTGAAGTGGGGCATGCAGGCCTTCGACACCTTCGGCGTGGTGCCGCCGGGCTTCGGCATCGTCCACCAGGTGAACCTGGAGTACCTGGCGCGGGGCGTGCACCGGCGCGATGACGGGGTGGTCTACCCCGACACCCTGGTGGGCACCGACAGCCACACCACCATGATCAACGGCGTGGGCGTGGTGGGCTGGGGCGTGGGCGGCATCGAGGCCGAGGCGGCCATGCTGGGCCAGCCCGTCTACTTCCTCACGCCCGACGTGGTGGGGATGCAGTTCACCGGCCAGCTGCGCGAGGGCTGCACCGCCACGGACCTGGTGCTCACCGTCACCGAGCTCCTGCGCAAGCACAAGGTGGTGGGCAAGTTCGTGGAGTTCTTCGGCGAGGGCGTGCGCACCCTGTCCGTGCCGGACCGGGCCACGCTGGCCAACATGGCGCCGGAGTATGGCGCCACCATGGGCTTCTTCCCGGTGGACGAGAAGACCATCGCCTACTTCGAGGGCACGGGCCGCAGCAAGGACGAGGTCGCCGCCCTGGAGGCGTATTTCCGCGCGCAGCAGCTGTTCGGCATTCCGCTGGCGGGCGAGGTGGATTACTCGCAGGTGGTCACGCTGGACCTGGGCACGGTGGCGCCCAGCCTGTCGGGGCCCAAGCGGCCGCAGGACCGTATCGAGATCGGCCAGGTTGCGCGCCAGTTCGAGGCGCTGTTCAGCCGCCCGGCCACCGACGGCGGCTTCAACAAGCCGGCGCAGACCCTGCTGACGCGCCACCTGGTGCATCCGGGCGGCGAGGTGCCCATTCCCAAGGTCCCCAGCAACCCGCCCACGCGCACCAATGCCCCGCGTTTCGAGCAGGAGATGGAGGCCAACAAGCCCACGCTGACCTCGGCCATGCACGAGGCGCCCCCGCGCGAGCAGCACGTGCTGGACGTGACCATC
>JACCDG010891249.1_pt1 | contig 18956 bp, 34 predicted proteins | sample 7442471 | NCBI WGS metagenome assembly JACCDG01 (sample SAMN15323444, study PRJNA562643) | freshwater metagenome | isolation source: river surface water | place: USA:Blue River Watershed | collected 2017-08-17 | reverse complement strand
GCACCTTGGATGAGGCACCGTTATAGACTTCCGCGAGCACGAACCAGTCGCCAACAGCAGGCATAGGTGACGGCGTGATGATGCCGGAGACTGAGCGCACCAAGATTGATGGGCTACTGCCGGACTGATACACGCGCGTTGCGTCGGTGGTGGCGCCGTCTAACAATTGATCGAAGTTCGTCCAACTGATCTGTTTTAGCAGCGAAATGCGCGTGAACGGCTGGTTCGCCGCGAACACCGCACGCAGGTTGTCGTCGATCCCGTCGAACTCCAAATGCACGACGCTGCCAGTGCGAAGTAGCGGGCGGCGGCTATCCGCCCCGGTTGACGCCACCGTTCGGCCGTTCCCGGTCAAGTCCGTGACTGATCCCGTCACGCCATCTGCGACTGAAGGCGTCGTCTGAGACGTGCGCTCTTGAAACAGTGTCGCAAGGTTGGACACGTCCCAGAAGCCAAGCGCGTTGGCGACGGTAGCGGGGTTGAACGAACCATCCGCAGCATCAGCCACGCCGCCCTGCGTTCCTACATCTACAACCCCAACACCAAAGCCGAGCCGCATTAGTACACGGCCTCAAGATCACCTGCCGTCAATCCAGTTGAGTAGATGCGCTTGACGGCAATCGGATTGTAACCAACGAAGAGGTAGCAATTTGCTGAGCCCGAGTCCGTTCCGTTGGCGTAGATCACGCGGGCCACTCCGGCCGTTCTGCACTTGACTGTACGACACGGGCCACCTGGAAGGTCCACAGAATCGCTTGGCGTGATTGGAACGCAATAGACTCCAGGAGCAGACACGTTCGGTCCCATCTAATCCCCCTTAAGCGTCAAGACGGCCACCGGGCCGGTCTTTGTTCATTTGAACTTCGTGGTCGCGCTGCGCTTGGCGCTCAGAGCGATCGGCATCGTTCTGCGCCCGCCACTGCTCAAGCTTCATCTGCTCAGCAGCTTTCCAGCGCTCAAGCTCTACTTCAGCCTGTAGCCGGATCTGCGCAATCTCGCGCTCCATCGCGATACGCATCGCGGCAATCTCGCGGTCTGACTGCAGCTTCATCTGCTCAAGCTGCTGCTGGCTGGCCATCTTGGCCTGATCCGTCTGCGCCTGCATTTCGAGCTTGGCCTGCTCGATTTGGCCCTTCTGCTGGACTTCGACCAGCTTGGGATCTGGCTGCGGCGGCTGCTCAGGAAGAGGACCGTCAATCTTTTTGAAGAACTTTTCCGTTGTCTTAAAGCCCATGGTTTCAACCATGCGGCTAAGCGTGTGGCCGTATTCCTGCAGCGAGCACAGCGGGTTTGACGGGCCGAGCTGCATCAGGATCTGTTCCTGTTTCGCAGCGATGATGTTGAGATTGCCAAGCATGGTCTGCCGGTTGACGGCGCCCATGCCAACGTGAACATGAACCGCCATTTGATCAGACCAGCGGCGCGGGTCGAACTCAACAGGCTTGCCGGCAACCTTGATCCAGCGAGAGCGGTCTTGATGCGCGCACAGAAGCTCAAGCACGCGCTGCAACACCTGCTCAACACCGAGCGCCAGCCAACGGGCGTAGAGTTCCACACGATCGTTACCCGCCTGCTGCAGCATATCCATCCCGCTGGCGGTCTTGGTCAGGCTATCCGGGTTGAGACCCTGGTTATTGCGCAGAACGCCTGTCGCCTGCTCGGTCTTGGCGTCCATGTATTCTAGCAGGTTATAGCCAGAGCCCGTGAGATCCGGCGTCGTCAGCGGCATGATCTTGTCGCCAGGATTGCCACGAACACCGATCGCACCACCAACTTCTGCATCAAGCAGCGCGTCGATGTCTTCAGGATCAAGCGCCGTCTTGTCGTAAGCCGTGCGCGGCACCAGTGACTGGTCTAGGCTGTCAATCGTGCGGCGTAGCGCAACCGTGGCAACCTTTTGATGGTCGATGCACGTATCCGCAACGGACATGCCGATTGCCTTGTGCGCGACCTTAATCGGGCTCCAAGACACGAACTGAGAGCGGTCAACGCGAAGGTTCTCAAGGATCACCGAGCCCACGCGCTTGATTTGGCGGAGCTCAACGTACCCGTCACCGTCGTAGTCAATGCGGATGTACTCAGTCCGCAACGTGCACATCTTGCGGTTTTCGTGGTTCGAAGTCTCGCGGTTCGTGCTAATGGCTTCGTTCTGATGACGGGCCAACGCGCGCGGGTCGCTCGAAATCTCAATTTCACGCGCATTCGAGGACGTGGATTCAGGGTCTAGTTCCCCGGCCTTGTCGGGGTACAGCCGGGCCAGGTCACTGACGTAGATGTCGTTCTGCTCGCGCGCATGGTACGGCGCGGCGTCAATAGACTTCGCACGCCGGCTGATCTTGAATTCCTCAGGCGGCACGTTCTCTATCTTGACGCGGCCGACAAGCGGCTTGTGCACCACTTCGATCATGAATGACGGCACCTGCTGCCCGTCGATGATCTCAGGTTCGTTCTCGGCAGCCTCAAGCACCTGATACTCAGGATCGCTTAGAATCTGCTGAAGCTGCGCCGGCGAAACACCGTCCATAAGCTCCGGGGCGCCCTCTTGCGGGTCTTCCCAATTGACCGCGACCACACCGATACGCTGCAGCAGCCCATCGAACGCAAAATCGTGGATGATTTCTTCGCCGGGGTTATCCCGGAACATCACATGGCGCAGGCATTCGGCAACGTCTTGCGTGTTGACGCCGCTCTGCTGCATCGTGACATTGATTTCGTTCTCGGCCTCGTCAACCGTAATCAGGTCATCGGACTGGAGAAACACCCGCATCAAATCAGGCATCAGCCAGTTGATGGTATCCTGCAATGTGTGGGCGCAAACTTGGCTGCGGCCTTCGACTTCATCGCCATACTTGCGGGCGAAAAACCGCTCCAGCGCTTCGCCCTGTTCCTTGGCAAGCTCTGACGTGTAGTAGCTCGATGCGTCAACCTCTTCTGCATTCAGGATAGCCACAAGCTGGCGGTCTTCCATAGGAGACCACTGTGACTTAGGGCTTTCTGATGTTTCGGAGGTTTCTTCTGTTTCTATCAAGCTCTTGTTCCAAGGTTAGGACGGCGGCGGACTTGGTAGCTGTCCACCTTCTGCCGATAGTTCACAGCGAACTCGCCAAAAGCGTCTGAGCCATGCGAGGACCAATCGTGTAGAGGGCGCTCGCGAAACGTCTTGCGCTTATCGTCCCACTCGCGGCGGTAGTTCTTCAACACGTCCAAGCCGCGCCGGCAGTTGGTTTCATCGAACCAGCACCGGGACAACATCATGCGCACCGCGTTTATGCGCTCTACTGGATCAGCCTTGATCCCTACGTTGATGTTGCGCAGGCCTAGCCCCTCAAGCGTATCCTTGCGGCTCTTGCCGCTAATTAGCTCGCGGATGGCAATGTCATGGGGCAGGTAGTGCGTGCCGTAAGTGTAGGGCTTCGACAGCACAACACGGGTTGTCTCATCGAGGCCCTGGTTATTCACCTCGTAGTAATCAATCACGCGGATCTCGCGGCCCACAGTCTGGAAAAACCAGATCGCTGTTGCGTCATCGAGACCCAAGTCCCAAGCCGTGTCTACAGTCGTGGCCTTCTCCCAAGGAACGCGCGTAACCTGCTTGCGCGTCTCGATGTCGGCCAAGTCCCGCCCGTAGTAGGCCCCAACGATCGCAGCATCAAAGCTGCACTCAAACTCTTGATTGTACTGCTCCGGCGTCATCGCCCGGCGAGCGTCTTCTAGCTCTTCCTTGTCTACAAGACCGGTCTCAGAAGCCCTGAGCAGCATCGAGAACCAGTTAGCCGGGTCATTGACGGCGCCGGTCCAACCCGTCTCAGTGTTCCCAGCCCAAATGTCATAAAAGCCATTGCGGCCCTTGGGCGTGCCTATGAACGTGGCCCAGCCCTTACGATCCGCCAGCGTGGCGCGGATAACTTCAGACCATGCGCGCGGGTCCATATCCGCGTACTCGTCCAAAATCACGCCGTCTAGGTACAGACCGCGCATACGCTCGTAATTGTCAGCGCCGTAGAGCCGGATGCGCGCGCGGCTGCCGTAGCCCGTCGGAACATCAACGCGCAATTCGCTTTCGTTGACTTCGACGCCGGGGATAGCGCCCGTGTATTGCTTCAGGTAGCTCCACGCCACGTCCTTAGCCTGAGCATAAAATGGGGCTACGTAGGCAAACCGCCCGTTTGGCTTCTCACAGCGCAAGGCCGCGTCCACCAAGTCCATAATGCAAGCAACCGTCTTGCCGGCGCGGCGATGAGCAACGAGGCAAGCCCAACGCTGCTTGCGTGTGTGGAACGGTACAAACTGCTTTCGGGCGCGATACCCTAGGTCAATGACTTGGGTGTGGATGCCCATTGGCCTCAACAGGCTGATCTACTCGCGGCACGCCAGATGCAATCACGAGAGAAACCGGCTTGTCCTCATTCCCACTATGCTCAACAGCGGCAAGCTTGGGGTGAACGAAAGGGGCGGCAGCTTGGGCCATGGCATCGCGGCGCTTTTCATCCGCACTGCGATCGCGCATCACCCGGAGCATATACTCAAGAGGGCTTTCGCCATCGGCCATTGCAGCCGCCGCGATCTCCTGTGTCCGAGTCATCTTGGAACCCGGCTTGCGTCCCGCCCCTTCCCTCTTGCCGCCTCTCACGTTTGATTCCTTTGATTAACAATCAAGTTTTCAAAGCCGGCCAATCACTGTGGCCTTGCCTCATCTTCGAGCTTGCTCAAAACCGCATCAAACGGGTCTTCCATCCCTTCGATGTTCGGAGCTAGTGTCTGCTGCAATAAGGCCTTGGCGCCTTTCAGATAGGCTTCCAGGGCTTTTGTGACGTTGCCCGATCGGGACTTGTCGAGATAGACGGCTGTCTGTCCGACTTGTAGGACGAACGAAGAACCGGCCTTGATTTGCTCAAGGGCCGATTCAATGCGTTCGAGGTCTGCTAGGTCTGTTGCAGCCTTCTTGATCTGATCAGGCGTCATGCTGCTGCCAGGCCTTTCTCGCGGTGCAGCTCGGCAAGCTTTGCCTGCAGCTCCTTAAGGCCGCCTTCCAGCTTGATGAACGTGTCACCTGTCTTTGTAGGCTTCAGGGCTGCCATGGTCTGGCGGGCTGCATCGTTGATGGCGGCCGGCTGCTCTTCGCGGCCCTTGATGCCAAAGAACGCGAAATAGAAGGCCGTGGTGGGAAGCGTCGTGGCGCCAAGGGCGATGAAGAACCCGATGACAATATCAGTCACGGTCAAGGTGATCTGATCGGGGTTGAGCGCCTGCTCAGCTTCAGTGCCGGTCGCCAGCAGGTAAATCTTGCCCATCCAATCGGTCTGAGCAGAGGCAGCGGAAAAGCCTTTCGTGGTCGTCACGGCCTTTTCTGTCTTGCCATCGAGAATGCGCTGCGTGGCTTCGATGCGGCGGCTTAGATCATCCACCTTTTCAGCCGTGGCAATCTTGGCTTCTAGAGCGGCCTTTTCTTCCATCAGGCGCAAGCACTTAGACTTACAGCCGCCGCGATTTGTCTCGTCGGCAATGCGCTTATCTGCAATAGCTACCTGAGCCTTTAGGCCGTCTGCCGTCACGGTTGCAGTCCAGGCGTTCTGCTCCTTGAGATCGGCAAGCTGCTGGCGCCAGAAGTCCATCTGCTTTTCTTCGCTGGCCAAAGACTTTTGCGTTTGCTCATAGGCAACGGTCTGGACCGTAGCTTCCTGCGTTGCCTTGTTGCGCATACCAACCGTGTAGCCAAGGTGCGAGTAGAACTCTAGGGCCACAAAAAAGCAGCCCATGATTCCAATGATCTTGGCGGCCTTGGTGGCGCCGAACTCCTGCAGGTAGCGCTTGGCCGGGAAGATGAAAGCTGCCATGACGGTGACGGTCACGAGAGAGACCGCGTGCAGCCACGACATGGCGTATCCAAACTTGAAAGTCATGGCGCACGAGATCAGAAGGCCAACGGCACCAAGCGCAAGAAACACGCGCTGCAAAGTGTTCCAGTTGGCGGGTACGGTGTTGTGCATCGGGAGTCCTCCGGGGGTTCAGCGGACGTTCATTTGCTGCGTGTTATGAGAGGCCCCAAGCTGCCGGGCTCTGTGCGGAGTCTACCGGGGCAGCTCATGTGTCGCGTTCCGGGCGTGAGGTGCAATGACAGCTTGGGGCTTTTGAATTTCAGTGCTTTGTGCGCATGAACGGCGGGCCGCTCGATGCTTTCTGGCAGAGCCGGGACGCTGAAACGTGACCTCAGTCGCTCATTCCCCGTGCGGGGCGCCTACGCATATGGGGACAATCTATTCCCGCGTTATCTGATTTGCTCGGCTCTTGCAACAACTTGCTGGTTTTTATCGGAAGTGTTGCGCGGACGACTCATGTCCGTTTTCTCTTTCTAGCTGCTACGGCAACAAATTCCTCAAGGGCAGCCCTTGCAACTTGCGATTTGCTCACGCCTTGAACATCAGCAATCTGCTGCAGGGCTTCATTCGTCTCCCCGTCAACCCTGATGCCTAGATGCACGCTGCCCTCTAGGAGCTTGCCGCCTTTAGGTCTGGCCATGGGCGGCCTTCCGTGCCTGCTCTAGCAGGTCCATTATTGCGTCGTTGCTGATCGGTGGGCACGGGACGCGCTTGCCGCACAATAGGCACACAGCTTCACGGTGCACCGCGCCGTCATCAAACCATGTCCGAGTTGCGCGGTTCCAATGTGAACAATTACGCTGCTCCCACCATAGTTTAAGCTTCGCAAACCAACTCATGCTGCACCTCCATTGCCTGATCTCACCTTATCAAAGTGTTGCTTTTGTGTCAAACGTTTCACTTTCTGTGTGGATAAGTCAGATTGCCATTGTAAAACGTTTCACGTTATGGCATATTCAAGACAGTTAGACGTTACCTAGAAGGAGATGAGAGATGACGATTGAAGACCTGATTACAGACTTGGACCGGCGCGGCGTTGCGTGGTTCATCGATGCACCGCAGCCCTACGGCGAAAACGTCGCGAACTGGATCAAGAACAACGGCACCGCTGACCTGCCCTATTTGCTGGCCCACGCGCTGGCTGAAATCGACAGGCAGACGGTCCCGACAACAGCAACAGCAATCGAGTAACGAGTAGCCCCCGGAAAGCTCGAACCTCTCCGGGGGCCATTGCCTCAAACCCAACCCTAGCCATAGAGAAGGAAATTCAAGACATGACACTCATAGCAACCTACATCTTTGTTGTCATCGGCCTACCCCTGCTCATCCTCGATATTGCGTGCCGCGTTCTTGAGATCATTGAAGGGATGGCTGGCCATGAATAACCACGGACGCTTTCTTGCGGCGCTCTCAGGCGCCGTGTTTCTCGGCGGGTCTCTGGCCATCATCCTAGGCTCTGCTCTTTTGGAGCCGTGGTCTTGGGGGCAATCCCAAGTCCTGACGGTGCTGATGATAGTGGGGACTATCGCCGCTGGTCATCTTGCAAAGGTCGCTTTCAAGGCTCGTTCCGTCTCCTGCGTCGGGTTCGCTGTCCTGTTCGTCGCTGGCAGCGGTCTCGTCGTCTATAACAGCGTGGGCCGGCAGGCCGAACAGCACGACACCGTTGCGCTCGAACGGGCAACAGCAAACGCGCTCATCGAGGACAAGACCCGCGACATCGAAGCGGCCCGCGAACGCTTGGCCAATGCTGAGCGGAACGCTGACCGTGAGCGCGGCTCCAAGTGCAAGCAGCGCTGCAAGGACTGGGAGGCGGCGGCGGCGGATGCTCGCAACGTTATCCGGGTTCTTGAAAGCGAGATCCGCGCACTTGGTGCTCCAAAGCCGGTTGACGCGAAAGCTGATAAGGCTGGCGAGTTGGCGGCTGTGTTCGGCTTCGACCGGCGCAAGGCAGCGGCGCTGGCGGCTCTCATTGAACCGTTTCTGTGGACGATCTTCTTCGAGATCGGGTCGATCGTTTCGCTTGGTTTCGCTTTCCGTCCGACAGTTTCCAAGGTTTCCAAGCCTCTCGAGGACTCTGGAAACTCTGGCGGGGGCAAGGCTGAGCGGGCGCAGATCCGGCTTGTCGAAGATCACGAAGTTGCCGCCCTCAAGAAAGCGCTGCAGGGCCGTGGGTGTGTGACCAATGACGAGTTGGCGGACCTTATGGGCGTTGCCAAAGGAGAGGCGTCTAAGCGTGTCGCGAAGGCTCTGGAGCTTGGGATCGTTTCCAAGCGGCGGACTGGTCGGCATGTCGCTATCTCCATGCACGCGCACTAAAGAAATTGCAGAAACTTACTCAGGGGGCGGCTCGGAAACGGGTCGCCCTTTTTGCAATTCGTGTCGCTTTGCATCAGTCCAACCGTTCATCCACGCTGCTAGACAAGCGGCGAACACATAGGCGAAAACTAACCACGACTCCCCTGAGAACATTTTTGCAATCGAAGCGAAAAGCAACGCCTGCAAAACGGAAACCCAAAACCACAGCCACATCACGCCGCCTCCAACTGCTCTGTCTTCACTTCCACCACCCGCATAGAGCCAAACACCATGGCTTCGATCTTAGCACGCTGGCCAGATACCCAAGTGACAACGCCGCGCTTGCCGGCCAGTGGGCCTTCCTTGACAATGGCCTTGCCACCCTTGCGGAGACGGCGTTTAACGCTGGCGGCTTCTGCCACGAGGATCATGCGGGCAACGCTGTCCGATAACTGTTTGACGACGTGAGCAGGAACCATTGCGGGCGCCTCGTTGGACTTGAGATACCCTTGCACCTTGTCTGTCGAGAGCACGTCATGCAGCCATAGGTTTTGGATTCGCGCGTCAGGGGCTTCCACAAGTATATAGGCCATCAGCAGCGTGATCTGGCGTCGGCGGCGCAAGCGGCCTCCCTTGGCGCTCAGGCGGTATCCTGAAAGCGCGGGGATGTACGCGCGGTAGCCTTTGCGGCGAAGCGCACGGCGGGCCTTGCGGAGATCCTGCGTTTTCGCCGTCACAACGATAAAGCTCATGGCCCATACGCCAGGGTCGGCGCCCCCTCGTTCTTTGAAAACCACATGAACCAAGCATGATTGAATGACGGGCTTTTGCCTTTTGCTCCCGGCTCTGGTTCAAACCAAGTTATACGGCGCGTCAGGACCAATTTGCGCATGAACGCAGGGCAGTCGCGGAAAAGGTGCGACCTCGACTTTGCGTGGTCGAAGTCGGTTCTCAGAAGCATTGCGACCAAGACGCCGTGGTCAACCGTGTCCGCCAGCTTTAAGCTGTGCTCGACGAACTCTGTTGCTTTGTCATACGGAGGATTTGTCACGATCGCACCAAATCCTCCAAAGTCTGAGCTTGGAAAATCTTTTACCTTCAGGAAGTCAATCTGACGCACATCTGTTCGCAACGGCTCTACGTCAGACCCGACGATGCAGTGACCGTCGCCGTCCACGTACTTTTTCAGTACGTCAACCATTTTCCCGCTACCTGCTGCAGGCTCCCAGACTTTCCCAATGCCCCAATTGCTGCGCCAAAGGTGCTGACAGAATGCCTCTGTAACCCAAGACGGGGTTTCGTATAGGTCGCGCTCTTTACGCGCGTGGCCGCTGTCTCGTTGGCTCAAGGCTGCTTCCTCACGAATTTCTGCTTAGGCCGCTTACGTGCTGCAATCTTTGCCGATGCGTTCGGGTAAATCTTGGCAATCTTCACCTTGCCGCCCTTTACAGAAGCACCTTTGCCAAGTTTGAAAACGCGACCGCCGGTCATTTCGACACCTGCAAGACAACCAGCGGAAACCACTGCCAGCAAGAATCGCCGTTGTCGAAGTGCCAAACGCAGTGGGCTTTGTCTGCCGTGCGCTCAGCAACAACCATCTTTGGTCCGCCGCTCTTGAGCGTTACCAGATCACCGGCGCCGATGCTCTCGCGTAGAGGCTTGACGTTCTGGCCTATGCCAGCCCACCGCTTAAGATCGTCTACGTGCACAAGATCGTCGCTCATGACTTTCTCTCCCATTGCATACAGTGGGCTTCCCCTGATGTTTTGCGGCTGTACGCTGGACTTAATGCCCGCTGGCACCGTTCGCCGGAAGACCAAAACTTGCACGCATCGCATCTCATAATAGACCTCTCACGGCCTGAAGCTTCAGAGCGGGCGCGGGCCTGGTCAAGTGTCTCGCTCAAAATGGCGTCTCCCATTCTGCGCCGTCGTCTGCCATGCGATCGGAAAAGCCCTTCTGGCTAAGCACGGGCGCATCCCGTGGCGGGTTTTCCTTCATGTAGCAGTTGAACTTTCCCGGCTCTTTCGATGGCTCTAGGAACACCGTCGCAAGCCCAAGGCGCAAGGTGATGTACTTTCCGAATTTCCCCTGATGCTCTTTGGCTTGCCCGATGAAAACGCGGGCGGGTCTGTCGTCGCTCATACGTATTCCCCTGCTTCTAAAAGTTCGCGCGCCTTTTGCTGGAACAACTTGGCGCCTTGCAACGCATCCTGCCTAGTTCTGTAACAGCCGTGCGCTTCGATGTAGCTGCCGTGGCTGTACCCGACGCCCTTGGTTCCTAACCGCGCTCTGAAGAAAGGGCCGTAAACAAAGTCGCCATCATCGAAGTAGCCCAGCTCCTCGCGAACGTGTGGCTTAGCGTTGGCGTAGTATTCCAACTCTGCTTTTGTTGGCTTTCGGCTGCTCATTCGGCTGCTATCCTCATGTGTGTTGCTGTCAGTCTGTTGGCCTCAAACACCGCATAGGCAAAGCCAATCGGCGTCTGCGATCTGATGTTTTGCCGTTCATCGCTTGGAGGTAGGCGGTGCATGAGGCTGCCAAGAGTTGGCTCACCAGGCTTGCGGTCAGGCATGACAAACCCGCCACCAGTCCAAAGGCAGGTTTTCTTAGTGTAGGCGTCTGCTTCAGGGTCCGGTGCGTATCCGCTGTAGTGGACCGGGTGAAACGTGTGGTCAGGTTCGCGCCAGCATGACGCCAAGCGGCCTACAGGATTTTCAATCATCCAAGGTGCGCCGGATTGCTCACACAGGCTCCGGCATACGTTGACGACCGTCAAAGCACCGATCAGCCGCTCAAGGCCCTTGTCTTTCCACCAGCGAGCGCCAGAACCGGCAAGATCGGTGCATGGCGGGAAAGCGAACACCATCCGCACGCCAGCCGGCATTTCAAAATCTGCCACGTCGCACACCACATGCGTTCGGTTCGGCATGTGGTTGGGCGTCTGCTGCAAGTCTACAGTCAGGCACTTGAAGCCAGCATCAGCCCAAGGCTTGACCATGTTCCCGGTTCTGTCACAGAGCGAAACAATCATTCTGCTGCCTGTAGCATTTGGTTTTTGAGCCCGAGCGTATCCCGCAGCAAATCAAGCTGGTCTTCATCCTCGTAGCGTTTGGCGCGCTTGTCGGAGTCCATCCGCAGTTCCTTGGCCGCCTCGCTGATCGTTCGGACGTTCAGGCCTGCATCCTTGGCGCTGGCCTTCAGATCCTTGATGTTGTCCTGATACATTTCAATGAGCGAAAGCTCATTTGCGATCTTGCGGGCGTATTCTGCTTCTTGGCTGTTGGGTCTCATTCGGCGGCTCCAATAAAGCTTAGCTGCTCTGCAGGTTTCGGCTTCTCTTGCTCTATGAACATATCGGGCTGTGCGTAGGCATCGCGAATGCGCTTGCAGGCTATGTCAAAGTATTTCGGCTCGATCTCGATGCCGATGAACTTCCGACCGAGCTTCACGCAGGCAACGCCCGTCGTGCCAGAGCCCATGAAGGGATCGAGGATGCGGTCGCCAGCGAGCGATCCGCGAGCGACAAGCCATCTCATCAGCCGCTCCGGCTTCGGGCATGGGTGCCCGTTCTTGTCGGCCGTTTCGACCGATTGCAGCGAATGCGGCTTCTTGTTCGCGCCGTGCGGATCTTTCCCGTAGTAGTAGATTGGCTGCGATGTCGTGAAACCCCACCGCGAAAAGCCTGCACCGGCGGGGTTGTAAATCGCGCCGACTTCATCAGGCTTCGGATAGTCGTGGCAATTGCGATTGCCCGGTGTCATGACGACACGACCGACATTCTCGATCGCCCAGCGAATGATCGGCACGCACACGGCAATGACGTTTTCAGGTGTGTCGTCGAAACTGGCATATGCGGTCTTGCCCAGCGCGGTCGGACCATCAACGCCGAGGTTGACGCCATACGGCGGATCTGTCACCACAGCATCCACCTTAGGCAATAGCGGTAAGACTTCTCGGCAGTCTGCCCGATACAGCGTGCAATCCCCGATCTGGACCCGATGAAAGCTCTCTAGCTTCTCCCTCATAGTCTTGATGGCGAGTTCGTAGCACTTGCGGGCATTGTCGGCGGCGTCGTAGGTCATTCGGCGGGCACCTTCCTAAGTCCATATCCAAACGGAATTACGCTGCCGTGCTCGTCCCACATCGGCGGGTTCTCGCTCACGTCAACAGTGACCTTGCAATTGTGATCCCGCGCCCACTTTCTGGCGGATGCCATGATGTTTGGAAAAGAACGCATTGGGTCTAGGAACTGCGTTGCTTGCCCTAAAAGCCGCTTGGCAACTTCTGGTGTGACGGGCGGCTTGTCGTAGACTGGCGATGGCTGCTCGATGTGCCTGTCTGCCATCTCGTCAGAAACCTCGCGGCAGGCTTTGACGACTTCGCCAACCGTAGGCCAACCAGGGAAGGCCCGTTCGCGGATTACCAGATCAGTGGCCTTGCTCAGAATGTCTCCCCGGTAGGAGCCAAGCGCCTTGAAGAACTCTGCAAACAGTTCTTTCGGTTCAACGTCCTTTGGCTCGCCGTAGACGACGATCAAGCGGCGCAAAACCTTGTCCATCACATCGCGGCTCAATTGGGTGCTCCTGCGGCTAGCTCTGCATCGATGTCAGCAAGAAGTTTTCGGGTGCGCTCAGCACGGCGCTCGGATGCTGAGGCGAAAGCGATTGGTTGCCCTGGCCGCAGCGGTGCCGTCGAAAACGACTTCAGGCACCAGTTGCGCCAAGTTTTTTCCCAATCGAGTTTGCAGGCCTTGGCCCCCGGCTGGGCTTGCCAGTAGTTCGCAAACATCAGGGCTTGGCGGGAAATCGCATCGGGCGTTGCTGCCGGGCAGTTGACTGCGGTCCAGTCGCGCCAGTCGTCTGGCAGATCCCAATCATCGGGAAGTCGAGATCCCCGCTTTGCAGGTTTGGTTTTCAAGGGCTGGGGGGCAATAAGGGGGGTGATATTATCTTCGTATAGAGTTACTTCCGTAGGAAGTTCCTTAGTGGCGCGTGAAGCTATACTCGCGTGCGCGTGAGAGTTTTCTGGCGTGGCCTGTCCCACTGATGGGACAAGTGGGACAACTTTTTCGCTTACATTCCCATCAGTGGGACAAGTGGGAATCTCACTGGTGGGACGAGTGAGACAAATGAGACGATCGCCGCCGTTGGCGAAAAACTCGGTCATGGCGCGGTAAACTGTCGAGCGGGGCAGCCCCGTGATGGCGACGAGATCGGCGGCAGATGCCATGCCCGTTGCAACGATGACGCTGCCAATGTACTTTGCAGTTGCAGAGACAGAAAGACCGCCCACGGCCTTAAAAATGTCTGACTGGTGTGTCATGTAAACCCTCGTGAGTGGCGTCCTAAAGCTTGCGTACTAGGCTCGTGTTGCGTGGCGTACTCAGTGTCCAGTCAGTGCCCCCGTACTGCGTAAGACAGCATGTAGCGGCTCCGCTCCTGATCGAGTGGAGCCGCAATGCTTTTCAGCAGCCCTTCTTTCCCTTGGGCTTGCCGGCTGGTTTTGACGGGGGCTTGGGTTTCATGTGTTTCCGCTCTCTGAGAAATTGCCCCCGACGCCGTGGAATTACGCCGGGGGCTAGGTCAATTCCCGCTCGTCACGGGCCATGTGCTAGGGCGCCATGGGCTTGAGGCTCTGAGCAGGGGAGTTCCGTTTATCCGTCTGGAGAGAAACGAACACGCGGTTGCTCAAAGCCCCAAGCGCATAGGCGCGAAGCCGGAAACTCACGACGCTACTGGAAACTGTGGACCGGAATAGCTGGGGACTACCCCCACCAGTAACTTGACGTTACCGTAACAGTGGGGTACGGTCAAGGTCAAACGCACGGTAGCTAAAATGACCGTGCATAACCGCCAGAGCCTTTAACTCTGGCACCCATGCAAACGAGCAGGTACGACCAGATCATGAAGACTTTTGCCAAGCGGCTACGGCGAGCGCGCAAGGAGGGGGGATTTGCGTCTGCTCAGAAATTTTCTGCCAGCATCGGGCTTGAGCCGCACACCTATCGAAAATACGAGCGTGGCCAGAGTGAACCTAATTTCGAAATTCTGGTGCGCATCTGCGAAGTGCTGAACATTCAAACCAGCGAGCTATTGCCTATAGACAGCCCGAACAGAGCGCGAGGCTCCGGGGGAAACCGCCAAGCCGCCGCGTGATTGACGAAGGTCAAGAGGCGTGGCGGCTCGATACTGCAGACGAGAAGCAATGCAAGAGGGGCGCCCGGTGAGGCGCCCTTTTTTTCCACATGCGGCGCGTGATTGACCGTTACGCCTAAAATCTGGCGGGCACACACAAAAATGCAACCTGTAAAAAAATCGTAACTCTCGGTTACGATTTCTGTTGACGCGGCTTTGCACGTAACGCATAGTTACGCCTATCACCAAGGGCGGTTCGCCCCAACTCTGAAGAGAAACCTGCGCCTCTCCATCCAGCGTCAAAGGCCTCTGAAGTGTTGACTGATTGCCCCCACCTCGATGGGCCGCCCTTGGTGACATTGGTTTCGAACACCGCTGCTGCGGGACGGCACGAAGTCGGGCAGCGGTCAAGCCGGGAGGTCTGCAACTCAGGGGGCTGAGTGAGGCCGCAGACCTTCCGGCAACATCAGGGAGCGCAGCAGATGACCACCAAGCTTGACAGCGATTTCAGAAGCTATCTGCAGGACGTGTCCGACGTATGCAGCAAGCTCTTGGACGACATCATTTCTGGTCGCGTTGATGAAGACGACATTAGCGACGACGTGAAAGAGACATTCATCGCTGAAGCATCCGACATGCTTGGCGACATTGAAGGCGCTCGCAATGACGTGGCCGCTGCTGCGCTGGACCGGATGGAATTGCGCAAGATGATCCATCGCGAATATGAGGCTGCGGAATGATCGATCAACTGCCATGGGGCAAGCACTACGTCGATGCCGACAAGGCCGACAAGCTTTCTGCAATGGAGCTGGCGAACGGCAATGAGAAGCGCGCTCAATTCTGGCGCGACATGGCGAACAAGAAGCGCGTTGATGGTGACAGAGCGCTAGAGCGGCAACTTCCGAAAGGCTGGAAACCATGAGCAAGCCAAGCTGGCTCCGAGCGGTCATGAACTCAGTAGATGAACCGCGAACACTCACGCTGCAGGCGTCACAGATCGTTAGGCTTCCTGACATGCAGGATCTTGCCGACGATGTGGAGCGGACGCGGTTGGAGCTGACAAGAGCAACTGAGGCGCACAATCACGCGCTGACAGCGTGGCGCGAAGCAAAGGCAGAGCGGGGGCTGGAATGAGTGAGTTTCTTCAAGTCTTCAAGTTGCAAATGGCCGCGAATTTTAGGCTTGCGGCGGAGTTAGTCAAAATGTGCGGGGTGCAGAGTGAGCAAGAAACAGATGGTGTTCGCGACAAGCTGGGTAGCGATGATCTTTTATGCGGCGTTCGTGGCAACCGCTTGGATTGTGGGGCCGATACCATGAGACTAGAGCCATATGGAATTACTCGACACCCCGACTGCCAGAACGTCTTGGCGGTCAATTTTGAGCATTTTCGCACTGTCCGCGATGTGCGCCGCAAGCTGTACGGCGATCGGCGTAGTCCTTTGGCTGGCCGTGAGGTGAAGCCATGAAGCGGGCACCACGAGACGGATCAAAGAAGGCAGCAATCATTGCCCTGCTTCTTGAGGGTAACAGCGTCAGACAAACGGCTTTGAAAGCCGGTTGCGCAGAAGGCTACGTCTGCAATGTCAAAGCAATTTTGAAAGGGAGCGGCCAACTGGCAGGCCGCAATGTGGGATAATGACGATGCAAGAATTTGACTGGTGGAGCTTGGCGCTCGCTGGCGAGAAGGTTGAAATCAACGCGGACGCGCCGCAGTCCGGTTTCTACAAGATGCGCCGCCACAAAGACGGCCCGTGGCTCCCGGTCATGATCCGGATGCACGAAGGCATGCTGCGCTGCCGTGTGGGCAACGACAGCAACGCTGATGCGCACGACACTTGGACCTATTGCGCTGGCAATCCCGTGACAAAGGATGCGGCGGCCTATGCTTTCAAGCACGGCAAGTGGGAAACGGACGCGCCGACGATTGGCGACAACTCCGGCAGCGCTACGCCGCTCGAACTTTTGCGCGACTACATCGAGACCGCGCGGGCTTGGTTTAAGGGCAAAAAACTCGACACACAAAAGGCCGTTGATGAGGCTGCGAACTACGCTGCCCAACTGACCAAGCTCAAGAACGATGCCGACAGGGAACGTGACGGACTAGTCCGGCCACATCTGGACGCACAGCGGGACATCAACGCCAAGTACAAGCCTCAGATCGAAGACGCAGATGCGATGGTCAAGACCATCAAGCGTGCGTGTGACGACTTCTTACGAGCCGAGAAGGCCCGCCTGGAAGCTGAGCAGCGCGCAAAGTATGCCGCCGAACTAAAGGCCGCTGAGGAAGCCCGAAAGGCCGTCGAAGAGCAGCGCCAGAAGCAGCTTCAAGACGATCCTATCGCGTTTTTCACGTCGCCAGAACCGGAAGTGCCTGCGATGCCGGCAACTCCCGAGCCCGTCAAGGTCCAGGCAGGCGGGCAGCGCGGCAAGAAAATGGCCCTGCGCACGTACACAGTGCACGAGGTCACAGACTACGCCGCTGCTCTCGCATGGGCAAAGGATGATCCCAAGGTCATCGAGGCGGTGACGGCTGTGTGTGTGGCTGCCGCAAGGGCTGGCGCGACTGTTCCGGGTGTAACCACGAGACAAGAGGAACGGGCGGCATGAACCAAGAAGTGAAGCAAGAGGCGCGCGGCATCGAAGCACTGCCCGCTGTGCAATCACTGGCGAAGGCATACGAGCTTAGCGCTGCTGCGTTCGTGTACACCTTCAAGACGGTAGCCATGCCGACGCCGCACACTGATGCGGAGTTTGTTTCGTGCTGCCTAGTCGCCAAGGATCACGGCCTCAACCCGCTGACCAAAGAAATCTACTTCATGAAAACGAAGTCGGGCCAAATCCAGCCCATCGTTTCCGTAGATGGTTGGGTCCGCAAGTGCAACGAGCATCCTAAGTTCGACGGCATGGAGTTTTCCGATGTGCTGGACGATAAGGGCGGGCTGATTGCTGTGACGTGCACGATCCATCGCAGCGACCGCAAGCACCCGACGCGGGTTACGGAATACCTAGAGGACGGGTTGAAGGTTGGCGGACCTGTCTGGAAGATCGTTCCCCGTCGTATGTTGCGGCATCGTGCGCTGACACAAGCGGCCCGCTATGCGTTTGGCTTCGCAGGCGTCATGGATCGCGACGAGTTCGACCAGTGGCAAGCTATGCGGGACATCACCCCAACAAGGCCAGCGCCGCTCGAAATTCCTGATGATGATGAACTCCAGCCCAAGAGAATAGCAGAGCCCGCACCAACAGAAGAGCCGGACGAACCTCTAGCAGATGCGGACGGGTTTCTTGAGAAGCTGGCGGAAGACTTGGCGCTGTGCCAGTCCACCGACGAACTTAAAGAGATTGCAGACGCTAACGCGGACATGATTGCGCGGCTTCCGAAAGAGCACCGCGTCAAGGCTGACAAGATGCTTGCGGATGCTTCAGAATGAAGTGCCCTCATTGCCAGTGCGACATCGAGGGGAAGAGCAAGCCGCGCTCGCTTGAGCAGTTGCGCCGCTTCTTTGCGATGTTGCGCGCAATGAAGGCGCATTGGCCGGAAGCTGCCGAATTTCAGCCAGACGACACAGAGCACCTACGCAAGTGGGTGCTTATCAAGGCAGGGCACCGGGAGACAACTGACGTTCCTGTCTCATGGGCAGAAGATCAGCCGGGGCTCAAGCTGGCATCGCTCGCCATCGAAGCAGCACTGAAAGCAGCCGGAGCTTATGCGTTCATTCGCCCGCACCCTGAAGGCGGGTTGGTGCGCGTGTTCAAAGCGAAGTCGATAGCCTTCGACAAGTTAGGACAGGCCGAGTTCAACGCGCTGAATGATGCCGTCGAAACTGTCTATGCGTCGGAAACTGGCTTGGACCCGGAAACGGTCCTTAGAGAGCATGAGCAAACGGCATGAGCGACCTATTCACTGCCGCCGACCAGCGCAAGAGAGAGGCAGAGCTTCTAGCCCACATAGAGCACTGCCATGTTCTACTAGCAAACGCGCTCAGCGCAATGAGAGGCGACGGCGGGATTGTGAAGAACATCATCAAGAAGCAGATACGCGAGACGATCAGAAAGAAAGCAGCATGAGAAGCGCTTGGCACCATGATCCGCGCATCAGACTAACGCAGCAACAAACGGCAAAGCTGTTCTTGGAGCGGCATGGATGCTGCCGTGAGTGCGGGCAAAAGTTGCGTCCAGGCGACGACTACATCGTTGAGCACATTATCGCGCTCGAAAACGGCGGCACAAACGATTGGGACAATCTTGGAATAACGGGCCTGTGTTGCAAGTCGTCGAAGGATGCGCGCGACCACGCACAAGCGGGGAAGCAACGGCGCACGGCCACGAAACATCTGGTTTCCAAATCCATGCGCAAGCGGTCGGCTTTGGGCAAGAAGCCCGGCACTCGATACGATTGGCAAGCGGGCAGATATGTGAGGAGCGATGACACCACTTGAGCGCCTAGACGCCCTGATTAAGAGGGGGAATGGCGCGTCCTACACTCGGATTGTTTTAGCGCACAAACAAGGGAGCAAGTAACATGCAACTCGTATCTACTATCCATCGTGCCTACCAGATCGCGGCATCTGAGGTTTCGGAAAAGGTTGAGGGCATCAGCCACACACAAGCCATGGTGCTGATGGCCATCGCAGAGAACCCCGGAACG
>JACCDG012051876.1_pt1 | contig 18958 bp, 21 predicted proteins | sample 7442471 | NCBI WGS metagenome assembly JACCDG01 (sample SAMN15323444, study PRJNA562643) | freshwater metagenome | isolation source: river surface water | place: USA:Blue River Watershed | collected 2017-08-17 | reverse complement strand
TAAATTTACGTATAATATAACTACTTGAATTTCCTATGCTTGGGTGCGCGTATAATTATTTGTTTTTTATGATTATTTTGTGGGGATTGGCTAGGGAAGTACCTGAGCGAAGCGAAGGGGATGGGGTTACTCTAACGTTGCAAGATCTAAAAATACATCTGTGCTTGTAACAATTTGAGCTTGACACCAAAGATTATATATTTTTAAGTAAGTGCTATATTATAGACACCCCTTCGACCACACATTCCGCTGCGCTTCATGTGTGGCCACTTCCCCTTTAGGGGAAGATAACTTACTATTTAGATTAAGCGGCGTGAACGATAACAAGGGATGTTTAGCTAGACTGTCTATCTATTATATTTATGACTGCATAATAATTTTTTATATGCCATTAATTATTATTTTCTTATCTAATCGTTACTCACTGATTATTAAGTCAGCCTTATTGCATAAAAAGAGGTCTTTACTATAATTGAACTATAAATAGTATTTTTTAATAAAAATTATTTATTACAACTTTTTTCTATAGTTAATTTATACAGGAGCTTTTTATATGGCTAATACTAATAATCCTAACACTGGTAAAAATACAGGCGGTCAAAAAACAAACTTTGGTACTGAACGTCAAGGTATGGATAAAAGCGTTGCTGGTGGCAAACAAAATATTGGTGGCAGAGATCCGCATGGAAAAAATATGGGCCAAGGTGAAGGAAACCAAACTCAGCAAGGTAGAAACCAAGGTAAGCCAGATCAAGGAGGCCAACAAGGCAACAATTCTGGCACAGGTAAAACTGGCTGGTAATTGACCTGATTTCTCATCCCGGGTTTAGCAAAGCGAATACCCGGGATCTATCTAGTGAAGTTCAACTAAATCGTCATTTATTGAAAACTCATCAGTAGCTATTACTTCATTATTTTTTAAGATTTCAATAATATAATCACCATTAGGTAACAATTGATAAATCATGTTTTGTGATCGAGGTGATCTTTCTGTAATATTTAAACCAAAATCTAAAGTACGTAGTGACTCTTCATTAGTTTTTTTATCAACAGTTTTTTCTTTGATCCGGTAAGTTACATTAGCCATTTCAGGATCTAATTGTAATTTGACCGCTCCTCTACTCATTCTTCTTAAAGCTGACTTCCAACCACCTCGTTGTCTTGCAACAGTTGTATCACGCCAAGCCTCATACTCTGGCTGAAACCCTTGTTGAGCTGAGTTGATCTCAATTACATATGAAATAACATTATTTTGTTTCCAGTGGTAATCAATATCACCACCATCTGCTTCATAAATTGTTTCTGCTGTATTACCGATCACATAGTTACCTGTCTCTCCTTGATCGTTAATAATATTGTTATTCATAGTCTCAGCTATGGAATCAAATATTTTTTTAGCATCATTAACTTCTTTTTTACAACCAAACGGATATAAAATTAACTCACTATAAGAATGATAACTAATATCTATCACTGGTTTATAACGATCAGATAAAGCTATCATTGCTTTAGATTCTGGTTCGCTAGCAGGCGCTGTTCCGCGATATGTTTGCGAAAATGGAAAGCTTGAAGAACCATTACAAGCGTCCCATAGATAAGGGTAATTACGATTTAGATCTACTCCGTACACCTTCCCTTCCCCTTGCCAGGTGTTTTTACGCCACCATCTGTTGCCTGCATGAACTTTTTCGTTACCATCAGGGTTAACCTGAGGCACTATAATGATTTGATAATCATCCAACCATTGTTGTATTTCTGGATCTGATGAATAGTTTTTTAACAAATATTCAGCAATGTCATAAGTTACTTCCGTAGACATGACTTCTCTTGCATGATGCATGCCGTTGAATAAAACAACAGGTTTCAATGCATTATTTTCGGACTTGGTTGTCAAAACTAAGCCCTTAATCTTCTTACCATCTGTAGTTTCACCAACGTCAAATAAAGTAGCTAGTTCAGGATAATTAGCTGCCAATAATTCTAGAGCAGCCACAAGCTTATCAGGGTTCAAGTATTTATCTAACGATTCTTTTATAAAGCGATTAGGGTCAATAGATTTATAATTAAATTTAAGATTGTTTAAGTATTTAGTATTGAGCTTTATTTGTACTGTTTTATTAAGCTGATCTGTGCCTAATATATCAATATTATCTCCATACTCTTGTTTAAAATTTGATAAATTTTTCAAAGGAATATCTATAATAGTCTCATCGGCAACTGCGATTGAAGCTGTGAATAAAAGTGAAAGCAAAAATGGTGTTTTCATCATAGTCCTTTATAGTCCCTTATAATAATTGAATAGAATTCGCTACTTCTGTAATTAACCTTCATGATAGCCAAAATTACACAGCTGAGTAAATAGAATTACAAAATTAAAAACTATTAACTTATATTTTCATCTATAATAAGCTAAGATAATTAACAACAGTTATAACAATACAGTATTATGATAAAGCCTCTTTTAAAACAGATTCATACCCCATTATTAAGCTTGTTTTTATTCACCCTCGGTAATGGTTTTTTGACAACTTTTACTATTTTAAAGTGCCATCAAGAGTCTATTAGTACGACGGTAGTTGGTTTGATGACTGCTGTTTTTTATTTTGGTCTGGTGTTAGGTTCATTTAAAATTGAGCGTATGATCCGTCGCATAGGACACATAAGAACTTTCTCCGCTTTTGCTTCAGTGCTAACTGTTACTGCTTTAATTCAAGCTATTTATTTTGATATCTATTTATGGCTTTTTTTGCGTTTAATTACGGGGTTTGCTACAGCTGTTTTATACGTAGTTGTCGAAAGCTGGCTTCTTGCTATCAGTAAAATTAATAATCGTGGAAAAATTGTTGCTATATATATGGTCGTCTTATATTGCGGGCAAGCGCTTAGTCAGTATTTTATCGGCTCAGCTGATCCTACTCAGATAATGCCCTTTATCATAGTAGGTATCAGTAGTTCACTATCTGTTATCCCTTTAGCGATGACAAATATTGTTTCACCATGCGTAGAAGAGCCAACAACATTAAATTTGTTTACAATGTTCAAGACTACAATGTCTGGGGTTTTAGCGTGCTTTACTTCAGGTCTTATCTTGAGTGCAGTCTATGGCTTGTTTCCATTATTTTTGATAGATAAAACACAAGATCATTCTTCTGTCGGCGTATTTATGTTCACTATTATTTTAGGCGGTATGCTGTTACAGTACCCTGTTGGTAAGATTTCAGATTTTATTGAACGCAGATTAGTATTAATTATCTTGTCTATTTTATCTGGTTTTTTCGCTGCGTTAATTCTTTTTAGTGTTAATTATTATTGGTCATTTATGATCAGTACTTTTATTTTTGGCGGATTAGTGTTTACTCTGTATCCCGTCAGTATCAGTCATTCTTGCGATTCACTCAAGCAAAGAGATATCATTTCAGGTACTCAGGCGTTATTATTATTCTATAGCATTGGCGCAGTCATCGGTCCAATGCTTGGTGCATTATTTATGAAATATTTAGGCGCTGATGGTCTATTTGTTTACTTTGGGACCTTAGCTTGCATGCTTACATTGTTTTTATGCTGGCGTAAAACTGCTAAAGCCGATGTGCAACGAGATGATGACTTCTTACCGGTTACTAATACAACGCCAGTAATGGCGGAGATTGATCCGCGTTCTGAATAACTAAGTTAAATAGGCTTAAATGGTTAATTATTCAACTATTTTTCTTATAAAAATTAATAACCGATCGCCTAGATTTTTTGCCTAAACAATTTTTCTTGGCAGGATCAATTATACTGCTTATGCTTAATGCATCTCTTCCTAACAGCATTCTAAACCGTAACGGATCACGATTAGATAAAGTTAATTCAATCGGAATAACTGCCGTCCCTAAAATCAAATCAGTTTGGATGACATATCTTAGTTCTTTATGTCCGTTAGAACTCATAATATAACGTTCATCGATAACTTTAGCTTTTGCTTTGAGAGAGATATCATTATCATCTTGGACGGGATGAATTTCAAAACTTACATATTTTTGATTTTTTTTTCGAAATTCTTTAATATTAAAAGCATGTAAAGAAGAAGTTTTAGCACCAGTGTCAATCTTAGCTTTAATATAAGGCACATTGAATTCTGGTAAGGCGCACCATTCCTGCCAGCCAATTAACATTTTCGATAAATTTTTAGAATTATGATCCATAAGATTAAACTTTCAATTTCACTTTAAGTTTTAGCCTTTATCTAATAAGGTTTCAACTTCTTCAATATCTGTAAGTTCTAGTAAGTTCATTTGTTCTTTCGTAATTTTTTCTGGTGAAGCAATGTTAAATAAAGCTGCACCTTCATGAACTAATGGACTATTATTGATACCGAATATTATTCCTGAAATGGGCGTATGAATATATTCTTCTTGATAACTCATGGGATGGGCTATAGAACCAATAATCTCATTCGCTTTAATGGAATGGCCTAATTTTTTTACCGTAGTAAAGATCCCGCTACGTTTGGCTCGTATCCAAGCACTACTTTCACAAACTAAAGACGGCGGTAACTTATCATGTGTTGTAGATGTTCGCGTGATCATACCCAGACTGCTTAAAACATTAAAAGTACCCATCACACCGAACTTTATTGCTACTGGATCTAAACGTAAAGCCTCACCTGCCTCATAAACAATAATTTTTACATTATGGCGATTACAAACTTCTCTCAATGTACCATCACGTGTTTTAGCATTTAAAATTACTGGTGGATTAAATACTTTGGCTAAATCTAAAATTTCTTGATTATCAATATTACCACGAATCTGCGGTAAATTGCTGCGATGCAAACTCCCTGTATGAAAGTCTATAATATGCGATGATTTTATGACTACTTCTTTATAGAATAAATGAGCAATTCGTGCTGCAAGAGAACCATCCTCTGAACCAGGAAATGATCTATTTAAGTCGCGACGGTCAATTAAATAACGTTGCTGGTAAAGAAAGCCTTGCACATTAGCAATAGGTATGGCAATCAACGTGCCACAAAGTTCTTTTAGGTATTTTGATTTAATAATTTTTCGAATAATTTCTATGCCGTTTAATTCATCTCCATGCAGAGTTGAGATTAAAGTAACAACTGGACCAGGTTTAAGTCCATTGATAACGTGAATATGGGAAAATAAAGGCGAATCATCGTATAGTTTAGGCATTGGCATTAAGACTTCACGCCTCTCTCCGGGCTTAATGACTTCCCCTAATATATGAAAATCATCATTGATTTCATTCATACCAATCCATTAATAATATAATAATAATTGTATTAAATACTATCTAAATTTTATCTAACCTTTATCTAACCGTGATAAGGCTGCTTTTTACCTTTTAATTTTTTTTCTACTTCTAATTCTATATGACTTATAATTTTTGCTGCTATATCAACTTTAGTGGCTGTTTCTATCCCCTCTAAGCCTGGAGATGAGTTAACTTCCAAAATCATCGGTCCATTATTCGATTGCAATAAATCAACACCAGCGCATCTTAACCCCATAACTTTTGCAGCTTTAACTGCAGCCTCGCGTTCTAATTTAGACAGCTTTATTGCTTTGGCGCTGCCACCTCTATGTAAGTTAGAACGAAACTCATCAGGAGCACCCTGTCTTTTCATTGATGCAACAACTTTATCTCCCACTACAAAGCACCTTATGTCAGCCCCTTTAGCTTCCTCAATAAACTCCTGTACTATAATATTAGCATTTATTCCTCTAAATGCTTGAATGACACTTTCAGCTGCTTTAAGATTTTCTGCCAACATAACCCCGACTCCTTGAGTGCCTTCAATTAGTTTAATTACTAAAGGTGGTTCTCCTACTGTGTTGATCAGATCATTAGTATCTTTTATGTTATGGGCAAAACCTGTCTTAGGTAAGTTGATGCCTGCCTTGGCCATTAATTGAAATGATCGTAATTTATCTCTTGAGCGAGTAATAGCTATCGAAGGATTTAAGCTATAAGTATCTAATGTTTCAAATTGTCTTAATCTAGCCGCTCCATAGAAAGTCCGTTTAGCACTAATTCTTGGAATAACAGCATCATATTTCTCTAATATATGCCCATGATAATGCACTGTGGGCTGAGTTGCCGTTATATTCATATAACAACGTAAATAATCAATAACGTGAACTTCGTGCCCAGCTTGTTCTGCTGCTTCGACTAAACGCTTAGTTGAATAGAGATCTTCATTACGTGAAAGAATTGCGATTCGGAGTTTTTTGGACATAAATCAAATAAATATTATAAGTTAAATCAATAACAATGATAAGTTAGTAACAGTCTTGAAATTATATGTCATTATAATAGATTAGACAAAGGAAATTGTTTTAATATCTATTGAACAATAATGGGTAAACAAATATTGCTTAATCTAGTATATTTTCACTTTTGGTTATAATATTAATTAATGAGTTAATTATTAGTAATGGAATACTTTCTATGGTCTTAATATTTACATGGATGTTCTTAGCATTTGTTGCTGGCTGGTTTCGACTTGAAAAGCTTTCGCTTGCCTTTTGTTTCTTATCCATTTTATTTCTAGTGGCTTGGTTCTTATTTGAGGTTTATAACCCACAAACTGGGTTTGTTATTCCTTGGCTGAGTTATTAATGCCATCAATCTATTAATCTATTAATTCTAAAGGAACTATCAGTGATGACTAAAATGATCTTCAGTGAATCGCAAAAAATGACTGGTTGGTTAAATATTCTTGCTTGGACTGCCTCCCTTTTCCTAGTTGCTTTCGTTCTATGCATGGCAATGTATCATCAATATTTTATGGGCGAAATACCATGTCCACTTTGTCTTTTACAAAGAGTGGCTTTTTTAGGGTTCGCTTATGGAGCTATGATGCAGTTCCTTGGGTCTCATCGACTAAAATATGTTGGAGTTAGTTTATTCTTTGCAAGTTTGCTTTTAGTAATAAGCGGCAGACAAAGTTTATTAGATATTTGCCATACGCAAGGCCATGAATGGGTAGGCTCTGCAATCTGGAATATACATATGCCCGTATGGTCTTTTATTTTAGGCTTAGGCTTAGTATTTTTTGTCGCTTGTGATTTAATATTTATCACACCTGATCATAAGAGTAATATAAATAGATATGTTTCTTTAAAAGCAATTTTTAATATTTTAGTAATACTAATAATCTTTATCAGCGGGATAAATTTTATCTCCACATTTATTCAGTGCGGTTTATATAATTGTCATACAACTGGTTATCTTTTATTACAGTGATTCTAGCTCTATGGAAGAATTATTATCAAAGGCAACCATTTCTTGATCATCGAAGATAGAGGTTTCTTGTTCTCCTGCTAATGCTTGAGTAGGATGCATATTCCCTAAAATATAACCTACGATAAATATAAACAGAAAAACGAATATTTTTTTAAACATTTTAATTTGAGAATACATATTCAAGCTCATCTAAAAGATATCAAATGAAATTTCTTACTATGGGGTTATTTTAGCAGGTTTGTTGGTGTTTTGATAATTTCTAATGAATTGCCCTTGATTAGTGATAATGCTATTTTTTGGAATATAGGGGTGGGTATTATGACGGTATCTTTTTATAGGTTTTTTAGTCATTACCCAGTTACCATCCGAATTATAATATCCAGAATAATCTACATAAGGCTCGCCATTGTAATACCTGATAGATACATTTTTATCGGTAGCGACACTACCTGCAGCTAGTGCCTGCATTTCTACTAATAAAAAAATAATTATTATGCTACCTATCAAGATGTTACGTTTACTGATCGCCATATTACCACCTCACCTGTTAGACAATAATAAATCAATAAAGTTCCTGAAAGTTTCGTGGATTTCTTGCTATTTAAATTATGCTGGTGCTAAACTTAGATCAATAGACATATTAATTGTCTGGAGTATAAATACTCTACTACTACATGGAGAATAAGCATGGACAGCTACTCACTCAAAAGTAATTTAAAAACGAGCTTATTATGCTTGTTCTTAATTAGCCCATCATCTTTCGGCGTTACAAGTATCTCTTTAGATAATGAAAAACTACCTTCAAGCTTTAATACAGGTTTGAATAGTTTATATCAAATTAAAGCTAGTAAAGAAATTGTTTTACCTAATGGAAAAATTAAATATAAATATAAACAACTTTATAAAAATATACCAGTTTGGGGTGCTAGTTTAGTAAAAGAAGATAATGCTAAGTTCCATGGTTCTTTATTAATGGGTATAGAGCAAGATCTAGATAAAGTCACGCCAAAGTTATCAATCGATGATGCGGTTAAGCTGATAAAAAATAGATTCAAAGATTTTGATGATGACGCAGCTAATTTAAATATTGATTTATATATTAAAGATGTAAACAGTACTGCTGTTTTAATATATAAAATTGATTTTTTATTGGAAAAACCAAGTTTATCGCGTCCAAATATGATTATGGATGCAAATAATGGTGAAATCTTAGAATTATGGGACGGACTAACTAATATTGAAAAAGCTCAATCCACAGGTCCTGGCGGAAATGAAAAGATTGGCCGATACGAATTCGGTAAGGATTATGATTATTTAGAAACCACAAAAGTAGGCAAAAAATGCCATATGAAAAATGTAAATGTACTTACTTTTGACAATAAGCATTCTGAAAGCACAATGTCTTATGCAAAAGAAAAACCATTTAAGTTTGATTGTTCAGAAAATACTTATAAAGAAATCAATGGTGGCTATTCTCCTATCAATGACGCTCATTATTTTGGCAATGTTGTGTTCCAGATGTATAAAGACTGGTTTGATGTCAAGCCGATTAATTCAAAATTAAAACTATTAGTTCATTACGGTAAAAAATTTGAAAATGCTGTTTGGACCGGTAAAGAAATGCTTTTTGGTGATGGAGATAAAATATTCTATCCATTAGTATCTTTAGATGTACTTGCACATGAAGTAAGTCATGGCTTCACTGAGCAAAACTCAGGATTGATTTATAGCGATACTCCTTCAGGCGGTATTAATGAATCATTTTCAGATATAGCAGGCGAAGCAGCTAAATTTTATATGCATAAAGATAAGCCTGAAGCAGAACGAAATGATTGGATGCTCGCAGGTAATGTTTTCAAAGGAGGTAATGATAAAGCATTACGTTACTTCGATGATCCAAAAAAAGATGGTGAATCGATTGATAATGCAAAAGACTTTACTTTATTTATGGATCCACATTACAGCTCAGGTGTATTCAATAAAGCATTTTACAATTTAGCTACCACTCCTAATTGGAATGTAGCTAAAGCCTTTAAACCTTTTGTTGTCGCCAATCAAGTGTATTGGAAGTCAAATACTGGTTTTGACGATGCTGCATGCGGTGTCTTTAAAGCTGCTAAAGATTTAGAACAAAACACTGATGATGTTATAGCTGCTTTCAAAAAGGTTGGCGTTAACGCTGAATGTAAAAACAACAAAGAAAAAGATAATAAAGATAACAATAAAGAGGAAACTCAAGAACAAGCATAAATAAAATTATCTAACATTATTTATTAATTATCTAAAAAAGCCATCATCTAAAATGATGGCTTTTTTATTTGGAAGATATATATTTTCAGGTCCGTAGAGGCATTCAAGATTTACCCCATCCCCTTCGCTTCGCTCAGGTACTTCCCCAAGGGGAAGAGTTAATCCGTGCAACTTAAAGAGCGTGAACAATTACCTTCGCTCAGCTACTTCCTCAAGGGGAAATATTAATCAGTGCAACTTAAAAAGCGCGAATTATTACTTTATTCGAGCTAATTTGAATAAATCATAGAAGTTCTGTGTAGTATTTTTACCTACTACCTCTAAAGACAGATTTCTCAACTCTGCAATTTTAGCAGCAACATACTTTACATATTGGGGGTAATTAGGCTTACCTCTAAATGGTACTGGAGCCAAATAAGGACAATCTGTTTCTATTAATAAACGATCAAGGGGCACTTTTTGAGCAACCTCATGAACTTGGGTAGCGTTTTTAAAAGTCACAATGCCTGATAAGGATATATAAAAACCTAAATCTAAAGCTTGTTTTGCAATTGACCAGTCTTCTGTAAAACAATGCATCACACCATTAATGCCACTTGCATGCTGCTTTAGAACATTGATAGTATCTTCTGGGGCGTTTCTAGTATGAATAATCAACGGTTTATTTAATTGTTTTGCGATATCAATATGAGCAATAAAGCGATCACTTTGCCAGCTTTGTTTCTCTTCAGTTCGATAATAGTCTAAACCAGTCTCCCCTATTGCTATAACTTCTTTATGTTTTGCTTGTTCTAGCAATACATCAATATCATCTTTAGCTAGTTTTTCTTCATTTGGATGAATACCTGCTGAGATAGAAACACTAGGGTATTTATTAGCTATAGCTAACAAATCAGGAAAAGCCGCCAAGTCTATAGAAACACAAAGCAAATGCTCAATCTGATCTGCTGTACACTGCGCTAACACTTCATCAAGATTATTATAACTATCAGCTGAGAAGTCTATTAAATTTAAATGACAATGGGAATCGATAAACATAAATTAGATTAAAATAACATATTCGATATTGAATACAATAGGATACTAATATTCAATATTATTAAAAATAAGATAAATGGTTTACCGCCTGGAATAAATTGTTTACCTACATAAGATAAGTGGTAGCGCCCTGAATAAAGCATAGCTAAAGGTATAAGCACTAAAAATGAAAGAACTAGAATTCCAGCGTAACTTAAAGCAGCTATAAAAATTCCAGGATTAATAAGAACTACTATTAATGGCAAAGCAAACGATAAAACGTATACTATAATATTTTTAGTATGCGTGTTTGGTCGTGCACAATTATAATATTTACTACATGCGCTACCGACCATATCATGGATAAAGTCAACCAAACATAAGCCTACACCTAGAAAAGAAGTTGCAGCGCTAATACTAATAAAAGTTTTACTAAAGAGCGCTAACAGTGTATAGCCTGAATTAATAGCTATTGAATTAATTAAATCAGTATTGGGATTCGAAGAACTAGCTATGGCTATTAGCCCATTATCACCCATTTTTGGAATTAAGCCCTGTACTGCTAGCACCCAAAGACTGTATAAAATAAGCGGTATGGAACAACCGATAACAAGCGTTTTAGTCAAGCTCGCATGATTATCATCTAAATAAGCTCGTAATGACGGCAATATAATAGCAAAACCAAAGGCGGTATTCATTACCATAAAGCCATCAACTGAGTAACCGCTCGTAATCGTCTGTCCTACAGTAGTTAAATCAATATTGATTTGTGAGAGCATCAACATTAACATCATGAAAAAAGCAGTTAATTTTGTGATCATCAACAATCTATTAGTGAGATCAATAATTCTTATGCCGCTTGCTATTACACTAAATAATAGAAAAAATACGATAACTGTAGTTTGCCATTTAGGTAAAAATAAATCGTAATTAGCGAGTAAACCATGCAGCACATCACTACAACCAGATATATAAGCACAGATTAAAGCATATAATAAAAGTAAATATATAATAATAGCTAAAGTATTACCCACATTACCCAGGGTGTTTTTTGCCATAGTAAACAGATTGCTGCCACTTGGCATCCAAAGATTCACTTCTAAAATAGCAAATGCACCTATAGTCATTATTACCCAGCTTGCAAGTAAGAAAACAAAGTTCGTACTAAAAGCATAAGGGGCAGCTGTCAGTGGCAAAGCCAACATACCGGCACCGAGACAAGTGCCTAAGAGCATGAGGATACTACCGAAAATTTTGAAATTAACTTTTTTCATAGTCTGACTTTTGAATCTACATCAGCCATTTGCAGGGCATATAATATATTATATATAACATTACTAGCATCGATAGCAATATTGTTGTCCAAATGATTTTTATATTTCTTAATAAGTTCAAAAGTTGCCTTACTAAAACCTGATGACCCTGAGCTATTAATAAAATTTCTCGTTAATAGATAATTAATTATGTTAATAAAGTTTGTAACGTCAATTATATTTTTTTTATTTTCTTTGATTGTAAAAAGTTCTATAGCCTGTTTATGTAAAGTAATAACATTAATATTAGTCAGAGAGGTTAATATATTGGTCGTTTTTTTTATTTTATCCAAATAACCATTTGAGTAATCTTGTAATGCTTTCAGTGGTCCAAACCCAGCAAGTTCTAATAAACAAGCTTGATCAGATTTGTCACTAACGCCATTAGATGATAGCCATTGACAAGCAATTTCAGCTTTGGCAGTAACAACAATCTTGAAGCAACGGCTTAATATAGTAGGCAAAACCTTATTCAGGTTGCTACTTGTGAGAATAAAAAAATTATTATGATTCTCTTCTTCGAGGGTTTTTAATAAACCATTAGCCGCGCCAGTAGCAAGATTCTCGCAATTATTAATTATAAAAATATTATAATTGTCCAGTGTGGCTGTCCGATGTGAACAATCAATAATCTCTCGGATATCATCCATGGTAATTTTTTCTTGATCTGTACCAAAGCTAATAATACTAGATAAATTCTTGTTAATAATCTTGGCAATGTTACTGGCTAATAGTGATTTACCCGACCCTTGTGGTCCATATAACAAAGTAACTCTAGATAGTTTATTCAGACTAATTAATTTTTTGATATAGTCTTCATGCGAGGTTAACCAAGGTAAGCTTATAAGTGTATTTGATTTATCTGATATATCTGCAGCGTTAACCATAAAATGTATCTAAAACCTTATAAATGTCATTTTCTAGCTGTTCTAAAGATTGACCTGAATCAATTGTCACCATCTTAGGGTTGTTTTTAGCTAGAGCTTGGTATCTGTCTCTTACCCGCTTAAAAAAGTTTAAATCTTCTTGCTCTATTCTATCAAGATCACCACGTTTTCTTGCCCGTTTTAAACCTGTCACTGGATCTATATCTAAATAAATACATAGATCGAAACTAAAATCACCTATGCAGGTATCTTTCAAAAAACTAATAATTTCTTGATCAACCCCTCTGCCACCAGCTTGATAAGCTATCGTTGAATAATCATGGCGATCGCCAATTACCCATATATTATTAGCTAGCGCTGGTTTAATAACATTATTAATTAATTGCAAACGAGCTGCATATAATAATAACACTTCGGTGCGACAGTCTATTGTTTCGTCTTTATAATGTCTTTTTAGTAGATCACGCACACCTTCTGCTAATTCTGTACCACCAGGCTCTCTAGTTTGAATAAAATTAATATTTTTACGTGTTAAATATTTTTTTATAAACTCTATGGCGGTAGACTTACCTGCTCCCTCGATACCCTCTATAACTATAAATTGCGCCTTCATATTATACCTGCTATACCTTCTTTTGATAGAGCTTAACAGCTGCGTTATGTTCTTCTAATGTTTTGGAAAAAAAATGGGTACCATCGCCTTTAGAAACGAAATAGTAATACTCATGTTTGGTCGGATTGATAGCAGCGCGCAAAGAACCGAGACTAACAGTGCCTATGGGTCCAGGGGGTAACGACTTGTTAATATAAGTATTGTACGGGCTATCGTAACTTAAGTCTTCTTTCGTTAGATTACCCTTATATTTATCACCTAAGCTATATATAACCGTAGGATCAACTTGTAATGGCATGTTTCTTAATAGTCTATTATAAATTACACCAGAAACTATTTTGCGTTCATTGTTATCAGCCGTCTCTTTTTCTAAAATTGAAGCCAGAATCAAAGCCTGGTACGGCGTGTTTACAGCCTGAAAGTAAGCACTATCTCTAGGGTATATTTTTATGCTCTCTTCCCAGAGATTATTTAAAGTGGCGATTAGTTTCATATAGGCCACAGAGAATAACTCCAAATCAGCTTGTTGACTTTTATAAAAATAAGTATCAGGAAACAAGAGCCCATCTAAATTAGCAACCTTCTCCGGGTCAACTATACTGAGACTTAGTTTATCTTGGTTATTATTTAGGAACTTTTTTTGCTCAGTTATTGTTTTGATAAATAAACTAGGATTGACTAGCGTATCAGTGATTATTAATCTTAATTTTTGTTCTTGTTTCAAGCGCGCTGCTATACTGCTAATAGTTTCACCTTCATTGATTCTAAAGCTGTATTTTTTTACATCGCCAGTGGATATTTTTTTTATAAGATTAAAAATACTGGTGTTAGTTAATAACTCGTATTCACCCGCTTGGATTTTACTATCTTTATTTAAAATTATTAATGCTAGTTTAAACAGCTTTGGCGATCTAATAATTTTATCTGTGTATAATTTTTGAGCTATCAGTGTAGCCGGTTGGCCGGTTGGGATTTCTATTAGATAGTTACTTGATAGCTTTAAAGAAGCAAATAAGTAATATATAAAAAATATAGCGATAATGCCTAAGATTATAAGCCCTGAAGATAGTAGCCTTATTATTTTTTTTTTGTTTAAGTCCATTAATTTGATTCCAGGGCAAAACTTTTATGATAAATGCTCTATGTACGCCTCCACCTAAAGTGAATGATCTTCCCCTTTAAGGGAAGTACCCGAAGCGTAGCGAAGGGGGATGGGGTAATTTTGTCGACCAATCCCTAATTAATTTTTAATCTTCTTAAAAATCAACGACGCGTTCGTTCCACCAAAACCAAAAGAGTTAGATAAAACAATATTCAACTCTTTTTTAATAGCCTTATGCGCAACATAATTAAGATCACAACCTTCCGAAGGATTGTCTAAATTAATAGTCGGCGGCGCGATATCATTAACTAAAGCTAAAATACTAAAACCAGCTTCAACTGCACCGGTTGCACCTAATAAATGTCCCGTCATTGATTTAGTCGAGCTCATTAATAATTTATACGCATGCTCACCAAATACTTGTTTAACCGAATTAGATTCGTTCAAGTCACCCAACGGCGTCGATGTTCCATGAGCATTAATATAATCAACATCTTCAGGTTTAATCTTGGCATCATTAAGAGCATTACGCATACAACTCACAGCGCCTACGCTATCAGGTGCGGTCATATGATAAGCATCACTTGATAAACCATAACCGATTAACTCAGCATAAATCTTAGCGCCACGTCTTGACGCATGCTCATATTCTTCTAATACTAATATACCAGCACCATCACCTAAAACAAAACCATCTCTGTCTTTATCCCAAGGCCGGCTAGCCTTAGTTGGGTTATCATTGTTGGTACTTAAAGCTTTAAGAGCAGAGAAACCAGACATAGACACTGGCGTACTACCCTTTTCACAACCACCAGCAATCATCACGTCTACATCGCCATAAATAATATGCCGAGCAGCCTCGCCTATATTATGGGTACCTGTAGTACAAGCTGAAACGGTTGAAAAACTAGGGCCTTTTAAACCCAGGTTAATCGAAACAATGCCCGCAGCCATATTTATAATACTGCCAGGAATAAAAAATGGGGAGATTTTACGCGGACCTGATTCATTCAAGATGTCTCGACATTTTTCAATCAAGCCAAGACCGCCAATACCAGCACCAATAGCTACCCCTATTCTTGATGCATTAGTTTCATCCACAACAAGCTTAGAATCCTCAAAAGCTTGTTTGGCCGCAGCAAAGCCATAGAGAATAAAGGGATCAAATTTTTTGATTTCTTTTAGCGGTAAATACTGAGCTGGGTCGAAGTCTTTTATACCAGCATAAATACGGCTTGGTAAAAGCTCATACTTCTCGTATTCAGTATAAGGGGTTACTCCACTTTTACCTGCTATAATCGCTTCCCAACTAGTTTTAACATCGTTACCAAGAGGGGTAACCATGCCTATACCTGTCACTACAACTCTGCGCTTTGTCACCGCAAATCTCCCAATAAATGGATTATTGTTCTAAATGATTAGAGATATGATCAATAGCTTCTTGGACAGTAGTAATTTTTTCAGCTACTTCATCAGGGATCTCAATTTCAAACTCTTCTTCTAGGGCCATAACTAACTCAACGTTATCTAAAGAATCAGCGCCTAAATCATCAACAAAAGAAGCTTCATTTTTAACTTGTTCTTCTTTAACGCCTAATTGTTCAACTACAATCTTCTTTACTCTTGCTTCTACAGTACTCATTGTTTATACAATCTCCACTTACATTAAAAAACTAATTCATGTACATGCCGCCATTGACATGCAATGTTTGGCCAGTCATATATTCAGCCATAGATGACGCTAAGAATAACACAACCGACGCAACATCTAAAGTGCTACCCACTCTCCCTAAAGGTATATTTTCAGCTAACTGCCTTTTTTGTTCGTCACTTAAATTACTTGTCATATCAGTCTCAATAAAACCTGGAGCGACTACATTAACGGTAATATTACGACTTCCTATTTCTTTAGCCAAAGACTTGCTCAAGCCGAATACTGCCGCTTTGGCCGCAGCATAATTTACCTGCCCCGCATTACCAATAGCCCCAATCACAGAGCTAATGCTGATCACACGACCCCATCTAGCTTTAATCATTGGCTTAATACAGGCTTTAGTTAAATAAAATAATCCAGTTAAATCTGTATTAATTACATCATCCCACTCTTCATCTTTCATGCGCAAGACTAAATTATCTTTAGTAATACCAGCATTGTTAATTAAGATATCCGGGCCAGCTTTGCCATAAAGGGCATTTATTTTTTCTAATATATTAGCAATCGAACCCTTGCTTGATAAATCTAATACTAAGCCTTTATTCTCGGAACTAAACTTGCTTAAATTTTCAGTTATTTTATCTGCACCTTCAGCACTAGTAGCCGTGCCGACAACTATAGCACCACTAGATGCAAACAATTCACTAATGGTTTTACCAATACCTCTACTAGCACCAGTAACTAATACTAATTTGTTTTTAAATTGATCTTGGGTTAATTCATTTAACATGGATTAGATACCTATATTGATTATATTTATAATTATTAATAATTTATAATTAAAGATTAAAGATTAAAGATTAAAGATTAATGGTTAATGACTAGTAATTACAGTTAAACTTTCTACAGAGTTGACTGATGAAGAAGTTACATTAGGATTGATTCTTTTGCCTAATTTGCTTAAGACGCTGCCTGGACCAAATTCTAGTACCTCAGTGATCCCTAGCGTATAAATATAATTAATCGTTTCAACCCAGCGCACCGAAGAGGTTAATTGTTTAACTAAAGCTTGACGAATTTCTGTTCCATTACTATAAGACTCTACAGAATAATTATGTACTACAGGAATAACAGGTGATTTAAAATTAGTTTGTTTTAACAACTGTTCTAGTTGATCTGCTGCTGGCTGCATTAAACTGCAATGTGAAGGTACACTCACGTCTAATAACTTAGCCAATTTAGCACCGTTATTTTTTAACTTTTCAATAGCTAATAATACACTATTTTTTTTCCCCGCTATTACTGTTTGACCAATAGCATTAAGATTCGCTACTTCAACAGTATCAAATTCAGCAATAAGGTTACTAATAACTTTGTGATCATCGATGCCCAATATCGCCGCCATAGCACCGACATCAGCAGGGACAGCCTCTTGCATAAATTTTCCGCGGGCAGCGACTAATTTTATCGCATCAGTAAATGCTAGACTTCCAGCAGCAACCAAAGCTGTATACTCACCCAAACTATGACCAGCTAATACACTTGGTAAATTATGAGGATTGTTTTTTATATAAACATTCCAAACAGCAATACTAGCTGCTAATAAAGCTGGTTGCGTATGCACTGTTTGATTTAACTTATCAGCAGGACCATTAACAATCAAATCCCATAAGTCATAATTTAAAACCTCACTTGCCTGTGTAAATACATCCAATACCAATGGATACTCGGCAGTTATATCTGCAATCATGCCTACCGATTGAGAACCTTGTCCAGGAAAAACTACCGCAAATTTATTTGTTATCATAGTTATGAATAAGTATATTTAATAATAATTAATATCTAACTAATGCTGAGCCCCAAGCAAGCCCACCACCAAATGCTTCCAATAAAATTAAATCACCTGCTTTGATTTTATTATTTCTCACACCATGATCTAATGCTAGCGGTATAGAAGCCGCTGAGGTATTGGCATGCTCACCCACTGTAAGAATAACTTGTTCTTCAGGCAACTCTAAGCGTTTAGCGACAGATTTAATAATTCTATAATTAGCTTGATGTGGAACTAACCAGTTAAGATCAGACTTTTTGTAACCATTATCAATAATGATTTTTTCTACCATTTCCTCGAGTTTGTTAACGGCAACTTTGTAAACTTCTTTACCATCCATATGAATCAAATAAGGCGACAAATCTTCTTTGTTAGCATCCGCTGGATACATATGGCTTAGCGAAAGCAACTCATCGTAGTTGCCATCCGCATGTAGTTCAGTTGCAATCACGCCCTCATCTGAACTTGCCCCAAGGACCACCGCGCCAGCACCATCACCGAATAATACAGCTATAGTTCGATCATTTGGATCAAATACACGTGACATTACTTCGCTGCCGATAACCAATGCATATTGAGCTTGTTTAGCTTTAATAAAAGCATCACACACACTAAGTGCGTAAACAAAGCCAGCACATGCAGCAGATATATCAAAAGCGGGACATTCTGGAATGCCTAATAATTTTTGTACCTTACCAGCAGCAGATGGAAACACGGATTCACCTGAACAGCTTGCAACTATAATTAAATCTATTTGATCTTTTGAAATTTTAGCAGCAGCAATAGCTTGTTCTGCGGCCCTCGCTGCCATAAAAGCAACAGTTTCTTCTTTATTAGCAACATGTCTTTGGTGAATACCCGTTCTTTGTACAATCCAGTCATGAGATGTCTCTAGACGTTGTTCCAAATCATGATTAGTAACTTTATTAAGAGGTAGGTAACCACCTGTGCCAATTATTTTTGAATTAATATTGGAATTAATCTTGCTCATACTTATTTTTCACTCAACAAAAAGGCGTCGGATTGTTCTTTTAATT
>JACCDG011774853.1_pt1 | contig 18961 bp, 37 predicted proteins | sample 7442471 | NCBI WGS metagenome assembly JACCDG01 (sample SAMN15323444, study PRJNA562643) | freshwater metagenome | isolation source: river surface water | place: USA:Blue River Watershed | collected 2017-08-17 | reverse complement strand
TGCTCCGCCAAAGACAATTTGCATGGCTAGTCCGTAAACATTGAATGTTCTTTTTGGACATCTAAAGAACGTTTAATGTGCTTTTTGGTAATCGCTTCTTCTATTTCTCCCCAGGCTCTCATGCCTGGACGGTTAGCAATTCCTATGGAATCTGGGTGGGCAAACACTAAAGAAGGAATCCCCTGCTCAAATGCCCACGCTGCTAAGGAAGGGTCTGCGGTCAAAAGAAGTTCAATTGGCTGTCTAGACCGTGCTATGGTGATTTGTCTTCTGGATAAATCTTCTCCCAAAAGAGCATACGAATCATCGATAAGTTCTGCATAGTCAATGATGCCGTTGGACATCAACCAAAATTCAGCATCCTTTTTGTCCCACGAAGTTAAAAGAGCAACGCGGTTATTGGCAGCCAGCCAGTAGTAAAACAAAACCCCTGTTCGGTTAGGTGTTTTCTGTTCCGAACAAAGTACGCCTTCTAGTGCTACAAGTATGTTCAAGAGTTCCTATTTTCCCACCCTGTACATCGCTGCTCGTCTGATGAGGGTGCGTGAGTCAGGCAGTTCGACACCGTAAGTGGTGGCTTCTTCTGCGGATTTGTAATCGTCGTGAAATTCTTTAAGGCGTTTTAGAACCGCGACTGTTCCAAGACGCTTTCCTGCTTGCCAACGATAGTTGTAGAAGTCTCCGTAACCTTCTCCTGTTTTAGAGAATGCTTGCTTACGGCTTCCGTGAATATCTTCATAAAGAGCACTGGCTTGTTCTAAAAGAACAATCAAATGATATTCGGCGTTTCTACGAGCAGCATCATTCTGGGCTCCCTGCAAATCTGTTGTAAGTTTGCTGTAGCGAGAAACAATCTCAATTGCTTTTTGGTTGTCACGTTTTGCAGCCTCTTCCCATACAGGTTGGTATTGAGCCTGAGCCTGTGGGTCAGGATGAACTGTCCATTCATCATGGGTCAAGTCATACGCAGCGTAAGGTTTAATAACTCTGATGTCTGTAGCCCCAGGGTTTACATAGAAGGTAACTTCGTAGCCTTCCCAGTTTTTAGTGTGAGGCATAAGCCCTTCACGAAAATCATCGTTAAGCATTTTGCTGATTTCTGTATCAGACAAACCCATATAGTCTGTGTGAGTCTTACGGAAAGTCTCGTAGTCAACGCCAATTAAAACGTCAAGGTCTCCTGGACTTCTTTGAGCACTCCATTGATAGGAAACTCCTGAGCCAGCAATCCACACTGTTGACCATGTGTATGGCTGACTGTACTTCTTAGATAAGAACTCGTTAAGCATTCTGAGAATGCTGTTGCGAACCCACGGCTTCATGTGCTGACCTACGAAGAGGCTAGGGTCTAGGTTCTCTTCAGGCTTTGAAAAATACGAAGTGGCTGACCCAGCCATGTTGACTGAGCCAACCACCCGATTTAAAGCGTCGTTGCGGTTCATAGTTTAAGTTTACTCGTCATCGTCCTCTAAAGGCTTGATAACGTGCTTTTTAAATTTCCGCTTTGCATCAAATTCGACTGCAGGAGGTTGTACAAATCCGCAATCTTGATGAGCAGCAGTGAAGCGATGGGTCAGATGCCAAATCTGGTCAGATTCTTTATCGTCACCTGAAATGGACAGAGAACTGCCACAGGCGCAGGACATCTCAATCGCCATCATGTTTAGGACTCTTTAACTTCTTCTGTTGGTTCGTCTTGGCTAAATTCAAAAACCTGTTCACCAGCATTGAATTCAACTCCGCGTTCCTTAAGAGCATCAGCCACACGAGCACTTACAGGCTGTTGCTGTGCTTGCATAACATTCATTAGCCCTGTGATTACACGGTCTGCAAGAAGTTGGTCTTTGATGTCAGAGACAATCTCCTGTGAAACCTTGTAGATGTCAAGGGTGTTAAATGGTCGTTCTGCCTCAATACCTTCAGGCAGTTCGCGGTGTGTCTGAATTGAGCCGTCTTTTTCAACAGCCACAATAAAGTAAAACTCTACTTCTTTTGATTTGTCATTTGCCATCGTACATTCCTAACAGTTGTCGTTTGCGGGTAACCACTTTGCTGTGAATTGGGCAGAAGTGGCATAGATAGTTTTTTGGACCAGGAGCATCCTTTAAAGAAGTTAGCCCGAGTTCTTTTCTTTCTTTTGCTGTGTCTGGCAATAATCTCTTTGAAGAAGATTCATACTCATCACAACTATCTTGTGGTCGATTATGCTTCTTCCAACAAGACATTGCATCTTCTGAGAATGTGCTCTTACTTTCGTAATACTTCTCATCAATTTCTGCCAAACCTTTAGAACCTCCGCCTTTGATTTGACGGATGATGTCTTTACGAGCCTCTTCTTTTGCCCAAGCCATTACAGGAACAACAAATAGCAATCCCTTGTGCTCTTCCCCTGAAGGGAACCTATGTTTCTCACAAGCAATTGCTAAGAGGTGGTCGTTCTCTGGTCGACCTTCGAATGGAGGAAGTTCTTCAATTGTTGAACACACCATGCAGTGCAAAAGACGCATGAGTGGCCCTTGATTGTAGGACTTATCCTGTGGTTGACCCAACAATGGGATTTTGGACATTTGATTCTCCTAAATACGTTTTTGAATCCTACAGCATGGTACTAGAAAGGTAAAGGAACTTACGTGTCCTTGTTTCTTTTGCGACTACGAATAGACGGAATAGGCTTACGAATACGAGCACCTTTTTTAGCAGAAGGCTTACTGCCACCGCTTTTACGTTCTTCGGTGAACTCAACCTTTACGCTTTTTGAGGTGTGCTTGCCTACACGACCACCAATACTTCTTGGGTTTTTACTTTGCGCCATCGTGCCCACCCCAGAAATGTTGATTAAGAGCACGTCGAACTACACTTTGGTGACGAGAAGTTGATGAACTGTACTTAGTGCCTGAAACTTGCCAACCAGAATCTCCATGCCAAGCAATTGGAGTTCCGTAAGACTTAACCGTGTATGAGGGGTTACTTGAATGGTATTTCTCAGCCTCTTCACGAGGCATCCAACCAGTGTCTGTTGAACCTGCAACGCCAGCAAAGTTAGAGGCTTTAAACTCTTCCTTCTTTACAATCGATTCTCCCGCATTGCGTTGGTTTGCACGCTTTGCAGCCATCGTTACGCTCCTGGGTTTACTTTGTTTGGTGTCTCAGTGGTTGCGAATCCGTAACCAAAGAATGGGTGGAGAGACTGACGGTTTGCGTCAGTAACTTCGCTACCTGCACCAGCAATAACTTCTGTATCAGGGTGAACCTTGCGGTACTTGCCGTCTGTTGAACCTTCAGCAAGTGACTTGTTCATTGAACGTGATGAGTTAACAGCCATGATTACTAACCTCCATACTCGTTTAAGCGAGACTTTAACTTTTCGGCTTTTTTAGAGCCCTTTTTAACAGTTACTTCTTTGCCAATAACTGCGTATCCCTTTTTGCCATGAAGCAAACTTGTCATTGGACGATTAACTTTAAAGACTTTTTCAGTTTCGTTTTTTGGCATTGGCTTAATTGCACCGCTTTTTGCAGCAGCCTCTACTGAAGGGTTTTTAAACCCCTTACGACGGTCATTCCAACTAATCATTCTGTTGTACCTGCTCTTTCTGCTTTAATTCGGCGTATACGCTCTGCTCTTCCAGCCCTAGAAGCAGCAACATTGTGAGTGCTTTTAGCCTTATACGCTGACAGTGTATCGCCTAGGGCTTTGTCTGCTAACTCAAAGTGGTCAGCACTTTGTGGGTTTGGGTTTACTGTTAAATGACGCATAATCCCCAAAATCTGATGAGCAGCAGGGGCTTTCTTCTCTAACTGGGCGTGAACCAAGTTAAAGGACTCATGATGGTCATGGTATGCAGGGGTATTACGGGTCAAAGTCATTTGGGTTAGGTGACCACGGGCTTTGGTAACAAGGTCAGATATTTCTTCATGGGAAACTGCTGGACCTGCTGGACCTCGTGGGGTTTCTTTTACAACAGTTGGTCGAGAAGGAGGACGCATTGTTGGGGTTGTTGCACCCTCAACTACATCTCTGTCTGCTGTTGGAAGAACCGTTGTGTTTCTGGCTTTTGTTGCTTCTGCAACGTTTGTGTCATCTACACGTACAAGTTTGCCATCAACCTTTGCAATCTGGCCCTTGCGTGGGGCACGAATCTTGCCTGTTTTTGGGTCAATCTTCTTGCCTGTTTTTGTAACAGCACGCTTCTTTGGTGTACGAGGCGTTGTTTCTGTTTCTGTTACAGAAGTTACGCCTTTTCTTAATTCTGAGTTCTTTGCAGCACGTGTTCCTCGTGGCAAAGTTCTTTTAGGCATTTCGCCAGGAAGTTTTACCTTTGGCCCAACAGCAGACTTAACAGGCTTTTCTTCACGTGCTTTTGTCTGTTGCTTTGGTGTCATTTCAACCAAAGGCTTTACAAGGTTGGTCTTCTTATCGACCCCTGCTGGTTTTTTTGCCATTACGCCATCCTGTCCTTAAGACGTTTGGCTGAATGCTGTGAGAAACAATCTGGGCACATGCCCTTACTGTACATAGCCTGAACAGGGTTCATGATAACGCCACACTGTGGGCATGGGTGTGACCCGTTATAGGACATAGCATTATCAACAATCTTCTTTGCTTGCATCTCTAGGATGAAAGCACCATCGCCATCGTCCATTACTTCTCCCCTGCGTGCCAAGAACGAACGTCCTCACCATCGTGGTAAGTCATTTCTTTTTGATTAGGGTTAGAACTCTTGCTACGCATGTCTAATCCGTCTCCTGTTGGAAATGCTGTGTAAACCGCTTCTGAATGAACGTTTTTTAAATGAACCTCCGCATTTTTTGCTGCGTCAAGGTTTGCACTGCGAATATCTAATTTGGTTTGGAATCTGCTTGGGTTTGACCATCGTCCTGCCCAGCGTGCTGCGTTGCTATTACCCATTAGTTGGCTCCTAAATTGTTACGTGATGAACCTGAATAACCAGCAACTCCGCCTGAGTACCAGCCAACACGTGGTTCGACGTAGTTTCGGTCAATAGTTACTATGTCATCAATTCCAAATGCTCGTCGGTCATACCCATATTTTTCTGGGAAAAGACGGATTTGTGGCAGGGGTGGACGCACCATTTGAGAAATATCTGCCCCTGGAATGTTCATGACCATAAGGGCTTGAGAAGTTAGGCGTTCTTCGTTAGACGACCATGGGCCGTTGTACTGCCAACGCTTTGCTACTTGGTCAGGCTGAAAAGGTGGACGCATAGCCCACGGCTTTGTGTGGTCGTAACGACCATCTACACCATTACCTCTCATTGTCTTCCCTTCGGTTGTGTAACCCAGACAGTTGCCTGAACTTGCTGTGGAACTAATGAACCACCAATTCTATAGGTTGCGTTCTTGTAAGCGTCTGCAAAGTGGTTGTATCTACCGCCAACAACTTTTCCACCTAGTTCATCTAATGCACCGCTTTGAGCAACAGCAGCGTTGTAGGCATGACGGTCAATCGTTACATGATGAGGAGAACTAGGATTAGCAATGTTATGGTAAAAATTGAAGGTCTTTGGTCCAGTCTTTTCGCTAAACTCTTGGTCAGGGTCTTGTCCTTCAAGGATTCTTTGAGCCTTACGAACATTTTGCATACCACCAGTTGATGTTGTTGTTCCTGTTTTTACAAGTTCTTCTGCTTTACGTACATTCAGTCCCCACTCAGTCATAGGACTTAGGGCTGAAAGAATTCCTGCACCTTTACGTACATCGCCTTTGCCAATCTTGTGGGCAATCTCGTTGGCTTTTTCGTACCATGTATGACCTGATTCTCTATGTTCTTTAGAGGCAGCCTCATAACGTCGTTGAATTTCGTCAACGTGTTTTCCCATCTGCTGTTGTGACCACAGTGGGCTAAATCGTTCTCTTTCTACTCCGTCCACGTTATCTCCAAACAGGACGCATTGATGCCCATTTGTCTGAACGCTTTGCGTACAGTTGACCTGGCTCATCAGCACGGAGGTTTGCTTTTCCGTCGTTTACCAAGTGTGGGGCTGGAGTTAACTCAACCTCTGGTTTTGAACGGTCAGATAAAAAGACAGCCACACCGTTGTGATTCACTAACTTAGACTTTGCTTGGCGTGCTAATCCACGGGTGGGCTGTAACTCTGGGGGCCAGTAGTACTGGGATGGGTCAACACGTTCACCTTTGTGAACTCCGCGTTGATACGCTTTCTTGTTGACATTGTTCTTTAAGGAATCTAAAAGACGGTCGTCACGACGACGAGTTGTAAGAGTTCCAAGGTAACCGTCTGGATACTCTGCAGAAGGAACGCGACCAACACCAAGACGCATGAAATCCATATCCGAACGAACGGAAGGACCACCAACACCGCCTTGATTGTTGTAGCCAGATAAACCACCAGCACCTAGTGCTTGCCAGTTCTGGCTTGGGTTCATGTTATTTGATGGCATTATTCACCTCGCATACGGTTAACGCGATTCTCGTTTATTGTACGAAGAATGTGCTCGTATGTAACAGGTTCTCCCTTTAACATTCCCGCTTTCTTATTCCAGTCTTTATTCTGGTATTGATTGCGAGTAAAACTTCCTTGTCCTGGAGTATCTAATGCACCTGGACGATAACGTGGGTCAACGTCATTTTTACCAAGGTCAGCAGTGTGCAAAAGAACATCTCCACCGCCACCCATGTTGTGACCACGTGCAGACACACGTGTCTTTGGCATTCCATAAGATGCCTTCTGTTGTTCTTTAACACCCATCTCTTGTGCTTCTTTAGGTGTCTTTACTTGAACTGATAAATCTTGGTCTGCAACTTCTGGAGTTGCTGGGTTCTTCCAAACTCCGTGCACTGCTCCCTCATGTGATGAAGCAAGTTGATGATGGGCTTGGCGATAGTTGGCGATGTCTTCAGCCTTAATTGGCAACGCAGTTGGCTTTTCAGCACCTGCAAATGCAGTCATGAATCCCTTGCCCTTAACATGCTCACGGCTTGAGAACCCTACAGATGCTCCGTAATTCTCAGGATTGTTGACGTAAGAGGCTAGTTGCTCGTTACTTAATGACTCGCTCATACACCCTATGTTCTAGGGTAGACTGGTTTTTGTCAGGGTAAAGGAGAACCAAAATGGGGTTAACACACCACGTTGCAATAGCAGTTGTTAATGAAAACCGCTTTCAAGCGATGTGTAACCCCATTAAATGTGGTTGGGCTGGTTCAGTTACAGATTTGAGGTCTGTGGCTGAGTTTGAGCGAGAGATTCACTACATTGAAATTCTTGCCCTTGATACACAGCATGACCCTCAATAATATGAACCGCTTCAATTGCAAAGCGACCTGTCTCTTCGTTGTAAAAAACAATTCCTACACCTTGTTGCCAGTTTTCAAAGTGGAGCCCTGGACGACCGTCAGAACCAACGCCTGAGTTAACAGACGGTACTGCTCCATCCACTCTGCATAAACATCCTGGGCTGAAGGCAACGCTTCTGATTGGTCCGTCTGCGTCGAAAGTTGTTCTGTACTGCAACTCAATACGATGGATGTGCCCAAAGATGGTAGAGAGATGCGGTGTGTCATTTGTGTACGCAACTGCCGTTGACCCGTTGCTTCGGACTTTGTTTCCGTGCATTGCTCGGAGATACTTACCGAGCCAGACAAAACTTTCTTGTGATGGATACTTGTCATAGAATTCCACTCCTAATTCTTTAAGACACAGCAAGTTCTGAACGCTCAGTACTGGGTCGCCCTCTAAATCGGTTGCTTTCTTTAGACCGTAAGATGCAGCAGCATTACGAGTTGCGTATAGGTTTAACCGATTGTCGTGGTTTCCCTCTAAAAGAACAATACGTGCATCAGGAGCAATCGCTCTTTGCTTTGCTAAGAAGGCATGACCGTAGTTAATGGCTGCTTGTGTTGTGTTAGCAAATGATGCTTCTTGAACGTACTTGGAGTGCTCCTGTAAATCTAGGAAGTCTCCCAAGTTAATGACAGTATCAACACCAAACTTCTCTTGAACATACGCCATGATTTGTAATGCAACATCAATTGCTGCTTCATCGTGGAATGGGTCCATAGTTCCGTTTTCATAACGACGGTAACCAATTTGTGGGTCAGGCAAAATAAATGCACAACGCATTTTGGTATGTGACTTATCGTGACGAGTTGGTGTCCAACCCAAGTTAACGTTTACTGGGTCAGCAGGTCTAACTATCTCCCATTGCGGTCCTTCGGACCATGCAGGATGAATAACAAACTTAAGACCTTCAAGGTCGTGGACGGTTGCGTTACCTTCTTCGTCCTTAGTAACCGTCTGGTAAGTCGAGACATTGACCTTACTAATGCGACCAATATCATCTGGGTCAAAACCGTTTTTTTCAAGGAGTTCTCGAATCTTGCTTTGTTCAGCAGTCTTCTTTAATTCTTCCCAATTGTTATCTATCGACATGCACATATCCCCTGTCTGTGAGCACGCATTGTGTCCCTACACATTTGACTGTGGATGACTGTTTGAAGTTCACGCCATAATTCAGCGTGGTTTAAATCAGACTCCAGCATAACTTTTACAATCTCTGCTTTGTCTGATGAGAGGCTATTTAGCCAACGTGCGAATTTACAGTGTTTAGATTTAACTGGACGGTCATTTAAACGAACTAGAAGTTTTTGAAACTCTTCAATTGGTGCGTCTTGTTCCACGGTTGATGATTCCATCTCTACCCCTCTGTAAGGATTTGTTGAAGAAATCTTACAGAGGGTAGCGACGAAAAACTAGAGCGACTCGCCCACTAATTATTTTTTAATTTCTCCATAATTTGGAGCGTTGTCGCCCCAGTTATAGAATGAACCAGCAGTCTGCTTAGACAAAGGAGTTGGAGTTCCGTAAGGGTCACTTTGGTTTGCCCAAGCAGTACGTGCTGATGCTGAAGACAGGTTTGTCGCACCAAGTGGACGTGGCGAAGTAACACCACGGTACGGCTGTACCGATTGCCCTTGGTTTTGTGCTGACGAGAGATTGCCGTTCATTGCTTATCGCATTGAGTCGGCAGAACCACCAGCGAAGCCTTGACGAGCACCCATTGTTGAAGGAACAATACGAGCATTCGCCATTGTTGCACCTGCTGCTGGGTCAATTGTTGGCATCTTTGCAGAGATAGAATGCTTTGCACCCTTACGCTCTGATGAACCTGCATCAACCTTAACTGGTGTACGACGTGGCTTTTCACCCATAACAGCAGGGTCTGCTGCTTGAGTATTCTTCTTTGGCATTAACTTGCCAACAACTGCACCTACAGCAATACGTGCACTTCCACCTGCAATCATTGATTGAAGATTGTCTGGCATATCTACTGAGGTTTTCTTTCCAGCACCATCAACGTGGTTGGATGCTGCACCTGCACGACGACGCATAGCGTGTCCCATCTTTCGGTAATCTGACATTGGAACTCCTTTGTGCCCTAAAAGAAGGATACCTTCTTTTAACTGGCTTGAATGCTAAATACGATGGCGGATATTTCCCCATCGCGGGATTCAATTGTGGTGAACCCTGGCTTGCATGTCAGGTCTAACCCTCTAGGGGCTACATACCCACGAGCAATTGCTAGGGCTTTTACTGCTTGGTTTACTGCTCCAGCACCTACGGCACGCAGTTTTACCTGACGGTCTTGGTACAGGGCATGGGCAATTGCAGAAGCCACGGATTGTGGGTTACTTCCTGCACTTACTCGTAAGAACGGTTCGTCTGGGGAAACCGTTTTGTCAATTTCGGTCACGATTTAGTATTCCTTTGCTACGTTTTGTGTGCCATCCCTGCAACAAAGGTAGGTATAAATGACTAATAAATCAGCCTAAACGTGGTTCGTCTCTATATTTTGGGTCAGACATTTGCTTAATTACAGCCTTTTCTACAGCATCTATCCCAGTCCCTGAGACTAAACGGGCTAGGGCGTAAGAGTCTGCAGCGTTGTCATCAGAGAACTCAATACCCCATCGTTTGTACATCTGGAGCAGCATCTCTTGCTTTTTGGCATTGCCTTTACCTGCAGCAAACTTCTTTAAGGTCATGGGAGGAACCTGTAACGGGTAAAAGTTATGCAAACGAAGTTCTAACTTTACTGCCCCTGCAAGTTCTCCAAGTTTAAGTGCTGCTGGGCTTTGCAGAACAGAGCCTTCCATGGCTACGTCTAGCACTTTGCCACCACGCACTTCATATTCGTAAATGACTTCTCTAATAAACTCTTGAATGTCTAGTAATCGTTCCACGCCAAAATAAGGAGATTTGTAAACCCACGACGTGTACTTAGTAACGTCATCTGATTGAAGAGCAGTAATTGCAAACCCTGTTAATGATTGGTCAATGCCTAGGTAAACTTCTTTACCTACTTCAAGACCACCATCAAATTGCTTGGTCGTCACAACGAGTCTTTACAGCGTATTCCAGTTGTTCAAGTGTTCCATCATTGCTGACAGCCCAATCATATTCATACTCGTCCATTTCCCATTCAGAGACATGACCATTTACTGCTTCAACACCTGGACGTTGTATTCTCCAAATTTGCCCACCAAATTCTTTTATAGCATTTGCTTCATTCCTAAACCTAACGTCAGCAATTACGTAATTCTCATTACGAGTCATCCCTGAAAAAGCAGCCATAATCCAAATGTTTGGGTTAATGTGCATTCTTGCTGAGTACCCTAACGCTTGAAGAAACTCTCTAACTTCAGGTTTTGATTTTGTAATGTCCCACCCATAGGCATCAACCATGTCAGCAAGTCGTTCACCATCAATACTTGGGTTTACTGCGTAAAGTATTTTTCTAATTGGGTCAGCAAAAGCAACTCGGGTAAACCCTTTGTGAGTTACTAGGTAATCAGCAACCGTGTCTTTTCCTGAACGTGCATAACCTGATAGTCCGATAATCATGATGAGAATTTATCCTTTCGTGATGCACGGAAGTCAGAGGCTCTACGAGTTAGTTCACGAGAAACCAACGCTGTATCGCGCTCTAAGTTATAGAACATTGCTTCAATCATTTTGCGATACGCATACGCTTTATCTAAATCTTCAGACAATTTTAATACCTTTGGGTCAATTGAAACTTCTGCTTTGATTGCTGTAATTCGTTCTCCCGTTGCTTTTTGAGTCATACGAGTAACCATAAGTCTTGCAGATGCAACCTCTAAGGCTCGGTCTGCTGCACGCTCATCAACCTGTGCTGCTGACAATTGCGTGGCTACGTAATTAGACCACGCAGTCAAAGTACTGAACAACTCACTAAGTTCTTCGCTGTCTAAATGCGTTAACTCTTTTGGCATAGTTGGAAAAGCGTCTTGTTTTGGAGCGTAAGCAAATCCTTGCTCTAGCAGTGTGTCTACGGCTTCTTGAGATGCTGGACCGAGTTTAAGCGTCATTGTCTACTCCAAATTGTTCGCAGGATTTACAGTTTAGTCCAGGCTTATTGCTGCACTCTGGTGGCACGCCGTTAGTAACAGCAGTTACAACTTCTTTAGCGTTATCAAAAATGTCCGTAACTAACTCGAAGTCTGCCTTAACAAGGAACTCCTTGTAGTCTTGGTCAGCCTTCAGTTCGTACAAGAACACAATCTCGTTAACAGGCTCACCCATACGCTTCATTAATTCAAGATAAATCTGTCCCTGCATAAGGTGAGTTCTAAAAGGTCTACGAATACTTCTCCACGCCTTAGTTAAATCGCCATCTGCTTTAGCGATTAACTCTGGGGCTTCAAACCGCAAGGTTCCTGTTCCAATTGACTTAATCTCAATAAGGCAATCAGCACCAATTCCCTTTATCCAACCGTCGGCATGACCAGCAATACGTAACTCGTCATCAATTAACGGGATTTCCTTGTACTCAAGGAAATAAGCACGAGCATCACACATCCCACATTTAATTGGCGAAGTAGCGTAGAAAGTTCCACCACAAATATGGCATTGCCATTTTCCGTGGAGAGTACCCATTTCTCTAAACCAGTTCTGCCATTTAGCGTGGATGCTGTGTCCCTCGTCAAAGATGGACTGCAAACGTAGGTTTGGCTTCTCTTTCTTTACAGTGACTCCAGTTAAAGCAAAATACGATGCTCGTAAGCACCAATCTGACTTTGCCATTTCTGATGGATGCAAAACATCAGTACGACGTTCCTCTGCTGGCTTTGCCATCAAGTGTCGTTCAATGTCACCAATCAGACGTGGGTTCGTCTTCTTTGCTTCTAAAAACCGTTTGAGTTCACTGCTCATCCCAATCGTCCAATCCCATAATGTATTGCTCTAATGTCATCTTCTTTTTGTAACTCTTTTTCCACTTTCGAACTAAAGCGTTACGTTCACGATGTGACATACCGCCCCAGATTCCATGTGGCTCTTCTCTTTCTACCGCATCCCACAGACAATTAAGTCTTGCAGGGCACGGATTCTTACCGTTTTCTCCAAAGCAATACGACTTTGCTTCATCAGCAATTACCTTGTAAAGGTCTTTATCACGGGGAGGGTAAAAGATGTCGGTGTCGGCAACGCCTTTGCACCGTGCTTTATACCTCCACGCATAGGTAGGTTCATCCATTCACGATTCCTGTTCATAAGTTCTCTCTCATTTCTAGGTAATCGTCTTCAAGGAGAACCACGTAGTTCTCCCCATCTAGATGTAAACCAAGTACGGGTATTCGGCTATCTAAGATTGCCTCTCTCACTATCTTCTTTAAGACCTCTGATTTAATAGTGACTTGCTTCTTGCCCGTCCACTTATGTTCAATCAGTAAATCCTTTGAACGTACATCTCCCTTTCTAGACCAGAAGGCTCCAGAAGCAGCAGTACGAGAACCATCAACCTTTTTGGCTATACGTTCTTCGTGTTTGCGTGATTGCTTCTGACCTTCTGATTTCATTTTTCTGGTGCTTCAAACATGTGGCTCTTGGTCTCACCAAGAACAGCGATGGTTGATGCAACGGTCTCAGTTATATCCATAACAATGACCATTAAATCTTCAGGATGACCAGTCTCGTGGATGTTGCGACCTGTAAACATCGAATCTTTGCTACGCACAACTTTGTTTACAATTCCTAGGAACTGGTCCATAGAAAGAAACCAATTTGGTCCGTCACCCAAGGTCAATCACCTTCTTTCTTAACTCTTCCATGAGGTCGATTTCCTCACGGATGCTTGCAATGACAGACTCCGTGCCTTGCCATTTACGCTCACCATAGTAGTACCAACCACCCTTACGTTCAATGATGCCATGCAGAACTGACATGGCTGCAATTTCTTTGGCAAAGTCGTACTCGCCTGGTTCACAAGAACCGCCTTTGTCAAAGTAAAAATCAAAGAAAGCCACTCTTTGTGGGGGTGCAGTCTTGTTCTTTAGGGTACGAATTTTGATGGTCTGCCCAACACGCTTTTTGTCGTTGCCAGTTCCAGCCTCAATCCATTCGTCACGACGAACTTCAGAGCGAGTAAAGAAGGCGTAGTTCTTGCCTTCTCCGCCAGGAGTGGTGCGAGGGTCTCCGTGCATTACGCCAATCTTCATACGATATTGATTGATGACCAGTCCTAATACAGGACGCTCATCTTCTACCAAACTTCTTTTGATTGCTGAACCCACCACTCTAAAAAACTTGTTGGTCAGCAGTGCTCCACGTCCAACTGTCATCTCGTCCATGTTCTTTTCCATTTCTGGAGATGGAGACAAGGCTGGCAATGAGTCAATGACGATTGCGTCTACGGCTTTTGATTCAGCAAAAGCAATTACAGCGTCGTATGCCTCTTCCATAATGTTGGTTTCAATAACGATGACCTTGCTGGTATCTACACCACACATCTCTGCGTACTCTGGAACCCACTGCTCTGCAGCAACCCACACGGTTGTGTGGTCTGGGTTTAACTTTTGGTTAGCAGCAATTGTCTTTAGGGCAACCGCTGTTTTTCCGTGTGAGGACTCACCAATTAACTCATTCCACTGATTGCCAGGAAAACCCCCACCTAACACAAAGTCAAAAGTTGTTGACCCTGAAGTAATCCTAGGAATTAGGTCTTCTCTAATGTCCGAAGCAACAACAACTACATTGTCCCCAAAACGTTTGTTTAGTAGTGCAGCAACTTTTTTTGCTTCGTCATTAATCATCTCTGTTCTCCTTTGTAGCAATTAGTAAATCATTTACTGTGAGTAAATATCCTTTACTCATATTTGGCGGAATGTCACAAGAAATAGGTCGTCCAAATGACTCAACCGCATATTTGAGTATAGGTGTTGGTACTGACACCATCGTCTTTTGAAGAACAAACACCCAATAATCTGCTTTTGTTACAGACAACCCCGAAGGTTCCCAACATTGACAAGACAAGTGGTAACACTCTGTTTCGATGTACAGATTGTTTGTTCGCACCCATTGTCGGTCAGTTTTAACCTCAACAGTTTTACCTGATGTGTGAAGTTCTTTAACAAGGGCTTCGCCTTCTTGTCCGAACTTTAAATCTAAATCAAAGTCTGAAAGTTTACTCATCCGTCAATACGACCGATAATTCCTTGAGGATTCCAGTTGCTGGTTGAGTCGTTGCCAATCGACGATTTTGTACTTCCCTCAACCTTTGCCCCTGTTAATGCTCCGTACTTACTTCCCGATTGTGAAAGCGGATACCCGCAGTCATAACAGCGAGGTGCTGCATTTTGAACAGCCATGTAGTTTGTAGACCCACACTCAGGACAAGAGTCAATCTGCTTTGCACTCTGTGCTCGTGTTTCAGGTGCTTGAGGTTGTGGAGGTGTGTACCTAGTCATTGGTTGTTGTGACGGAGGCATGGGAGGTGACACATCCCTGCGAGGTTGTGGGGCGTTATTCTGTAACTTCTTTGCCCACCAATCAGCGTTTGACATTTGGTCTCCTTGGTCCGACTGTTAGTAATCCTATATCAACCATCTGTGCAATGCACCCAACGACAGCAGCGAGTGTCATGTCTTGGTTTCGAGATTGATATAGTTCCCAAAAATCATCTGGAACCTCTACCTCCGTACGCATTGCTTTGGCTTTTTCTAACTCTGCCATGGCTTTTGAGATTGAATATGTTTGAGTCAAAATGAGTGGAATCAAGTGCTCAATCTTCTGCACACGCTTATCACTATCCTGTTGTTCCATTTCAGCAACTTCATCGCTTACTGCAGTAGTGCCAGCAATAACACTTAACGAGAAAGCGTCTTGAAGTTGAGAGTCAAGAAATAAACCTCGAACTCTGTACATAACTTCTGCAGCAAACCTATCTCCATCAAACTCAAACTTCTTTTTACGCTTAAACCAACTCATTTTGCTTCTCCCCATTTCTGGACAATGTGTGTGTCAGCAATCAACGGGACAAGCATGTCTGGAAGTTTTACGCCTTCCATAGACTCTCGAATTGCTGCAGCCGTTTCATCGGCTAAGTGGTCTGGTGCAATTGTCACCAGTTCGTCATGTACAGTCAAGAGTACGTTGACGGTTGGCTCATTAACAAAGCAAGAATGGGCTCTAACCATTGCAAGTTTAATGAGGTCGGCAGCAGAGCCTTGGATTACCGTATTAAAGGCTTGGCGTTCTGCACGAGATTTGGGTCCAATATCTGGACTGGTCAACTCAGGGATATACCTGCGTCGTCCAAGAACTGTCGAGACATAGGGTAATGGACGCTGTTGACGTGCAATACGAATGACTCGATTTCTATAGTTGTTGATAGAAGCAAACTTGTCATTAAACAAATCCATCAACTGATGTGCTTCTTTAACTGTGCAACCAATCTGGTCTGCAATCTTCTCAGGACCAACGCCATAAGCAATTGCAAGCACCAAGACTTTTCCAGCACGACGATTAACTCCCATACGGTCACCAATCGTGGTGTAGATGTCTCCTCCCTCAAGGTAGTTCTTGATGAATGCGGGGTCTTGAGAAAACGAAGCGATGATGCGTGGCTCAATCTGTGAGTAGTCAGCCACGATTAACTTATGTCCTGGAGGTGCGATAAAGAGGTTACGGATTAACTTCCCATACTCTCCTTGCGATGGGATGTTCTGTAGGTTTGGCTCGCTACTAGAGAATCGACCAGTCTCTGCACCGTAGGATTTAAAGTTTGTGTGGACTTTACCGTTTACTAAAAGACTTTGACGATTAACCATCTTTGATTTACCGCCAGTAGTTCTTTTAACTTCTCCACCTGCGTACGGAGTTACATACGTTGTCATCAACTTATTCAAATCTTGATAACGCATGATGGCTCCTACCAGTGGGTCTTTTTCACGGTAGTAATCCAAGGCTTCAGAACTTACAGAGTAATGCTGAATCTGAACCTCTTCGCCCTTCTTCATTGCCTCTAGTCCTTTTGGAGTTAAAGCAATTTTGATAGTTTTATTTGGGCGAATTCCTCGACCACCCTCAGACTTGGGGGTAAAAAGAATTTTCTGCTTCTCAGGGATTGAGTTCATGTGAAACTCTTTTCCTGCAATTTTATACGCTTCTGCTGTAACTGCTACAAGGTCTTTTTCAATCTTGTTCTTTAAGCGGTCAAGTTCTTCTGTGTCAATGAATGCGCCTGTAGTCTCCATGTCTGCCAAGACAAGAAGCAAATCCATCTCTAATCGCCATACAGTTGTCATTCCACGTTCTTTTAATCGAACGTTGTAAATCTTGTATAACTCCCACGTTGATTCAGCATCAATACCTGCATACTTTGCAACATCGCTAAATGCGTGTTTTTCTACAGCGTGACCAATTCCTTTGACAACAACTTTTCCTAGTTCACGTTTTGCACAGTCGTCAAGACCAAGCATGTTCTTTGTTCGATTATCAAGGATAAATGCTGCAACTAACGTATCAAAGTATGGTTTGGCGGGTACGACTCCGCGATAGTACTTAGCAACTGCTTTGAGGTCGAACTTAATGTTGTGTCCGACTTTGGTTTGGTTACCAAACAATAAAGGCTTGAGTGCTTTAAACACATCCCCTGGGAGGAGTTGGTCGGGAGCAGTATCGAAAACTGGTGTCCAACTATCTTCGCGTTTTGAGTAATCCTGTTCACGTATCTCTTTTCCCTCTTCTAAACGTTTTTGTCCTGATGCAAGTAACGGTTTTTCCCAACGAATAAACTCACCATTGGGATGACCCATAGGGATAACGTCAACACGTCCTTCTGTTGCAAACGCAATCCATGTAACTTTGTTGAGCATCGGATGTACTCGTGCAAAGTCATCGTCGCCAACAGTTTCTACGTCAAATGCAAATGCGGGTTGTTGTTTGTAATACTCAACAAATTCTTCGAGTTGCTCTTTTGTTGTAATGATATTCATTGTGCTCCTAAAGTGGGGTGGCGAGGGGCTTGGGAAATAAGGATAAAAACCAAGCCCCTCACCTAGATGGGACAGTTACTTTGACGGACTAAGCAACCGAACGAGCAATTTCGAGCAATTCGGAACGAGGTGTATCCCAAATTACATCTGGCGTGAAGGGGGTCGCCTTTGCTACAAGTTCCTCAACCTGAGCAGGGTCAAGGTCCCAATCCTCTGCCAAGTCAGTTGGACGAACACGCTCTAATGAGTATGTGGTCTGAGGACCTGTACCCATACGTGCAATTGAATAGTAGAACTTATTCAACGGACCACGTTTGGTGTCTTCGTGTGCTGCCTTAATTTGACGGAACAGGGTAGGAGGTGCAGTAAGAATCATCGTCTTTGGTTCTTCCCCACTCAAGACAAGAACTGTAAACGCAAACTTACCTCGTGGCTTATCTCCAAGGATGTCGCATAGTGGGCAACCATCCTCATCAGAATCAGCGATGCAAACGAATGAACGCTTGCCTGAAGAACGGTCAATCCAATGCTGTTCGTAGGCACGGAAAGGTCCGTCACCAATGAACTTGATTAGTTGTGACTCTTCAGAGAATTTGAAGTCATTTGGATACTCACCGTCTTTGACAGTTGACTTCAGGATTTTTGAGGCTGCATCCCATCCAGACTGAACGGTTGTGCCTACTTTAGGTGTTGCATTTTCGTCGTCTGCATCCAAATATGAATCTGCATTGACGTTAGGTGCTGAGATTGACATGTTTCTTCTTTCGGTAATGAGGCTTTCGCTCTCGGTTGGTAGTGAGGTCTATTGACTCTCGTTAGCAACGGACTCCTTCCAACGCGAAACAATCGCATCGGTTAGGTCTGTGTGCTGAGACCATTCTACACGAGCAGTGCCCAAAAGACCTCTTCTTGAGAACTCTTCGATAGCAATTTCTATCAGTGCTCTTGTGTAAACACGGTTTCCGCTTACTTTCTGACCGTTTAAGGTCTTGGAACGTAAGCGATAAGGGGCTCTTGGTAGATACCCCTTCTTTTCCCACGAACGGATACTGATGATGCTCTTTTCAAGAGCCTTCGCCATAGAACCAATCGTGAAAACTTCAGTTTCTTTTCCGCCTAATGTTTTGATAATTGGGTTTGCATCCCAAGAATCTTCTTCAACTACGCGACGTTTTTTTGCCGTGGGTGAATCGCTTCTGCGCTTTTGCTTTGACCCTGGTTTGTATTCAAGGTCGGCAAATGCAGCAAGAATCTCATCATCGCCACGTAGTCCCGTCATTGTTACTCAGACGCAATCGCAATCGCTTGCTTCAATGCTTTTGCCCAAATCTCATACTCAATTGCTTTATCAGTATTGCCTTTTTTTAAAGCATTGATAATGAGTTCTAGGTGAGCAACATACTCTGCAGTCAAGTCAGCAACAATCTTGTTGCGAACATTTGAACCTGTTGGAAATGGAGCAACCTTTGGTTCTTCAATAGAAGAGGCAACTGCTTTGGGCTTTGGGTTTGGTTCCCATTGCTTATCGTGTGATGGAATTGCCATGATTACTTCTTACTCAATGTAAGTGCCCAAACAATTTTTGCTGGAAACATCTCATCGACTTCTTCTTCAGTTAATGTGCCGTCATAAAGAGCAGCCATTAGTTCATCCTCATCAACAACCTCAACAGTTTTGATAAGAC
>JACCDG010255672.1_pt1 | contig 18966 bp, 21 predicted proteins | sample 7442471 | NCBI WGS metagenome assembly JACCDG01 (sample SAMN15323444, study PRJNA562643) | freshwater metagenome | isolation source: river surface water | place: USA:Blue River Watershed | collected 2017-08-17 | reverse complement strand
TCCAGCATCGCCTCTCCGTACGCCTCCTGCAGCTCACGGAGCTGCCGTTCGTACTGTTCCTTGATTTCAAGAGGCTTTGAGCGAAGAGCGTTCTCCATGCCCTTCTTGCCTTCGTCTACCCACTCCTCAATCTCCGAGGGGGGCAAGTCATAGGCTCGGCTGGCCTCGGCCACAGTGGTCTTGCCCTGGATGATGTCCAGGATCAAGGCCGTCTTTCGCTTAGCCGTCCAGCGTTTGATGTCGTCGTCCATCTGGGTGCTCACAGGTGTTTCCTTTCAACAATAACACCTGAGCAGGAATTCTCTAGGTCAATACAGCTTTCCTTTGGGCGGAAATTTGGCGGTGGAACACACGTGGGCCGCTTGCTCGACATCGGTGATGTGCGGGATGATCACGCCGTCTGCACCACAGTCCAGGGCCTGCTGAATGGCTTCAGGCTGCGGCCCTGCGACCTTGGCGAGAACGTGCATGCCTTTGGCCTTTGTGAAAGCCAAAAACTTGTCCAGATCAAGCAACGGAAACAGGCCGTGTTCGATGTCGATCACCAGCCGCCGGAAGCCGCAGGTGTGCGCGATTTCCACGTATGAAAACTGAGGCTCCGACAGCCAGAGCGAGTATTGGGTGGGCAACACAGGCATGGTGTCGAATCAATTTTGCGCAAGGTTCAGGGATTCGGCGACTTTGAGCAGAACCCGGCCTTCTGCTTGCAGCCTTGAGGTGGTCTCCGCCGGGGCGGAAAGGACTTGCGCCATGCCCACTTGCAAGAGCTTGGCCCGCACGTCTTTGTCCTCGAAGCCTTTGGAGAGAATCCTGTGCAGCGAGGCCATCACCTGAGGCGGTGTGTCTTTGGCCACCGAAATGCCAAACCAGGCGACCGACTCAAAGGGCAGCCCCAACTCGATGGCCGTGGGCACTTGAGGCAAAGCCTGCGAACGTGTCTTGCTGGTGATGAACAAAGGGGTGATGCGGTTGGTGTCGATGAATTGTTTGAGGGCCTCCACATTGGTGATCACCTCATCCACATGGCCATCAAGGGCATCGGTGCCACCGTGTTGCCGGCCGCATTGGTGAAATCCGAGTTGGCGATGGGCAAGCTGGTGCAAATCAAGACCAACCCCACCTTCCCGTCCACCGACTATGTGGCGGTTTGGCCCGCCAGTTCGGACAACCCCGCCGCGCAAGCGGTGGCCTCGATGGCTGCCAGCGAGGCCAAGCGCCTCATGCAGGATCACGGTGACGATCTGAATTGACGCGCCGCGACCGCTTCACCTGCAAAGCGCAGCGGCCAGGGCCGCGATCACTTGCCAGAGAGATTGCCGGCTGCCACGCCCCACCTGGCGACTTGATTACGTGCCGCTGGAAGACGCCCGGGCTTGCGCGATGAAGCGCCAGAGCACATTGGTGCGGCGCATTCGATACAGCACCGTGGCCTCAGCAGTTTGGCCGTGCGGGGCCTGGCGAATCCCAGAGAAGAAGTGCCGGTCGGCGGTCAAGCCCGGTCCGCCCGATCCGCTGTCGGACCAGCGCCCCAGCACCTTGGCGCAGACCACCTTGTCAATCAACAGGCAGTTGGTGTCGACAAATCCGCCTTGAGCCGCAAACCGCCCCCGGTCCACGCCTACCGAATCCCACTGGTCGACGCAAATGCGCTGCTCGGTGTCCTCGTCCACCAGCCAGCGGGGCGCAAACGCCCAGGCCTTGCCCTGCGCCGCTCGCTTGAGATGGGCCAGGTGTTGCGGCAACCAGGTGTTGTCGTCGTCCAGATAAGCCAGCCAGCGGGCGTTGGCCATCAGGCTCAAGATGCTGCGCAATGCGCCGCCATCGAGTGCGGTGTGCACGCCCCCGTGCCTGGCAGAGGTGGAGTAAGGCAGGTGCAACAAGGTGGCGCTGACGTGGCCAGGCCGTTGCGCCAGCAGGTCCAGCAAGGGCTGGGCTGGGCCTTGCGCCACGTCGACGCCAATCATCAGGTGAATCCGGCCCGCCTGGTCCTGTTGAAAGACCGAGGCCACCGCACGCAGCAGGGACGGGCGAAGCAGGGTCGGCATCACGACCGCGACATCGCTGGGGGTTTGCAGGTCGGTTTGATCGGGAAAATGCAAGGCCGCCTGGATGGGCGGCTGCGCGCTCGGCTGGCTCATGCCCGGCGCAGCAACAGCTGCGAGGCCAGCTCGATCATGGCCTCGCGCCAGGGGTTGTCGGGCAGCAGCAGGGCCGCGTCGATGGCGCGCTGGGCCTCGGCGGCGGCGGCCTCGCGTGTGGCTTGCAGGGCGCCGGTGGCGCGCACCACCGCCACAATGGGCTGCAACTGCTCGGTCGATCCGGTTTCGATGGCCTCGCGCACCATTGCGCACTGGGCCGCGTCGCCGCGTTGCATGGCCAGGATCAGCGGCAGCGTCGCCTTGCCCTCGCGCAGATCGTCGCCCAGGTTCTTGCCCATCTCGGCCACGTCGCCGTCGTAATCGAGCACATCGTCGATGACCTGGAAGGCCGTGCCCAGGGCCTGGCCATAGTCGGCACAGGCCTGCTCGATGACCGCCGGGCTGCCGGCCAGGACCGCGCCCAGGCGCGCGCTCGCTTCAAAAAGCTTGGCGGTCTTGGAGCGGATCACGCGCAGATAGCCCTCTTCGTCGAGCGAGGCGTCGTGCATGTTCATGAGCTGCAGCACCTCGCCCTCGGCGATCACATTGGTCGCGTCGGCCAGGATCTGCATGATGCGCATGCTTTGCGCGTCCACCATCATCTGGAAGGCGCGCGAGTACAGAAAGTCACCCACCAGCACGCTGGCGGGGTTGCCAAAGGATTCGTTGGCGGTGGGGCGGCCGCGGCGCAGCGTCGACTCGTCCACCACGTCGTCGTGCAGCAAGGTGGCGGTGTGGATGAACTCGACCACCGCCGCCAGGTTGTGCCGTTGCGCGCCGGTGTGGCCCAGGGCGCCGCTGGTGAGCAGCAACAGCACCGGGCGCAGGCGCTTGCCACCGGCCGAGATGATGTAGCGCGCCACCTCGCCCACCAGGGGCACCCCCGAATCCAGCCGCTGCGCGATCACCTGATCGACCTCGGCCATGTCGCGCCGGACCAGGGACTGCCAGGCCGGGGTGGTGGAGGGGAGGGCGTTCAAGGGCGGCTTTCGGGTGGACAACAAATTGCCTCAAATTATAGGCGCCCGGTCCTGCGTTTCTGGGCGGGATTGGCAAGATCCCCCTGGCGTGCTAGAATACGGGGTTCCTCAGGATGGGCCTGGGGATCCTAGACAAGAGGTCAAACATGTACGCGGTCATAAAAACCGGTGGCAAGCAATATCGCGTTGCGGCCGGCGACAAAATCAAAGTAGAACAGATTGCTGCGGACGTTGGCCAGGAAATCGTGATCGACCAGGTTCTGGCCGTCGGCAACGGCGCTGAACTGAAGGTGGGCACGCCCCTGGTGTCCGGTGCGACTGTCAAAGCCACCATCGTGGCGCACGGCAAGCACGACAAAGTGCGCATTTTCAAGATGCGCCGTCGCAAGCACTACCAAAAGCGCCAGGGTCATCGTCAGCAGTTCACCGAACTGCAGATTGCGGCGATTTCCGCTTAAGGAGAACAGGTCATGGCACAGAAAAAAGGCGGCGGCTCCACGCGCAACGGTCGTGATTCCAAGCCCAAGATGCTGGGCGTCAAGGCCTTCGGCGGCGAACTCATCAGCGCCGGCTCGATCATCGTTCGTCAGCGTGGCACCAAGTTCCACGCCGGCACCAATGTGGGCGTGGGCAAAGACCACACCCTGTTTGCGCTCGTCGACGGGCATGTTAGTTTCGCTGTCAAGGGCGAGATGAACAAGCACACCGTGAACGTGACCCCGGCCGCCTGACGCAAGCGTCAGCTCCGGAGCACCGGCCCCGCTTGCGGGGCTTTTTTTTCTGGTGCCCGCCGCCCCCATTGGGCGCCTGGGCAGCAGGTGACAGGAACGATCATGAAATTTGTGGATGAAGCCTATATCGACATTGCCGCTGGCGATGGCGGCAACGGCTGCGTGTCGTTCCGTCACGAGAAATACAAAGAGTTTGGCGGGCCCAACGGCGGCGACGGTGGTCGCGGCGGCCATGTGTTTGCGCTCGCCGATCCCAATCTGAACACCTTGGTGGACTACCGCTACTCGCGCCGGCACGAGGCCAAGCGCGGTCAGCACGGCATGGGCTCGGACATGTTCGGCGCCGCCGGCGACGACATCACCCTGAAGATGCCGGTGGGCACCATCATCACCGACGCCGACACCGGTCAGGTGCTCTACGAGCTCCTGACCCCGGGCGAGGTGATCATGATCGCCAAGGGCGGCGACGGCGGCTTCGGCAACATGCGCTTCAAGAGCGCCATCAACCGCGCCCCGCGGCAAAAAACCCCGGGCCATCCTGGCGAGCGGAAAAACCTCAAGCTCGAGCTGAAGGTGCTGGCCGATGTGGGCCTGCTGGGCATGCCCAATGCGGGCAAGTCCACCTTCATTGCGGCGGTCTCGAACGCCCGCCCCAAGATTGCCGACTATCCCTTCACCACCTTGCACCCCAATCTGGGGGTGGTGCGTGTGGGCCCCGAGCAAAGCTTTGTGGTGGCCGATGTGCCGGGCCTGATCGAAGGCGCCTCCGAGGGCGCTGGCCTGGGCCATCAGTTCCTGCGCCATTTGCAGCGCACGCGGCTGCTCCTGCATGTGGTGGACGTGGCGCCTTTTGACGAGGGCGTCGATCCGGTGGCGCAGGCCCGCGCCATCGTGGCCGAGCTCAAGAAGTTCGACAAGACGCTCCACGAGAAGCCGCGCTGGCTGGTCTTCAACAAGCTCGACATGGTGCCGGCCGAAGAGCGCGAGCAGCGGGTGCGCGACCTGGTGCGCCGTCTGCGCTGGCGCGGCCCGGTCTACGAAATCTCGGCCCTCACCCGTGAAGGCTGCGAAACCCTGATTCAGGACATCCACCGCCATCTGCACAAGCAGCGCGAGGAATCGCTCGCACCGGTGGATGTCGATCCCCGTTTCAAGCACATCGATCCCGCATGAGCGACTCGGCGTCTTCCCTGCTTCGCGGCGCGCGCCGCATTGTCGTCAAGGTCGGCTCCAGCCTGGTGACCAACGAAGGCCGTGGCCTGGACGAGCAGGCGATTGGCCAGTGGTGCCGCCAGATGGCGCAGCTGGTGCAGGAGGGACGCGAGGTGGTGATGGTCTCGAGCGGGGCGATTGCCGAAGGCATGAAGCGCCTGGGCTGGCGCCAGCGCCCGAGCGAGCTGCACGAGTTGCAGGCCGCGGCCGCTGTGGGCCAGATGGGCCTGGCGCAAATGTACGAGACCTCGCTGCGCGCCAACGGTCTGGGCAGCGCGCAGGTGCTGCTCACGCATGCCGACCTGGCCGACCGCGAGCGCTACCTCAATGCCCGCTCGACCCTGCTGACCCTGCTCAGCCACCGGGTGCTGCCGGTCATCAACGAGAACGACACGGTGGTCAACGACGAGATCAAGTTTGGCGACAACGACACCCTGGGGGCCTTGGTGGCCAACCTGGTCGAAGCCGACTTGCTGGTCATCCTGACCGACCAGAAGGGCCTGTTCAGCGCCGATCCGCGCAAGGACCCGCAAGTGCGCTTCATTGACGAGGCCCGGGCCGGCGATCCGCAGCTCGAACAGATGGCGGGCGGCGCCGGCAGCAGCATTGGCAAGGGCGGCATGATCACCAAGATCCTGGCGGCCAAGCGGGCGGCGGGTTCGGGGGCCAGCACCGTGATCGCCTGGGGCCGCGAGACCGACGCGCTGCTGCGCCTGGCGCAGGGCGAGAACATCGGCACCCTGCTGGTGGCGCAAACCGCCAAGCAACAGGCGCGCAAGCAATGGATGGCCGACCACCTGCAGCTGCGCGGCGCGGTGCGTGTGGACGAGGGCGCGGTGCGCAAGCTGCGCGACGAGGGCAAGAGCCTGCTGCCCATTGGCATGACCTCGGTGGAGGGCGATTTCTCGCGCGGGGATGTGATCGCCATTTGCGACCCGTCCGGGCTGGAAGTGGCACGCGGCCTGGCCAATTACGCGGCCGCCGAAGCGCGCCGCCTGTGCCGCCGTCCGTCCAATGAGTTTGAACAGCTGCTCGGCTACGCCGCCGAGCCCGAGATGGTGCACCGCGACAACCTGGTGCTCAGCAGCGCCGGCTAAACCCTTCGCGCGCGCCGGCGGGCCCGGCTTGCAGCGGCCCGCGCACTTCCCAACTTCTGAATGTTGAAGGCCCCCGGCCAGGGGCCAGGCGCGCTTGCGCCGCCGGGTTCAGGCCTGCGGATCGGGGTCGAAGCTGGCCCCGGGCGGAAGCTCCATCTGGCTGGGCGGCACGGCCCCATGGCCGGCCGGGTTGCCCCGTGGACCCCGCCCGTGCTGGCGCATGAAGCGGTTGCCGCCCCGGTCATTGCGCGGCAAAAAGCGCGAGAGCTCGGTCAGGGCCATTTCGTACACGCCCCGCTTGAACTCGACCACCACGTCCAGCGGCACCCAGTAGTCGTTCCAGCGCCAGGCGTCGAACTCGGGGTGGTCGGTGGCGCGCAGGTTCAGGTGGTGGTCAGAGGCCACCAGTTGCAACAGGTACCAGATCTGTTTCTGGCCCTTGTAGAAGCCGCGTGCATCGCGGCGGATATAGCGATCCGGCACCTCGTAACGCAACCAGTCACGTGTTCGGGCCACGATGCGCACATGCTCCGGCAGGAGCCCCACTTCTTCCTGCAGTTCCCGGAACATGGCCTGTTCGGGACTTTCGCCGCGGTCGATGCCGCCTTGCGGAAACTGCCAGCTGTGGGTGCGGATGCGTTTGCCCCAGAACACCTGATTTTTCTGGTTGAGCAGGATGATGCCGACATTGGGCCGAAAGCCCTCGCGGTCAAGCATAATCAACCCCAATTTTCAAATTGTGGTCATTATGCACGCCTGTATGGCCCACTGCCAATCGGGAAGCCCCCGACAGAACCCATGAAAGCCAGCCAGTTCCTGATCTCCACCCTCAAAGAAGCCCCGGCCGACGCCGAAGTCGTGAGCCATCAGCTGATGATGCGCGCCGGGTTCATCAAACGCCTGGGCGCGGGCATTTACAACTACATGCCCATGGGCTTGCGGGTGATCCGCAAGGTCGAGGCCATTGTGCGCGAAGAGATGAACCGCGCCGGCGCCATCGAGATGACGATGCCGGTGGTGCAACCGGCCGAGCTGTGGCAAGAGACCGGCCGCTTCGAGAAGATGGGCCCCGAGCTCTTGCGCATCCAGGACCGCCACGGGCGCGACTTTGTGGTGCAGCCGACCAGCGAGGAGGTGGTGACCGATGTGGCGCGCCTGGAGTTCCGCAGCTACAAGCAGCTGCCCAAAAACCTGTACCAGATCCAGACCAAGTTCCGCGACGAGCGCCGGCCGCGCTTTGGCCTGATGCGCGGGCGCGAGTTCATCATGAAGGACGCCTACAGCTTTGACCGCGACGCCGAGAGCGCCAAGGCAAGCTACCAGGTGATGGCCGGCGCCTACCGGCGCATTTTTGACCGCTTTGGCCTGCGCTACCGCGCGGTCGCGGCCGACAGCGGCGCCATTGGTGGGGATCTGTCCGAAGAGTTCCAGGTGATTGCCGCGACCGGCGAGGACGCCATCGTCTACTGCCCCAACAGCGATTACGCAGCCAATATGGAGAAGGCCCAGGCGCTGGCGCCGCAGGGCCCGCGCGGCCCGGCCACGCAGCCCCTGACCCGCACCCCCACCCCCGGGCGCAGCACCTGCGCGCAGGTGGCCGAGCTGCTGGGCGTGCCGCTGGCGACCACGGTCAAGTCGCTGGTGCTGGCCACCGACGAGCTGGACGAGCAGGGCCAGGTGCTGCGCAGCACCGTGTGGCTGCTGCTCTTGCGCGGCGATCACGACATGAACGAGGTCAAGGTGGGCAAGCTGCCGGGCTTTGAAAAGGGTTTCCGCTTTGCCACCCTGGCCGAGATCGACGCCCACTTCGGCTGCAAGCCCGGTTACCTGGGCCCGCTGCAGCTGCGCCAGCCGCTCAAGGTGGTGGCCGACCCGGAAGTGGCGGTGCTGAGCGACTGGATTTGCGGCGCGAATGCCGAGGACTTCCACATGACCGGGGTCAACTGGGGCCGCGACCTGCCCGAGCCCGACCTGGTGGCCGATCTGCGCAATGTGGTGGCCGGCGATCCCTCGCCCGACGGCAAGGGCCCCCTGGCCATTGAGCGCGGCATCGAGATCGGCCATGTGTTCTACCTGGGCACCAAGTATTCCAAGGCCATGAACGCCACCTTTCTGGACGAGTCGGGCAAGCCGCAGTTCATGGAGATGGGCTGTTATGGCATTGGCATCACCCGCCTGCCGGCGGCGGCCATCGAGCAAAACCACGACGCGCGCGGCATCATCTGGCCCGATGCACTGGCCCCCTTCACGGTGGTGATCTGCCCGATCGGCATGGACCGCAGCGAGGCGGTGCGCGCCGAGGCCGAGCGCCTGTATGCCGACTTGCTGGCCGGCGGGGTGGACGTGATCCTGGACGACCGGGGCGAGCGCCCTGGGGCCATGTTTGCCGACTGGGAACTGATCGGGGTGCCCCACCGCATCACGGTGGGCGACAAGGGCCTCAAGGAAGGTGTGGTCGAGTACCAGCACCGGCGCGAGGCGCAGGCCGAGCGCATTGCCACCGACCAGATCCTGGCCCATGTGCGGGCTCGCTTGACGGTCTGAGCCCCGCCGCGGTGGGCGCACAAAAAAGCCACCCTGCGGGGTGGCTTTTGTTTGCGGGCCTGCGGCCCGGGGCGGGCGGGATCAGCCCTTGCTGTTGATCACCTGTTGCAGCTCGCCCGACTCGTACATGTCCATCATGATGTCGGAGCCGCCGATGAACTCGCCGCGCACAAACAGCTGCGGAATGGTCGGCCAGTTGCTGTATTCCTTGATGCCCTGGCGGATCTCGGCGTCGTCGAGCACGTTCACGGTCTTGATGGCCTTGGGATCGACACCGCAGGCCTTGAGGATTTGCACCGCACGGCCCGAGAAGCCGCACATGGGGAAGCTGGCGCTGCCCTTCATGAAGAGCAGGATGTCGTTCTGTTTGACGAGGTCGTCGATGCGTTGCTGGGTGTCGCTCATGGTGAAACTCGGTGGGTGATGGGGCCAGCTGGCCGATGCCCGATTATCGCCTGTGTCCAGACCGCTCGCCAGCCCAAGGTGGGCCAACCCTCATGCCAGCGCGGTCGTCAGGCCGCAGGGGCGCCGCCGCCTGGCCGCCATTGGCCACCGCTGCAGCGCTCGATGCCGGCCAGGTCGCGGCGCGACTGCACCGCCTCAAAGCCTGCCGCCAGCAACAATGCGCGCACCTGGGCGGCCTGGTCGTGCCCATGCTCGAGCAGCAGCCAGCCACCAGGCCGCAGCCGCGCCGGGGCTTGCGCGATGATCAGGCGCAGGTCGCGCAGGCCGTCGGGGCCGCTGGCCAGGGCCTGGCGCGGTTCGTGGCGCAGGGCCGGCAGGTGCGGGTCGTCGTCGCGGATGTAGGGCGGGTTCGAGACGATCAGGTCGAAGCGGTCCTCGATGCCCGCCAGCCACTGGCCGTGCGCAAACCGCAGCGGCAGGCCCAGCCGCTGGGCGTTGGCCTGGGCCACCGCCAGCGCGTCGGCGCTGGCGTCCAGGGCCAGCACCTCGGCCTGGGGTCGCTGGTGCTGCAAGGCCAGGGCGATCGCCCCGCTGCCCGTGCCCAGGTCGATGACCCGCAGGCCCGGGGTGTCGGGCAGGCTGTCCAGCGCCCAGTCCACCAGGGTTTCGGTGTCGGCCCGCGGATCCAGCACGCGCGCGTCCACCCGCAGCCCCAGGCCGTAAAACTCGCGCTCGCCGGTCAGGTAGGCCAGTGGCTCGCCGTCGGCACGGCGGCGCAGCAAGGCCTGCAATGGCTGCTGCTGCGCGGGCGTCAGCACCTGCTCGTCGTGCGCCAGCAGCCAGGCACGGTCGTGCAGGGGGCGGCCCAGCACCCACAGGTGCAGCAGCTGCGCGTCCAGGCGCGCCACACCCAGGGCCTGGGCCTGGCGCAGGCTCTCGGCCAGCGTCATGCGCCGCTCCCGGTTTCCAGCTCGGCCAGTTGCTCGGCCTCGCGCTGGGCCTGCAGCGCGTCGAGCACCTCTTGCAGATCGCCCTCCATGATGGCGGGCAGGCGGTAGAGTGTCAGGTTCAGGCGGTGATCGGTCATGCGCCCCTGCGGGAAGTTGTAGGTGCGGATGCGGTCGCTGCGGTCGCCGCTGCCGATCAGGCCCCGGCGCAGCGCCGCGTCGCGCTCGGCCTGCTCGCGCCGGCTCTTTTCTTCCAGCCGCGCCGCCAGCACCTGCAGCGCGCGCGCCTTGTTGCGGTGCTGGCTGCGGTCGTCCTGGCATTCGGCGGTGATGCCGGTGGGCAGGTGGGTGATGCGCACCGCCGAATCGGTTTTGTTGATGTGCTGCCCCCCCGCACCGCTGGCGCGGAAGGTATCGATGCGCAGCTCGGCAGGGTTGAGCTGCACCGCCTGGGCCTCGTCGGGCTCGGCCAATACCGCCACCGTGCAGGCGCTGGTGTGGATGCGGCCCTGCGTTTCGGTCAGCGGCACACGCTGCACGCGGTGCCCGCCCGACTCCAGGCGCAGGCGGCCAAACACGCCGTCGCCCTCGATGCGCAGCACCGCCTCTTTGTAGCCCCCCAGCTCGCTCTCGGAGGCCGACAGCAGCTCGACACGCCAGCCCTGGGCCTGCGCATGGCGGGTGTACATGCGCAGCAGATCGGCAGCAAACAGGGCCGACTCGTCGCCGCCGGTGCCGGCGCGGATTTCCAGGTAGGCCGAGCGCGCGTCCAGCGGGTCCTTGGGCAGCAGCAGGCGCAGCAGCTCGCTCTCAAGGGCCGCCAAGGCCACGGTGGTCTCGGCCAGCTCCTCTTGTGCCAGCCCGTGCAAGGGGTCTTCGGCCGGTAACTCGGCCTGCATGGCCAGCGCGGTGTCGCGGTCGGCCAGCAGCTGGCGGTAGCGCGCAAAGCGCTGCGCCACGACCGAGACCTCGGCGTGCTCGCGCGAGAGTTTGAGGAACTGCGCCATGTCGGCCATGATGTCCTCGCGCGAGAGCAGGAAGTCCAGCTCGCCCAGGCGGTCGGCCCGGCGCTGGAGTTGCTGCAAGACAAAGGCTTTCATGGCGAACAGGCTCAAGGAGATGGGGCCCCACCCGTCAATCGGGGTGGGAGGGCAGCGGCGCAGCGGGGCGCGGCTAACGGCCCTGGGGCGGTTCCTGGCGCAGGAACAGGCGGCGCACCATTTGCGCGGTCTGCTCGCGGTGCGCGGGGTCGGCGCTGTGCAGCTCGGCCAGGGCGCCGTGCAGCATTTTCTGCGTCAGGCCCTTGGCCAGCGCGTCAAGCACCTGCTCGGGCGCGTCGCCCCGGGCCAGCAGCTTGCGTGCGCGGGCCAGCTCGGACTGGCGCCAGTCGTCGGCTTGCTCGTGCAGCTGGCGGATCAGGGGCACGGTGCCGCGCTGCGTCATCCAGTGCATGAAGCTTTGCACGCCGGCGTCGATGATGACCTCGGCTTGGGCCACCGCGGCCTGGCGCTGGGCCTGGCCGGCCTGCACCACACCGGCCAGGTCGTCGACGGTGTAGAGGTACACGTCTTCGAGCGAGGCCACTTCGGGTTCGATGTCGCGCGGAACCGCCAGATCGACCATGAACATGGGGCGGTGGCGGCGGCGCTTGAGGGCGCGCTCGACCGCGCCCAGGCCAATCAGCGGCAAGGTGCTGGCCGTGCAGCTGATGACGGCGTCAAAGTCGTGCAGGCGCTCGGGCAGGTCGGCCAGGCGCAGCACCTCGGCGCCAAAGCGGCCGGCCAGTTTTTCGCCGCGCTCGAGGCTGCGGTTGGCAATGGCCATGGCGCGCGGCTGGCGGGCCGCAAAATGGGTGGCCACCAACTCGATCATCTCGCCAGCGCCCACAAACAGCACCTTGATCTGGCGCAGGTCTTCAAAGAGCTGCGAGGCCAGGCGCACACTGGCGGCGGCCATGCTGATCGAATGGGCGCCGATCTCGGTGGCGGTGCGCACTTCCTTGGCCACGGCAAAGCTGCGCTGGAAGAGCTGGTTGAGCGTGGTGCCCAGGGCGCCGGCCTGCTCGGCCGCGCGCACGGCGTCCTTGAGCTGGCCCAGGATTTGCGCCTCGCCCAGGACCATGGAATCGAGCCCGCTGGCCACGCGGAAGGCGTGGCGGGCGGCGTCGTTGCCCTGCAGCAGGTAGGTGTGGTGGCGCAGGTCGTGCGCGCTCACACCGCCGGTGCGGGCCAGCCAGTCCAGGGTGTGGTGGCTGGCCTCCTGGTCGGCGGCGCAGTAGATTTCGGTGCGGTTGCAGGTGGACAGCAGCGCCACCTCGGGCGGCTGGGGCAGCGCAGGGCTCAGGTCCTGGCGCAGGCGTTGCAGGGTCGGGACCAGCTGATCGACGGCAAAGGCAAAGCGGCCGCGCACGTCCAGCGGCGCCGTCGTGTGATTCAAGCCCAGGGTCCAGACAGCCATGGGGCCATTATCCCCGAAACCTCAGGGGTTTCGGCAATTCCGGGGACATGGCGCGCGGATTGGGCAGACAGGGCGTGGCGCGATTGGCACAATGCGGGCCATGTGCGTTGACCCACAAGAGGGCCCATGACCCCTGGTTTGCTGTTCTGGCACCTGCTCAATTTTGTCTTGCCAGCCCTGGCCATGGCCTTGCTCATGCCCTTGGCCGGGCGCTGGGTGATGGGGGCCTGGCCACGCCGCTGGCCGCGCCATGTCCTGGCGCACCTGGCCTTGGGGGTGCTGGTGCTGACGCTGGGCCTGGTGCTCAGTGGCGAGGACGGCCGGATGCTGACCTACACCGTGCTGGCCCTGGCGGCGGGCACGCTGGAATGGGCGCTGCACCGCGCCTGGCGCGGCAGCGGGGTGGCGCTCAGCCGCTCGCCTGCGCCGGCGAAAACTGGTCGACGCGGTCGGTGATGATGCCGTCGGTGCCCAGCTGCCACAGGTGGGGGGCCAGCCAGGCGTCGTTGACGGTGTAACTCAGGGCGCGCATGCCGGCGGCATGCACCTGCGTCACACGCGCCCGATCCCACAGGCCGTAGTGCGCCACCACCGCGACGCTGCCCAGCGTCTGCGCCCGCGCCACCGGATCGCCTTGCCAGTGCTCGAGCAGCAGGCCGCGCGGCAGCTGGGGCGCCGCCTCGCGGGCGGCCGCCAGCGCCTCGGGCGAAAAAGACGTCAGCAACGGGGGCACAGCTTGTCCCGCCCACAGCCGCGCAGCCTCCTGGGCGACGGCCGCGCCAGTGGCCGCTTCGGTGCCCGGGGTGGGCTTGATCTCGATGTTCAGCGCATGCCCGTGCGCCAGGCAGTGGCGCGCCAGGGCCTGCAGGGTGGGCAGGGGCTCGCCCGCATATTGGCGCGAATGCCAGCTGCCCGCGTCCAGCTGTGACAGCGCATGCCAGGGTTGCGACCCGGCCGTGCCCAGGCCGTTGGTGGTTCGCTCCAGGGTGGCGTCGTGCAGCAGAAAGACCACGCCGTCGGCGCTGAGCTTGGCGTCGCACTCGTACATGCGCCAGCCCAGCTGCGCGCCCAGGCGAAACGCCGCCAGGGTGTTCTCGGGGGCCAGCTTGCCGGCGCCGCGGTGCGCGATCCAGCGCGGGTAGGGCCAGTCGGGCAGGGCGCTCATGCGGCCTCCAGGCGGCGCCCGCTCTGGGCGTCGAAGTGGTGCACCCGGTCCTCGCGCGGGCGGGCATGAAAGGCCTGCCCTGGGGCGGGGGCGGCCACCGACTCGTCCACCCGCACCGTCAAGCTCTCTTGGCCCAGGCGGGCGTGCACCAGGCGCTCGGCGCCCAGCAGCTCGACGGTCTCGCAGACCAGGGGCCAGCCCTCGCTGCCCAGCACCAGGTGCTCGGGGCGGATGCCCAGGATTTGCCCAGCCCGCGCGCCGGGCGCGTGCTGCAGCAGGTTCATGGGGGGCGAGCCGATGAAGCTGGCGACAAAGGTGCTGGCCGGCCGGTTGTACACCTCCTCGGGCGTGCCAAACTGCTCCATGTGGCCGCCGTTCATGACCATCATGCGCTGCGCCAGCGTCATGGCCTCGACCTGGTCGTGGGTCACAAACAGGCTGGTGATGCCCAGCTCGCGGTGCAGCTTCTGGATTTCCAGCCGCGTCTGTGCGCGCAGCTTGGCGTCCAGGTTGGACAGCGGCTCGTCAAACAAAAACACCTGCGGCTGGCGCACGATGGCGCGGCCCATGGCCACGCGCTGGCGCTGCCCACCCGAGAGCTCGCGCGGTTTGCGTGCCAGCAAATGGCCCAACTCCAGAATGGCCGCGGCCTTGTCCACCCGGGCGCGGATCTGGTCCTTGGGCAAACCCGCGATCTTCAGGCCATAGGCCATGTTCTCGAACACACTCATGTGCGGGTAGAGCGCGTAGTTCTGGAACACCATGGCGATGTCGCGCTGCGCGGGCTCGAGGTCGTTGACCACGCGCGTGCCGATGCGGATCTCGCCCTCGCTGATGGCCTCCAGCCCGGCGACCATGCGCAGCAGGGTGGACTTGCCGCAGCCCGAGGGGCCGACCACCACGACAAATTCGCCGTCGTGGATGTGCGCGCTCAGGTCGTGGATGACGGTGTTGGCGCGTGCGCCAAGACCATAGGTTTTCTTCAGATGGGTCAGCTCGATGGCAGCCATGGCTTATTTTTCCGTATCGACAAGGCCCTTGACGAACCACTTTTGCATGAGGATGACGACCATGGCCGGCGGCAACATGGCCAGGATGGCGGCGGCCATCACCACGTTCCACTCGGTCCAGGACTCGCCGGCAATCAGGCGCTTGATGCCCAGCACCACCGGGTACATGTCCTCGCCGGTGGTCACCAGCAGGGGCCACAGGTACTGGTTCCAGCCGTAGATGAACTGGATCACAAACATGGCCGCGATGTTGGTGGCCGACAGCGGCAGCAGCACATCGCGGAAAAACCGCAGCGGCCCGGCGCCGTCGATGCGCGAGGCCTCGACCAGCTCGTCGGGGATGGTCATGAAGAACTGGCGGAACAAGAAGGTGGCGGTGGCCGAGGCGATCAGCGGCACCGTCAGACCGGTCACCGTGTTGAGCAGGCCCAGGCCCGCCACGACCTCGTAGGTCGGGCCGATGCGCACCTCCACCGGCAGCATCAGGGTGATGAAGATCATCCAGAACACCAGGCCGCGCAGCGGAAATCGGAAATAGACAATGGCAAAGGCCGACAGCAGCGAGATGGCGATCTTGCCCACCGCAATGCAGACGGCGCTGATCAGGCTGATCTGCATCATCGGCCACATCGGCGGCAGCGGACTGCCCTGCGAATTGGGCCCGCCAAACAGGGTCAGGCGGTAGGTCTCGAAAAAGTGGCCACCGGGCAGCAGCGACATCGGGTTGCCCTGGTGAATTTGCTGCGCGGTCTGGGTCGAGCCGACCCAGGTGAGGTAGAGCGGAAAGGCCACGATCAGCACCCCCAGCACCAGCACCAGGTGCGACAGCAGGGTCAGGCCAGGACGGCGTTCAATCATGCTCAGTACTGCACTTTCTTTTCGACAAAGCGGAACTGCAGCACGGTCAGCACGATGACCAGGGTCATCAGCACCACCGACTGCGCGGCCGAGCTGCCCATGTCCAGCGCCTTGAAGCCGTCGTAGTACACCTTGTAGACCAGGATGGCGGTGTCCTTGCCCGGCCCGCCATGGGTGGTGGCGTCGATGATGGGAAAGGTGTCGAAAAAGGCGTAGACGATGTTGATCACCAGCAGGAAGAAGGTGGTGGGCGAGAGCAGCGGAAAGACAATCGTCCAGAAGCGCCGCCAGGGCCCGGCGCCGTCCATGGACGCGGCCTCGATGAGCGAGCGCGGGATCGACTGCAGGCCCGCCAGGAAGAACAGGAAGTTGTAGGAAATCTGCTTCCACACCGCCGCCATCACGATGAGGGCCATGGCGTGGTTGGGGTTGAGCAGGTGGTTCCAGTCAATGCCCAGCAGGTGCAGCAGGTGCGCCACCACCCCCATGGGTGAGGCGAACATGAACAGCCACAACACCCCGGCCACCACCGGTGCCACCGCATAGGGCCAGATCAGCAAGGTTTTGTAGACCAGGGCGCCGCGCACCACCCGGTTGGCCATGACCGCCAGCAGCAGTGAGACCGACAGGCCCAGCACCGCCACCAGCAGCGAGAACACCGCGGTGGTCTTGAACGAGGCCAGGTAGGACGGATCGCCAAACAGCTGGCGGAAGTTCTGCAGGCCGACAAACTCGGTGCTGCTGCCAAACGCGTCCTCTTGCAAAACGCTTTGGTACAGGGCCTGGCCGGCGGGCCAGAAAAAGAACACCAGCACCACCGCCATTTGCGGGGCGATCAGCAGCCAGGGCAGCCAGCGGGATTGGTAGACAACGCGTTTTTCCATACAGAAAGACGGTGGCACAACAGGTGCCACCGCCCAGAGGGTCCATCATGCCAGCGTTCGGGCCCGCAAAGGCCCGAACAGGGAAACGGGCATCAGCCCTTGTTGGCCTTCTGGAAGCGCTCGAGCTGCTCGTTGCCGCGCTTGATGGCCATGTCCAGGGCCTCTTTGGGCGCCTTCTTGCCGCTCCACACGCCTTCGAGCTCCTCGTCGATGATGGTGCGGATCTGCACAAAATTGCCCAGGCGCACCCCGCGCGACTTGTCGGTGGTCTTGCGGATCATCTGCGTGACCGAGACATCGGTGCCAGGGTTCTTTTTGTAGAAGCCCGACTTGTCGGTCTGCTCAAACGAGGCCTTGGTGACCGGCAGGTAGCCCGTGCGCTGGTGGCTGGCGGCCGCCACATCGGGGCGCGAGAGGAAGGCGAAGAACTGGGCCACACCCTTGTAGTCCACATCCTTCTTGCCATTCATAACCCACAGGCTGGCGCCACCAATCACGGTGTTTTGCGGGGCGCCCGGCACGTCCGGGTAGTAGGGCAGGGTGCCGATGCCGTAGCCAAACTTGCCGTTGCGCACCACGCTGCCATACAGGGCCGATGAGCCGGTGGCCATGGCGCATTCGCCCGAGACAAAGGTGGCGTCGGCCGCATTGCCCCGGCCCTTGTAGACGAACAGGCCGCTCTTGGCCATGTTGGCCAGGTTTTCAATGTGGCGCACATGCAGGGGCGAGTTGAAGGCCAGGCGCGTGTCCAGGCCGCCAAAGCCGTTGTTCTTGGTGGCAAACAAGGTGTTGTGCCAGGCCGAGAAGGACTCGAGCTGCGTCCAGCTGATCCAGCTGGTGGTGAAGGGGCACTTGTGGCCGCTGGCCTTGAGCTTGGCGGCGGCCAGGGCGACCTCGGGCCAGGTCGTGGGCGGCTTCTCGGGGTCGAGGCCGGCGGCCTTGAAGGCGTCCTTGTTGTAGTGGAACACCGGGGTGGAGCTGTTGAAGGGGAAGCTCAGCATCTGGCCGTTGGGGGCGGTGTAGTAGCCCGCCACCGCCGGCACATAGGCGCCGGCATCGAAGGCCACGCCCGCTTTCTTCATGACCTCGGCCACCGGCACGATGGCGCCCTTGGAGGCCATCATGGTGGCGGTGCCCACTTCAAAGACCTGCAGGATGTGCGGGGCGTTGCCCGCGCGGTAGGCGGCGATCGCGGCCGCCATGGACTCGTCGTAGCTGCCCTTGAAGGTGGGCACAATTTTGTATTCTTTTTGACCGGCGTTGAACTCTTTGGCGAGGTCGTTGACCCATTCGCCCAGCGCGCCACCCATGGCATGCCACCATTGGATTTCGGTTTGCGCCTGGGCCGGCAGGGCCAGGGCCAGGCCCATGGAGAGGGCCGAGAGGACGTGAGGGATGCGCATGAAAATCTCCTGTAACACAACAATGTGGGCAGCCAGCGGCCGCCCAGAACACCGGGAAGCAGTGTGCTGCCCCCATGTGACAACGCGATTGAACCCAGATGACAGGCGTTTGACAATCAGGCCAATTCCCTAGTTGAGGGTGGGGGTCTCGGCACAAGCCCTGCGGCCAGGGTGGTCGCAAAGCCTGCGTTGGCGGCGCGGCCATGCTGCGCTGCGGTAACATTCGCCTTCAGCCGGCCAGTCCCAGCCGACCCACCCTTTTCTGACCTTCAGGGCTGGCTGATCCCAGACCCATGAACGCACCCGCCCATCTCGAGCATTTGATGCAGGCCCAGGCCGATGCCCCGCGCCTGCGCGAAATTCCGTACAACTACACCAGCTTTTCGGACCGCGAGATCGTGGTTCGCCTGCTGGGCGAGCGCGCCTGGGACCTGCTCAGTCAACTGCGTCAGGAGCGCCGCACCGGCCGCTCGGCGCGCATGCTCTACGAGGTGCTGGGCGACATCTGGGTCGTGGACCGCAACCCGTATTTGCAGGACGACCTGCTGGACAACCCCAAGCGCCGTCGCCTGCTGGTCGATGCCTTGCGCCACCGCCTGGCCGAGGTGGAAAAGCGCCGCACCCCCGAGAGCGACCTGGCGCGCGATGCCCTGGTGGGCGAGTTGCTGGACGAGGCCTCGCAGGCGGTGCAGCGTTTTGCCCAGCGCTTTGAGCAGGTCGACGAGCTGCGCCGCCGGGTGCGCCGGGTGCTCGGGCGCCTGACCGCGCGCGACAACATCAAGTTTGACGGCCTCTCGCGCGTGAGCCACGTCACCGACGCCACCGACTGGCGCGTCGAATACCCCTTTGTGGTCCTGACCCCGGACAGCGAGGCCGAGATGGCCGGGCTCGTCAAGGGCTGCATCGAGCTGGGCCTGACCATCGTGCCGCGCGGCGGCGGCACCGGCTACACCGGCGGCGCCATTCCCCTGACCTGGAAGAGCGCGGTGATCAACACCGAAAAGCTCGAGGCCATGACCGAGGTCGAGCATGTGAGCCTGCCCGGCCACGCCGCCCCGGTGCCCACGGTCTGGACCGAGGCCGGGGTGGTGACCCAGCGCGTGGCCGATGCGGCCGAGCGCGCCGGCTTTGTGTT
>JACCDG011329949.1_pt1 | contig 18967 bp, 38 predicted proteins | sample 7442471 | NCBI WGS metagenome assembly JACCDG01 (sample SAMN15323444, study PRJNA562643) | freshwater metagenome | isolation source: river surface water | place: USA:Blue River Watershed | collected 2017-08-17 | reverse complement strand
GCAAAAACGGGCAATCGGGCGCCAGTCTCCCCCTTCTTCTGCCAGTTCGAGCCTGCCCGCTTCATGCCGAATCCTTTAGTGACGCCACGCTCCGACAGGACTCGACGACCATCCGGGAGAACGGCGCACGGGATCATCTCCCCAGCGAATGGGATCTCACCCACATAGGCTGCAACGGGCACATCCGCGCGCCACAGAGCTGCGGCTGCTTTTTTGGCGATCTCGGAACGCTCCGATTGTGGACCGTGGAGGAAATCGTGGGCCTTCTCGACTGATTTTCAGTTTGGGTCAAACTGACCCACCACAACTCATTCAGTTCACGATTCAGTGACCAGTTTAGGGCAATCACGCAACAACAGGAACAAGGTACATCACAGCCAGAGACAATCCGCTCATGCTTCACCTTAGAGTTACGAGTTGAGTTCTTCGCGCAGCTTCTGCCGCAGCATCCACGCTTCCAACAGCGCCTTGCACTCCGGACACCAGTCGGGATGCTTCAACGCCGCGTCCAGGTCGATCTCCACGTCTCGCCGCGTCGCCAGGCCGCCGTGTCCGCCATCGGCCGATTCGCATGCAGTGATCTTGGTCGGGTTGATCTTCGTCCCCGCCTGTTGCAGCACGCGGTCAGCGTGGCTCATCGTCGCAAGCTGGGCCTGCGTGCGAACTCCAAAAATACCCGACGATCGAATGTGGTATCGGTTTGAGAAGCGGTTCGTGGCGATGCAGACCATCGGGTTCTTCAGTCGCTTGACGCCCCGCACGCGCGGCTTGCATTGACGCCCTCGGGCGACCTTGGATGCTTCGCCGTGCCGATTCTGCTGATTCACCAGCCGCACGGCGACGACGCGGCGTTTCGGTTCAGGCAGTGGCTCCGTCTTGTTTTTCATGTGCTTCCTTTCAAGTGTATTTGAAACCATTTGCTCCAACCTTGAAGGCTCAGAAAACGCACCCCCCCTACCCCCCCCCAATGCAGATTGCACGGAGTGACAGAGTTGATGCGCGTCATAGCCCACGGTCAGGAGCGTTTGCCCGCAACCCAGTTAGGACACTCATGACGCTCGGGTACTTCGTTTAGGCTGGCACACCCGATTTGAACCCCACCAGCAAGTCCGCTCCACCGGCGACGAGCCGGAATGGTCCACCCTGGAGCGTATGCAACTATCGCAACTCAACAACCTACCCTAGCGCGTCTTCGTAAAAGACAACGCACGCGGGGTGTTCTTCGCGCAATTTGCGGACTATCGCGAACCGTTCACGCGAGTCGTCCTCAATGAGGACCGGAATCCCAAATACATCCGAGATGTGGCCCGTTGGCCCTGCGTTCTGCAACGGCTTCACGGCCGTCGAAGACAGAACGGCAAAAGTTCTGGGACGCCTGAGAGTTTCCATAGCCTTCGCCGTCGCCAACAGGCTTTGGACGCTGCAATCGCCAGTCGAACCGGTGTTCGTAGCGGCTGTGGCTGTGCAATCCCAGAAGTCTTTCATGCACGCCTCGTCCGCCGGCATGTCGTCGTCGTGTCGCTTCATTGTCCGCTCCTGCGTTGAATTTTCGCGTCGATCGCCTGGGTAAAGTCAGTGAACCCGATTGACAGCCCATTGATTCCCCAGTGTCTGTAGCCATCCCCCCACAGCAATGTTCCGCATGTCGCAAGAATCTTCACGACGGCCCACCGCTCCGCGTCCTTGCGGACATCGTCGGGCAGCGCCGCGTTGGGGTAGGCGTCCACGCGGCGTTCTAGGTTGTCCGGCGTCGCGTCGGCCCCTTGTGTGTTGAGATACCACGACTCCGAATCCTTGATCGCCAATTCCGCCTCATCCAGGTTGACTGGGTCGCCTTTCTCTCCGCGTGCTTCGATCTCCTGCCTAAGCAATGCCCGCAGGTCCGCGTAGGCCGCCATGATCTTCGTGCGTCGGTTCATTTTTCGCTCCCGATTTTCTGTTCTTCCCACTGGTCGAAAATCTCGTCGATCGTCAGCAGCCCGTCCGCCAACTCAGAAAGCACGGTTGCCGTTGGCGGGTCGTCTGCGAAGCGTTTCGCTGCGTTGCGCAACTCTGCCCTCAGCCCGACAGCATCGCGTGCCGCAAGAAGGGTTAGCAGTTGATCAAGTTCGGTGATTGCGCGTTCAGTCGCGGTCAATGTGTGCTTCATCCATACGCCCGCAGCGATGACACACAGCACTACAAATGACAGTTGCCAAATCACGGTTTGCCCCCCTTCTTTACCGGGGTCATAGTAACCAGCATGTCATATTGGCGGCATTCGCCCGGATTGAGTTTGATGCCCATAAGATGCTCGAACGTCCCTGGCTCGTTGTCGCAACTCGCGTATCCGGTATCTTGAATGTGCCATCGCCCCCAGTATGAGGATAAAATTGACGGCTCCTCGCTGGTGATGTTGTAGCAGGCTGGATATCTATGATCCCGCGACACCCACACCCGGCGCATCCTGCGGTTGCGTCGCTTCGCGGGCTTTTTCACGCGGGCCTTTGCGCTGTGCTGTTCGCTGCTCATTGGTTGTCGCTCTCTGGTTGATTTTTTCTGCTGTGGAACTCTCGTAACACCATTTGTTCCGTTGACACGATTTGCTGAATCGCGAGCAGCACAACATCAGGCATGCAACGAATTGCCCACAATGTGCTTACCGCTTCATGAAGCGCGAAGCAAAAACCATCGATGCGATCCGCGTCTGTCTTGTTCATGTCGCTCATTGGTCCCCCTGGCTTTCGCTATCGTAGATGACCTCTGGTTCTTCTGGAAAGAACACCGAAGTTACGATCGTAGAACACTTGGCAGTTTCAACGGTCGTCGTGTGACGCCGCGATCCAATTTTGTGCAGCCAAACCCTCGTCGGATCACATGATACGGCTGCCCAGCCTTCCGGTGTTTTTGGATAGATCACCAACTCCAGCCGCTCATTCTCTGTGGTGAACACAACCGGCAGCTTGACGTCGGTCTGCACGACATACACCTTGCAGTCGGGCGAGTCGTACAGCATGTGGATCAACTCGACCTTCACGCTGCGTTGTTGCACGATTGGTGTCATTGCTCCTCCAGTTGCTTCAAGAGTTCCGCAACATCAGGCCCGACGAACCCGGTCGGCTTGATCCACTTTCCGTTCGCGTCGCGGTGCGCGTCGCCCGAGAACTTCCGCAGTTTGGCATAATCAATCTCGCGAATGAACGGCTCATCGGGAACGCCGCAGGCGGACAGCGTGCCGGTGGCGACGAATTGCAGATCGCAGCATTCGTGGATGATGTTGGCCAGAATCACGGGCTTGGCAGATTTCTTTGCGACGCCGTATCCGTGTTTTTCGCAAGCGTCCCAATAGATGTGACAACCAAGAGCCGCGATCACCTCAAGTGTCTCCTCAAGGTGCAACTTGGCCCGCGACAAACACGTCTCGGCGTCGGGCAGCGTCGGCTTGTCAGGGACGGCCTGGCCGGCCCGCGCCATGAATTGCTCGACTCGGAGTTGATGCTGTGACTTCACGTCGTTTCCTTTCGCTTTGGGCTGATTGGCTTGATGGCCAGGATATCCTCAACAATCTCATCAATGTCGATGGGGCATTCGTCCTTGAAATTGCCATCATAGAAATTCCGCTCCGCTTCCTTGGCGGATTCAGCGTCTACGGTTGCCTCGCGCGTCACGCTGACGACATAGGTTACGGCCCACTTTCGCACTTTCTTTGCCACGTCAGATCCCCCATGTTGGTTAGTTTCTCGTGTCATGAATCCCGAACAACTCTCGCAGAACGGCGTCGATTTCCGGGGCTTCCGGCCTCTCGCGGCGCTGCAACTTGGAGAGCGCCGCCAGTTCTTCGGGAGACGGAATGCGCGGACCGAACTTCACCTCTTCGGCGAGATGCTGTGGCTCCAAAAGAACTCCATTCCACCACCAGTTCCCACCACGCGACTCGGCAACATCCTGGAGACACTCCCCGTAACGGTTGAGAACCCAGTACCACCCCGGCGCTGTCGGCGGGGTGTCGGACCAAATTGAATCAGCCATCATGCACCGCCTTTCGTTCTTGGATTGTGAACCACTCGATCGCTCCACGTTTGACCGACTCGCGTCCGGGCAGCGGGTTGGCCTCGCACCCATCCTCGCCGTCGATGCTGGCTTTCCACTGCGGTTTGTTGTTCTTCATGGTGTTCCTGGTGGCGATGCATGCCGGGCTGATCATGTCTTCCCAGTCGTCGAACGTGACCGTGTGCGGGCCGTTTACCCGGACAGGCTCAAGATCCGTTGTCATTGGCAAACCCATCTCTTGGCATCGCACCCAAACGTAGAACGCTTCGGACCGATGCGCAGGGATTACATACCAGTGGCAATCGTTGTCCTGGATCAGGCGGTACTTCATGGGAGTTTCCTTCTCTCAGATTACGAAAGCGCCGATTGCGGCGTTGAGAAGTTCGACCGGAACGCGCGTTGCACCTTGCGTGTTCGCAATGCGGTCCAAAGTGACGATCTCGATAACGTCTTCCTGGTTATCGCCGCCGTGGAAAATCCCAACAACTTGCCAGACACGGTATCCGCCGCTGTTCGCCGGAAGCCGGATGACGTCGCCAACACTCCATGAACTTCGACTCATTTGAATCTCCTGTTAGGGCTTTGGTTGTCGTCAGTTGTCGGACAGTTCGACGGTTTTCTGTTGGGGATGTTTCGGATCGGCGAAAGATAGCTCGTACTCGCTGTATCCAATCTCGCTATCGTGTGTGTCGAGCTTCACGCCGTAGTAAGTCCCGTCATCGCCGCCAACGTGCATAATGGTCCCGTAGCAACCGCGACTGGCCCCGAACTTCACCCGCACGCGGTCGTGAATTGCGAATTGGCTCATCGGCGATACTCCTTCGTCATGACTTCGTCGATCTCGGCGTACATCGTCTTGCTCATGCGGCACTTCATTCGCACCTTTCCGAGCATTGCATTCATGGCTTCAATGCGATTCTCAAGTTCCTCGATGTATTCCGACGCCGCTTCGTCCACATGCTCGGAATGAGGCTTTCGCAGTCTTGCGGGCAATGGACTGGTCATCGACGAATCTCCCTGATCGTTGTGATTTGGTTATCGACTCATCCACCGGCGAGACGCTGTTACTGTTCGCTCACAGCTTCGCAGAACGCTGTGATGAACGCCGCCGCGAACGGGTCGAACTCGTTGTAGTAGGCCGGCCGCATCGCTTCGCCTTTCGGAGACTACTCGTCACTGGGGATCAATGCTACATCCAGGCTTGTGCCCCCAAACTCCCTTCACTGTTTCGTTGTCGGCGCTCGTAAACAATCTCCCGGATTCAAACATTCGCTTTGCGAAATCGCCAATATCCGCACTCGATGTTCCCTTACGACGCATTGCCGCCGTGATGCCGTGGCACTCCCGACAGCGACCGACGTAGAACTCGGGATCATCCATCACTCGCCCCCCTCATCGTCAGGCCATTCCAAAACAAAGTCGCAACCGCACTTCGGACACCATGCCTCATCGCAGAGGGACAACTCAAACTCGGACTCTGGACCGCTGTAGGCACAAACCGGACATGTGATTGTCGATTCCATCACTCGCCCCCTTTTTCTTGGTCCGGCTCGTATGGCTCAGCCTCGAAAACTGGCTGCTGGATTACGATGATGTTGTAGTGCGTTCGTTCTCCCGTCTCGCAATCCGTGACCTCTGCGTCTGCGCTGTCAAACGGCGATTCGTAGTGCGATATGCCTGCGACGATTTCCGCAGCGAATCGCGCTTCCAGAGCCTCGCAACGCCTGGCTTTTTGCGCCGACTCGCCGTCCGGGATTAGCACAACGTCGAATTGAATCATTCCTGGGTCTCCCCCTTTTTAGCACGCAATTCCAAATACGCCTTCGCCAACGCCAGCGCCGCCCACTCATCCGCCTTGACGCCGTAGAGCGGGCCGGGCGTTTTCTTTTTCCCGATCGCCGCTTCCTTCCCGCCGTACAAGTCGATCAGACGTTGCCGAATGACAGAATCATTGACCCCCTGCGTCCTGTAGCACAGCGCCATTTTGATCTGGTTGCGGGTTAGCCTTTCGGTCGGCATGTAGGCTCCTGCCTCAGCGAATCGGCCTGACCAGAAAACTGTCTCAAATACTTCCGCTCCGACCGGCATGCCGTAGGATGCGACCATCTCGATCAATAGCAGTTCCGATCGCAGGTTGCCGCGATTCAATGCTTCACGGACATCGTCGTTCGGATAGATCCCCTTGAACTCGATGCGATCGCCGTCGAGGATCACTACGGCGGATTGCGTGTTGCCAGGGTCGATGCTTGTCAGTCTCACGGTTGCTCCTTTGCTGAGAGTTCCGGAATATTGCCAATCCGCCGCGTCATTTCGTGCAAAGGAAGCACCGCCACAGGAGCGGAATGCACAAGCCGGGATTGATCGCGCCAGGTCTCCATCGTGGATTCGTCATACTTCGCGTGCGCCCGGAACTGCATCCCGCGAACACAACAGCAGGCGAACGCCGCCCACACCTCTGAGCCGCGCGGTCGTGCCGTAACAAGCCCCGTACATCCGCACGTTTCACACGGCGGCGCGATTGCAATTCTTCGCTCCGTGTCCGCACGCTTCGCCTTTCTCGCCAGATCCAACAGCACGCGCGGCATCGGAAACCACGCTTCGGTCGCGGTCCGCAGATATTCGACCACCGCCGCCCGCAGAAACTTCGCGGGGACAAATTGCAGAAGGATGTAGTAGTCCTTGGCCCGATCGGCGGTGAACTCCGCACCAGAGCAATTCCGCACCAACGGACCGATGGCGTCGTGAAACTCAGCCTCGGTCAGTTGCGGCTTCGGCCGCTCACCAGGGGAGCGCTGCATCGTCGCCTCCGATCAGTTCGACGCCCGGTTCAACCTCGCGCCCACGGCGGGCCGCGTTTGCCGCGAACTCCTCAATGCCGGCTGTCTTCGACGGCTTGCGTTTTGTCGCCCTACGCCAGCCCGCCCTATCCTCTTCCCAACGCCGTTGATTGAACCATTTTTGCGGATACGGGATGAACTGGCGATCGGCTTCGCTCCACGACTCTGTAGCCTCGGCATACTCACGAACCGCATCCAGTAGTTCATGAAACGGCACAATGTCGAGCGCCTTTCCGATTGCCGTTTTCGCCGCAACCGGGTTGTTCTGCCGGGGGTACGCGGCGTAGATAACACTGATTTGGCCGTCGCGTTCGCCGGAAGCCTTCACTGCCGCACGCCGCTTCCGGCCGTTGATCCATGCGACGATTCCGGCGAGACGGTGCAGACCCTCGATACGGTCGTGCTTGGCGCCGGCCGGAGTCTGGCAGAACGCGGCGATCTTCACTTCGATCTGTTCGACCAGCCGCCTGATTTCGGCCCGCAATGATTCGCCGTCGTCGGGCGGATTTGGCGGTGCGATCTGGAGTTCGGCGGCACGCAGGCTGATTTCACCATCTGCCACACGGTCAGCCACTTCCGGAGCGTCCCGCTGCACACGGGCTGCTCTCTCAATCTGCCGTTCCGAGACGCCCGCAGCCAACGCCACTTGTGCCGCGACTGACTTTGATTTTCGGGGACGTCCAGCACTCTTTCGCTTGCCGGTCGAATTTCCGCCCGCTGGGCGGAAATTATCGGTATTGCTACTTTCCTCTTTCGTATCAATTGGCTGTGCGTTTTCGGGCGGCTCATCGGTAGAGTGCGAGTTTTCCGCAGCCGTCTCGGCCAGACGATGCAAAATCATCGCCTTTTGCGACTCTGTGAGATGGCGTCGCCGCACGTTCATCGACGCCACATACTTCGCCGGATTACCGTTGCCGTTCCATACCTCAAAAACCGGCTCGACACCGGCAAGACGGCAGGCGGCAAGCCGATGACGTCCGTCAAGAACCATGTCGTTAAGGAGCGTGATCGGACGCTTCAAGCCATTCTCGCGAATGTCCTCGACAAGCGCGTCGAGTTCATCGTCGGGCAGCGCCGGTAGCAGGCTGCACAGCGGGTGAAATTTCAGCGTCTCCATACACCACTCCGTATTGAACTATCCGGGATTTCCGGATGGTTGGTCTCGAACAACCCCAATTGAGTCACTTAGCCCAATCTCTCGAAAGTTTCGCTCGCTCCTGTGGTCCGCATGTACCGCAGGCTCGCCCCGCGAAGGCTACGCGCGACGTCTCTACGGGACATGCGCCGCAGTAGTTACACCGCATGACAGCGTTCTGCATCGCATGCCAGTCGTAAATGTCAGGCACACGGATAGCCAGGCCATCTGGTCCCCACGCCGAAACCTGCGCTTCATATCGACGTTTTGCCTTGTCATGCGTTCGCGTCAGCACATTCACGACGAACCCGTCCCGAGTGAGCTTGCACGCCCTATCCTCGGATTCGTGCGTTCCATACGTCGGACGATGCTCCCAGCCGTCCGCAATCGCTGCGTCTCGCCACGCAACGACCGCATTGAAGTCGTGGATGGAATCTGTGAATCCCCATTCTCCGCGAGACACGGTTCCTTGAGTTGCATTGATCGCTTCCACGCTTGCGACTCCTGATTAAGAGTGTTTTCCTCGAACAACGTCCCCTGCGTCTCGCGCAACTTCACGCCAACGCTTCCTCATGCTCGAATAACTTGCGTTCCGCCTGCTGCGTAGATTTTACGCTCGACAACTTGCGAACCGCCGAGCGGTAGTACTCGGCCTTGAGTTCGCAGCCGTAGAATCGCCGTGGGTCAGCGACTCGCCGCCCCGTCTTGGGCGACTTGCCGCCAATCGCCATGAACCCTTCTGAGCCGATTCCCGTGAATGGCGAGAACACAATCTCGCCCGGATTCGAGTACAACAGAATGCACCGCCGGATGACTTCCAATTGAAGCGGGCAGATGTGCTTGGTGTCCTTCTCGCCGCGGCCTTTCTCAACGTTCAGCGTGTCTGTCTCGACGACGTCATCCCAGCACGCTTCGGCCCACTTGATCCAGTCGTTGCGGCTCACTTGCCCCTTCGCGTTGATCGCAACGGCATTGACGCCGTGCTTGCGGAACTTCAACAGGTAATCACCGAGCGTGCCGCGTTGCTTCGAGCGGTCGGATTCCAGGCCAGCGAATTGCAACTCTCGGCTTCGCGTGCGGATCGCCTGCGCCTGCGGGTTCTTGCGGACCAGCCAATCGTATTCCCAGATCAGGCCAGCCCGCTCAGCGATGCGGATCATCATTCCACGGAAGTCGTGCAACCCTTCCTCGCCCGACCGCTTCATGCGCGGAATCTGCTGGCAATGCACCACGGCCACCCGCCCCGGCTTCATCACTCGGCACAGGCCGCGAAAGAAAAAGCTCAGGTGAAGTCGGGCGTCCGCGTCCATCGACGAGCAGTTGCCGATGTCGGCCTCGCTGTCGGTATAGGCATAAAGGGATGGAAAGGGGGGCGAGAAAACCGACATATCGACCGACTCGGCGGGCATGTCTCGCATCATGTGCGGGATGCAGTCGCCGTGGTGGATGTGGAATTGTTGTCCATCTTCCAAGAGTGCTTCCATTGCCTCAGTCCCCAGATTGCCAGAGTGAAGTACACGAATTGCAAAGCGGCTTGACTCCACACGCCATGCAGCAGATCAATCCCGGTCCACATCGCATTTGTGACCGCCCAGATGTAGAAGCACCTGCGATCCTTGCGAATGTTCAGAACCACGCCGACCAGCGACGCCACGGCCACGGACCATTTGAAGATTTCAAAACTCATGGCGGCCGATCTCCTTGAACAGAGACTCTTGCTCCTCGGTGTCCTGCTGGACGCGGGCCGCTTTACGCAGCACGTTCGCAACCATCGGCTCTTCCAGTTCGGTTACGGGAATATGGACATCAAGCGGTTCTGTTGAGCCGATGCGGTTCGACCGCTTCACCGCCTGATAGTATTCCTCGTATGAGTCCTGAAGACCCGAAAACACCTGCTTCGTGGCAACCTGAAGATTCAGGCCGAAGCCTAGGATTTTTGGCTTACTGATGAGCGACTTTCGCTTTCGGGCCTTGAAGTCTGCGATCAGTCCCCGCCGCCGTTCGTGCGGCGTGTCGCCAGAGATGTTGGCCGCGTCGCCGAACAGTTCCGCGACCGCGTCCTGTTCGTCGTTGTAATGACACCAGATCAACGTCGATGACTTCCACGAATCGACAAGATCGCGGATGAATTCGTACTTCAACGATTCGACTTCTCGGCCTTCGTGTCGGCCCTTGCTGATCTGCGACAACTTGCCGCGTTGCCCGATGCCGCCGGCTTCCTTCACGAACAGGCCGCCGGTCAGTTTCTGCGCCGCGTCCCGCTGGCTTGCCGTCAACTCGACCTGGTGAATGTGAACATTGATCGGCGGGATGGTTCCGCAGTTATCCTTCCACCCATAAGTCGCCGGGTTATTGAGGAAGATGCACCAGTGCGACAGGTCGCGGTAAAACGGCCTGAGAGCGTGCGGGCGCAGTTCCCACCGCTCCTGCGTCTGGCCGCGATTGATAAAGTACTTGGCCAGGAACTCGTTGATCGTGCGGTGAACGTCGAGAAAAACCGCGTGATTCGCGAACTCGATTCGGTCGTTCGGCGCAGGCATTCCCGTCAGACACAGTTTGTGTTCAAGCCCGCGACCCAGTTCGATCAACCGCAAGCCAAACTTGCCGTACATGCTTTTGAGCATGCTCGACTCGTCCAGGATCAACGCCCCGAGGTTTCCTGAGCTCAACCCTTCGCGGATCGCTTCATAGTTCGTGATTGCAATGGCTGGCCCGTCGCCGTTCAGCCACTCCTGAAGATGCGCCGCAGGAACGATCGGTATGTCGCGGCCGTAGAATTTTCGACACTCGTCCTGCGTCTGCTCGCACACCATCAGGGGCGCCACGATCAGAGTTCGCTTGCCTGCGGATTCGCAGTGGAGGGCGAACTCCAGAAGCATGATCGTCTTGCCGAGTCCGCAATCAGCGAAGATCGCAAACTTCTTCTTTCGCACGGCCAGTGCGGAAATGTCTCGCTGGTAGTCGAATGCGAACGTCGCTGGCGTGAACGCCGCAGACGACTTTGCTGGCGCAGCAACGCCCAGCAACGCGGCGTATTCGTCGGGAAACTCGACTCGCGAACCGACAACGCGATACTTCGGCAGACGCCGAACGCGGAGATAGGTTTCGTAGTCCGTAGGCGAGTTGCGGTCCAAGTTCAAAATCACGTCTTGCTCTCCTGTAGCACAAGTTCGGCAAGTTCCAACGCGGCAGGCTCCAAGATCATCAACCGCTCGATCGCCGTGAACGGACCAGTCATATCGGCCCGGCCAGCACAGTATGCGCACATGATCGGAATCGTCGTGTTTCCAGTGCGGACAACCCGCGATGTGCCGGTGCCGTGGCACGCGCAGCACTTGCGGCCGTCCTTCGGGCGGGCGATCAACTCGGCCAGGTCGCGGATGCGGGACATTGTTGATCTCGTGTTGTGTTAGTTGTGCCGGCCGGTGGCGGGAACAAATCTCAGTTCGACTTCGTGGGCGCGTGCCTGCTTTGGCCGTCTTCTCCCACCATGCCGCACTCCGCGATTTGCCCCGCCACCGAATCGCACACAACGAGGCGTTTACTCTTAATTCCGTCGTTCGGCATCTTGCAGCCGCATTTTCTGCGGACTCAGTCCGTAAATCGTGCGTTCCATGTCGGCGATCGCTTCTGCCATCGCATCGGCGGCTTTCATCCAAGCAAACTCACTATCCTCTGACGGGTGCCAAGCCACGATTCCGCCGTTGATCGTGTTGATAATCACCCACCCATGCTCCAGCCCTACGTCGCTCGCTTTGATACAGTCCAGTTTCATTGATCACTCCGCGATTTGCTTAGTCGGCACGGGATGCTCAAACGCCCGCAACACTCCGAGCGCCATTTGTACGTAATGCTCTGGAACCGCTTCCTCGGTTAGTTTGCCGTGCATCCACCAAAGCGGATGCTTCCCAAACGCCTGCCACCACTCCTCAAGAACCCGCGTTTTGTCTGCCTGTCGATCCAGGACGGCCGTCATGCAGACCACGATTCCGCCGACGTGGTCGCGATGGAAATAGTGGTGCGCCCGCGATGTTGCACGGACCAGGTTGCACCACAAATGCGCCCTGCTTCCGGCCCGAAAGACGTGGTGCGTCTCGACGGCGAGCGGCAGCACATATCCTTTTTTCACTTGCTCCCACACCGGTCCGCAACAAAACCGCTCCACCTCGTCGTGCGGGTTAAGTTCGCGGAACTCTGTGAGAATGTCCGGCCATTGCGGCTTGCGTTTCATTGCTTCGGCATCGCGGAAAGTAGTGCTTCCAGTTGCTCCCGCGTCATGCCGCCGGCCGCTTGCGGTGCCGCGAACGTGGGCGGCGCGACGACGGGAACAGAGTCGCGGACACGAACGCAAGGAACTGTTTCGTCTCCGAAATCGCACTCGGACGGATACAGCGTGACAGCCTTGCCGATCCATGAATCGGTGTCGTTGCTGTGCAACTTGGCGATCCGCTTGCCGTTGGTCTTGTTCAGGACAAGACCCTTCGTGATGCCCGCGAAGTAGAGGATCGGCCGCTTTTCTTTCTTCTGCCCGACTTCCTCGGACGCCACAATCTTCGAGATCACCACGACGCGATCCTGCCCTTCCAGGTCCGCCGCGCTAATGTAGTTCGACGGGAACAAACTGCGAAAATCCACACCGCACCACCTTTCGTTAGAGCTTCACCTTCTCGCCACCGATCACCAGTTCGACCTCGTCTTGATCCTGCGCCCAGACGGGAATCGTCCACTCTTCCGGGCTGTCGTATCCCGGCCAGCACTTCGCCTCGACGGCCTGCGCGATCTGTCGCAACAGCCGCTTGTATTCGACGTGCCCAGCGTCCATTGCATCTTGTGACATCAACGCCGCCCGAACGCTGTAAGGCTCTCCCGACTCGACAGCGACCAATGCGCCGCCGTGTTCGTGGTCCGTCAACTCCGCAAGCCCATCGGCGTACATCGCCAATTGGCGGTGATAGGCGCGGTCCAGGATCTGCCGCTCAAATCGGCCCGCGTCGGCTGTTGTCTTGATATCGACGACGACACTTTGCCGCCTCTGCCAGCAGTCGATTCGACCCTTGCACAGCAGGCCGCTATCGACGTCGCGCCAGACGATCGAGACTTCATATTGTCCGTCCTCAAGCAATGCCGCGGCCCGTGGATGCGCCGCCATTTCCGCGACCATTGATCGCATTGCGTCGTACTGCGCCTGCGTCACGACGAGCTTGTCTTTGTTCGCCTCGGCAAACTGTGCGACCTTTTCACGATAGGCTTTGGTCGCTTTGGGATTCGCCGGAATCTCTCCACTGCTCGTCAGCACATCGAGTTCAAACAGCGGCATCACGACGTACCGCTCGGCGATCCGCAGGGGTTCCAGCCGCCCCGCATGAACAAGGCTCCCGAGACGCATTGCGGGCGTCTCCTCGATCGACTTACGGCATCGGTAGTGCGCCATCGAGCGGGCCGCTGAGTGCAATGCCGAGTTACTCACAGCGTCCCACGCCAGATAGTCGGCGAACGGGACGTCGAAATAGATTCCTGGTGTCGGCGTCATGCGTCGCACTCCTTGATGCCGAGTTCCTTCGCAGCGTCTTCGAGTTCTTGCCGTTTGGTGCAATCGCACCAGAAAATTCCCCATCCATAGGCTTTGTTCATCGCCTCAAACAGCCGCTGTCCCGGCGACACCTTCGGACGGTTGATCGTCGCGGCGTAGGCGATCCAGCGAACTTTTTCAGTTGAGAGCATCGACGCCCACGGGACGTGAGATTCTCCACCCCAAAACCGCTCCCGCTCCATCCGGCCGCGCCGCTCGTCTTCGGTCTCGACAGCGACCTCGGCCGGCTTTCGCTTGCCCGCCTGGGCGAGTTCGTGGACGTCTTCGATCAGTTGCGGCAAGCTGGTCTCAGCGGAATTCAACGCCTCACGCAGGATTTCCGCTATCTCGTGGCGAACGGATTGCACAATCGACTCGGTCTGCGACGTGATGTCGTCCGATGTGACGCTATACACGCTCCAGCTGCGCGGCTTCGTTTCGTTGTAATGCCATTCGGCGGTCTTCAGTTCCATATCGTCCCCCTTGTGTTAGTTGCCCAGAGCGTAGCCCGGAATCGAACCGAGAGCGAATTGCGACGTCTCGCAACAGCCGTTCAACCAGAACCCACGCGGGTTGTCTGCGGCGACACACCGCAGACCGTCGTTTCCACGCGACACCCTGCCGAGGCCCAACCGCCCAGGCATTCCGCCGCCGCACGGTCAGGTGCGGCGGCGGCAAACTATCCCAGTGCGCTTTTGATCGCGCTTTCGATAATCCCCGCCGAACGCTCCAGCCCGCCCCGCACGATTTCGGCGACCGCCTTCGCGTCGTCGGAAACGTCCGGAATCTCGATGGACCGGATCGCCGCGACGACGCCCATCAACTTTTCGCGGTCCGGTCGCAGGGCTTCGAGCCTCAAGCGTTCGGCCTCGGCCCGTTCGACTCGCCGCTTCTCGGCTTCTTCCCGTGCAGCCCGTTGTTCCGCCGCCCTGATCGCCGCTTCACGCTCGGCCTGCATGTGGCGCTGGCGATCAAGTTCCGCCCTTGCCGCCGCCAACCGTTCGTTCTCGACTCGCTGCGCCTCGCGGGCTTCCGCCAGGCTGGCCTCTTCCGCCTTGCGACGTTCGGCGGCTTCAGCCTCTTGCCGGACCGCTTCCTCTTTCGCTTTCGCGACACGCTCGGCTTCGATCTTCGCGGCTTGGGCTTTCTGCTCGGCTTCGACCTCGCGACGGCGTTCGTCCGCGAGCATCGCCGCTTGCAAAGCCGCCTCGAACTCCTCATCGCTCATCGCCGAGAGCGTTGCCAGATTGATCGGCGCACGAAACTGATTCATCAGATCAACGCGGGATTGGAGTTTGTGCCGGGCGGCTTCCGCCGCCTCTCGCTTGATCCGATCTTTCTCCGCGTCGTGGGCCTTCTCCTGGGCTTCCAGATGCTCCTCGATGGGCGCGAGTAACGACGTCAGCCGCTTGGCTTCGGCGTCCACCTTCCGGCCCCATTCCAGCGCGTCGGCCTTCAGTTCTTTCCGCCGATTCTCGACGTCGCACCGCTTGCCCTTAACTTCGATCCGGGCTTGTCGCACCATCGCGTAACCGGCCTTGTCGTTCACGCCGACGATCTTGAGCGGCATGTACCGCTCTCGCATCTCGGCGATTGCGGTGTCCGCGACCGGAAACGAGACGTCGGTTGTCGGCGGTTGTTCAATCAATGTCGTAGCCATTCAATCCTCCAGAATCAGATACAGACAATCCCACTCACGGCGCGGCCCCCGATAGCACGACCGCACCGACTCAAGCCGCCACGAAACCTTGGCGTGATGCGTGAACCCCGCCACCTCCCAATCCCCTTCCTTCTCGACCCACAGCGGCACAACGTCGTCCCAGTCGGACCGCGTGATCTCGACGTGGCTTTTCGTGCTGATACACGAACCCGCGTCGTCGATGATCAAGTGCGGCGTCGTCTTCTCCCACAGTTCATCCCGCACCGCATCGCGGCACAGCGTAAGGCCGAATTCGGTTGTTTCTTGCTCGTCGCCGGGAATCATCACGTCACCTCGTCCAGTTCGCGGTATGCGATCCGCCGCGTCTCCAGCAACCGCTCGGCCGCTTCGCCGCAGCACCGGCAATGGGCCGCACACTGCCAGCAGTCCGCACAGGTTCGTTGCGGCACGTCGCAATCAGGACACTCGCCGGGCCGCGTAATCAACTGCTCGATGATCACGCCGAGATTCGGGATAACGTGAGTCGATCGAAGGTCCATAGGTACGTCCTTGCTGTTGTGGGTTTGCCTAGCCGATCTTCCGAATCGTGATCTCGGCTTCGACGACATCGCCGGGAGCTAGATCGAATCCGAGATTTGCGGGGTCGAGTTCCGTAATCAGGCAATCTCCACCATCTCCTGCAACAAAGGTCACTGATTCGTTGTCATCTTCTTCTTTGACAGGAGGAAAATACTTAAAAACCGAAATCCACCGCCTAGACTCCCTGCGGTTCTTGTCTCGCGAAACCCACACTCGGATCGTCTTGGGCGCGTCGGCCTTGATCGGCTCGGGCGGCTGTTCGTCAATTACTCCAAGCGTGCCACCGACGAACCGCTCGAACGCCTCGGCCGCCTTGACGATGTCGCGAGTGGACGTCTCCAGATCGTGGATGTCCGGTTCAGCCCACTTGAGCGCCATTTCGAGGCAGGCATGCCGGCGCAACTGGTCGAATGGAATGTTGGGCAACTGAAAATCAATGGACGCCATGCGATCTCCTATGCTGTGTTGTGGATTGAACGCCGTCGATTGCACCGTAGGTGCCCATACCTTGGCACGCCATGCCACGCCGAGCCAAGCCACTCTCACTGTGATTCTCTTGTTCGGACCGTTGGTCCCCTTGCCTCGCCGTGCCTAGCCCGGACCTGCCCTGCCTCGCCGCGCCGAGCCGCTCTCACTTAAGTTTCGGCGGCGCGAACTTCGGCAGCGTCTTCGGGTTCGACAGCCACGACGCGGCCTGCGCCTGATGCTCCTGTTGGATCTTTTTGCGTTCGGCGAACTGCCCGAGGCGTGCGGCCTGAAACGCCCGTTGTTCTTCGGTCAGGTCTTCCGCCGGGATCGTGCCGAGGCACATCGCCGCGCGGTTGAGTCGCCGCATCGCCTGCTTTTCCAGCGTCGCCGGTTCGCGTTCGCGCTGTTCGTCCAGCGTCAGGATTCGATAGCCCGTGCCAAGTGGAACCGCGGCCTTGATCCACAGGCCGCGCTGGCCCATCGCGCCCTTCCACTTCTTGACGAGGACGTTCCAGTGCGCGGAGTTCCGTTCCATGCCGCTTGCCGCCTCAATGTCTTCGTGCGGGATGAACGAGCCACGCGGAAGATCCTTCGTGGCGTTGATCAGTTCCGTCAATTCCTTGCTGATGTCGCGTCGCTTCGCAAACATGATCGCTCTCCCTGTTAGTTATGCACCGTAGGTGCCCATGCTCTTGCCCCGCCGTGCCTGACCAAGCCCTGCCGAGCCATAGCCCGCCGCTCTCATCGTGATTCGTTAGTTCGGACCGTTGGTCCCCTTGCCTCGCCGTGCCGAGCCCGGACCTGCCCTGCCTCGCCTGGCCGCGCCGAGCCTCGCCGTGCCAGCTTTCACTTGATCGGCTTCAACTCTGCCTCGAACCGCCCGAACGGCCCCGGCTTCGTCGGGCTTCCCGGCCGCCAGTCGCACAGCCCCTTGGAGAATCCTGCGATGCGGAACAGTTCTGCGAGAACGTCGGCAGTCAACTCCGGAACGAACGTCTCGACCGTGCCGCTGATCGACCAGGCATCGAACCGAGGACGGACGCGAACATGCTTCGAGGTGCCGACGCGGGCGCGTCTGACGAACAGGCTAAATCCGAGTTGCTTGACCAACTCGCGCTGTTCGGCAAACGTCTCGTCCTTCATCGCCTCGATGCGATTCACCGCGATCGGCTCGCCGTTGTTCAGAAAGACGAACATCGACTCGTCGAACGCAAGCCCCGTTTGCGAGGCTTCCTTGAGCGACTTTCCGCCGCGCCCAACCTTCATCGTCGCCCCGGCCTGTAGCAGACACGCCGACAGGTTCTCGGTCGGAATGACGAGTTGCTCGCCGTCGCTGTAGCAGTAGGTTTGCCAAGAATACGCGGGGAACCGGTCGTCGCCGGCCTTCGACACCGCCTTATTCTTCGCCGCCTTGCGCTCGACGGACAGCAGGTCCGCAAGCTCGACGTCGTCGGCGTGCATCAACAGCGGCGAAATGCTTTTCAGCGTGAACTTGTAACGCATCGTGTACTCTCCCCAGAGTTGTAGTTATGGACCGTTGGTCCCCATGCCTTGCTCTTGCCTCGGCAAACCTAGCCGAGCCGAGCCACGCCACTTTCGTTGTTTCAATGCACCGTTGGTGCCCGCGCCTTACCCCGCCTTGCCTGGCCGTATCCTGCCATGCCCGGCCGCTCTCATCGTGATTCGTTGCGACGGGCCGTTGGCCCCCTAGCTCTTGCCGCGCCCGGCCAGGCATGGCCTTGCCGCGCCAGACCGCTTTCACTCCGTCCTCGACGTCTCCGCCGCGTCCCTCACCTCGACCTCTTCACGCAGGATTACCCAGTCCCGATCTGCGTGAATGCCGATTCGGGCGGCTTCTGGCCCAATCCTGACAGGCATGATCTCGATCCGCTCGCCGGTATCCTTGTGGATCAGATAGATCCGCTTGCCGAGACTCCGCGACAGAACAAGCATGGTTCACTCCGTTGACTGGTGTTAGAAAATGGGCGTCCGTGCCCAGCCGGCATCCGTGCCGGGCATCCGTGTTTACAGACCGTCACGTCGTCGCTTGCAGTTCCGCCAATCGCTTCATGTCTGCGAGCGCCAGTTCGTTCGACTCGTAAAACCTGACCGGGCTGATCGGATTATCGGGATCGCTGGCAAGGTAGATTTGCATGGCCGCGAACAATGTTGACGTGGCGTCTTCGAGCTTCTTTCCCGATTCACCCGCAAGAGCCACAACCCAGCCCGCTCGGCAGTGCGTGGTGTCGCACGTGTGCCAGTCCCGCATATTCAAGGCATTAGGCTGGCTGGCTGCCTGATATACCTTGCGGTGGATATCAGAAATGGACGGAACAGGAACTCCGCCAATGCTGATGACAGCGGGAGTGCCGGCGGGCGTAACCTCTTGCGGCTGTTCGACCGGTCGGGCGTTCTTCAGGTCCGAGCAGTCCGAGCAGCGCGAGCAGTCCGAGCAGTCCGAGCAGCCCGAGCAGTCCGAGCAGCGCGAGCAGCGCGAGCAGTCCGAGCAGTCCGAGCAGCCCGAGCAGCGCGAGCAGCGCGAGCAGCGCGAGCAGTCCGAGCAGTCCGAGCAGTCCGAGCAGACCGAGCAGCGCGAGCAGCGCGAGCAGCGCGAGCAGCGCGAGCAGTCCGAGCAGTCCGAGCAGCCCGAGCAGCGCGAGCAGCGCGAGCAGCGCGAGCAGTCCGAGCAG
>JACCDG010338833.1_pt1 | contig 18968 bp, 7 predicted proteins | sample 7442471 | NCBI WGS metagenome assembly JACCDG01 (sample SAMN15323444, study PRJNA562643) | freshwater metagenome | isolation source: river surface water | place: USA:Blue River Watershed | collected 2017-08-17 | reverse complement strand
TAAAAGCAGTAGAATCCCTACTATCTAAAGAACAAACACCTACAGAAGATTTAGAAGCTAAAAAAGCTGATATAGAAAGAAGAAGACAAGAAATAAAAAATAATTTAAAAGGATTTAAAGTTGGTAGATATACACCATCTGGAAGAGCAGAAGACAGAGTTATCGGAGATAATATTATATTAGAAATTGAGGATGCTCTAAACTTAGTATCAGGTTTTAATAAGAAATTAGAAAAGGAAGATATTGAAAATGTAAATAAAATCTTAAATTTTTATTATAAAGGACTTACAAAAAGTCAATTAGAAACTCTTACAAGAAAGTATGATAATCTAAAAGAAAGTTTTAATAAAATCAATGCTAAATTAGAACAACAACCTAAATCTAATCAATTTGAACAAGATAAAAAAGCTGATATAGAAAGAAGAAGACCAGAAATAATAAATAGATATTCAGATGCAGATGTAAAAGCTAACCCTAATAAGATTTATGTATTTGGAGATAATACTCAAAGAACAGGAACTGGAGGACAAGCTCAGATTAGGAACAACCCTAATGCTCTTGGAATTGCAACAAAATTAAAACCTAATAATAATTCAGATGCTTTTATGTCTGATAAAGAGTTAGAAGCTAATAAGAAAGTTATAGATTCTGATATACAAAAAATATTAGACCAAAATAAACCTTTAGTATTTCCTAAAGATGGATTTGGAACTGGATTGGCAAAACTTAAAGAAAAAGCACCTAAAACTTATGAATATTTAAAACAAAGATTAGCAGAAGAATTTTATTTTGATAATGATAAAGGAGAAATCAATGGTAAATATGATGCAGAATTAGCTAATTTAAATAAGAAAAAAGAAGTAACTCACCAAGAAATAGTTGATTTTGTTGATTATATTCTTGAAACAGGTATTGATTCAGAGGAAAAAGAAATGTTTCTTGATAAACATAAAAATGCTATAGAAAAAGAAATAGAAAAAAGAAATAATACTGTTAATACTGTAGTAGATGCTAATAAACCTGTAAACACACAAGAAAAAACAACTTTAGATAAAACTAAAGAAGTAGAATTTAGTAGTGAAAAATCTATTACTCAATCAGAATGGGAATTAGCTAGTGAAAAAGGTTTAAATGGTAGAGGTAGATTTGTATTAAAAAATACAGCTACAGCTTTAGGTATCGGTTCTCAAAGAGATTTTAATCAACAAGAAGACTTATATATAGATACTGATGATTTTATACATACTAATGATATGTTAGATGTATTAACAAATAGTGTACAATCAGGTAGTTTATTAACTGTAAGAGTTGATAAGTCTCAAATACAAAACGATAATGGTGCTGAATTTTATTATGTTACAGATACTAAAGATAGGAATAATAAACAAGGTATTAAAAAACCAATAATAAAAGATTCTGATTTACCTTTTGCTGTATATGCTAATATTAATGGTGTAGAAGTAAAGATAGGTTATATTAGAAATGAAGAAAGTATAAATGAAGATACTACTGCTATTACTTGGTTAAAAGATGGTAAAGAAGTAGATAATCTTGCAGAACAAAAAGCTGAAATAAAAAACCTTAGAAATAAAATAGCTTCTGATGATGCTAAAGGTATTCCTACTATATTAAAAATAACATCTAAATCAGCAGGTAAATTATTTGTTACTAAAACAACTGATACATTAAATGGTAAAAATATTCAGAAAGATGTACAAATATGTGTTGTAAAAAGTGATGGTTTTGATATTGGTGGTAAAAAACTAAATGAAGATGATTTAGTTAATACACCTGAATATTTACAGACCCTTAGAGCGAGTTATACAGGAAAAACCTTGATAGTCCTACCTACAGGTAACGGTAAATTCATGGTGTACCCTTGTAATTCGCCATTATTGAACACTTTACCTAATGTTACATTTACAATAGGTAAAGTAATAAAAGCTTTTGTTGAAAATGATACAAATACATTAAAGTCTTTAGGTTTAGATGGTTCTGAAACAACAGCACAAAGATTTGTAAATGAATTTTTGTATACTACTTTAGAAGATGGAAAACCTAATACTTTAAAGTTTGATATATCTAAAGAAGGTGTTAGACAAGTATTTATTTATGATGTTGCTAGTACTGGTGGTAAAAATCAAAGACAAATAACAATTAAGACTTATGAGAGTGAAACTGAAAGTAATAATTTAGTAAATGCTTTAAAAAGATGGACAGATTCTAATTATTTTAATGTTAATATACATAATGTTAATAATGAGAATAAAGAAGTAAAACTATACTCTTTTGAAACACAAGAATTAGTTACTCAAAATTATAGAGATTTATTATTTGATACATTAACAACTAATGCTCAAGGTAATGAAGTAAATACTAGTCTTGGAAAGAATACTGTTTACTTTGTTAATCCTGTAGTTCAATTTGAAGAGTTGAAAGAATCCAGCATATCTATCCCTATAGGGAAAAGAGATAATGATTCTCCAACTGCAAACACTCAAAGTTCTGAACCTGTTAAACAATCTAATAATACTTCTAAAAATCCTCCTCCTAAAAAACCTAAAACAGTAGAAAATCAACCTGTAGAAAGTACTAAAGGTTCTTTAAGTAGTAATACACAAATTAGTTTTCTAGGTGTAAGAGACGCTGAAAAAGGATTAATTCCAGCAGCTAAACAAAGAGATGTTGTTAAATCTTTAAGTTTAAATTTCTATAATCTTTATTCTTTAAAAGATAAAGACGGTAAACCTATGTTTAAAGGTTTAAAACAAATATACCAAGAATTATATGGTATGTTAAATGATATTAAAGACCAATTAGAATATTTCTCTACACAAGAAGGTATAGATGCTTATTATCAACAATATAAAAACGATAATGAACTATCAGCAGGAGTAACAGATAATATTGAAAGAAATAAACAATTAGCAGAAGAATACAATTTAATTATTAATAATTTTGAACAATATAAACCTTTATTAATTTCTTCTCTTAAACAAAAAGGTATTGTAATAAAAGTTAAAGAAGATAAAGAAGTTATTACAGAAGATAATATTGTTGAAGATACAGATTCTTTAAATGATGAAACAGAAACAGATGTAAATGATGACGTAATCAATGAAAGTGAAGGTTTATTAAAAGAACAAACTTTTGAAGATGGTGCTGTATTTAAACAAAATCATTATTCTAAAATAGGTACTAAAATAAAAATGTTATTTGATAGTATTATAAGTACTGAAAAAACATATTTAGATACTGTTAGTTTTATGGATGGTGAAAGTATATTTTATGAAATACTAAATATACTACAAGATAAAGAAGCTGGTTTTAAATTTATTGATAAAATACAAGCTATTAAAGAATATTCAAAATTAAAGAATAAAACTTATTTAATTGATGCTATTAAATTATTAGAAAAAGCTGATGGTCAAACTCAAAACCAATTTGTTTTAACTACTAATTTAATTAAACAATCTAAAATACTAGCTTATACTACTGGTCAACCTGTTACAGGCGGTGACTATAAAGCTACTGTATTTGAAGGTAATAGAAATGGTTATGATGTTTTATTACAAGAGATTTGGAAAAATAATAATGTTCTAGGACAATTATATGAAACAGATGTTGAAACTGGTGATTTAAGAAAAGTTAATCAAGAGTATATTAAAAGTGTAGTTGAACCTTTATTTAATAAATTTAAAGAAGAACAAACTACAGAATCTTGTAAAGAGTTTCTTGATAGTTTAGGTATAGATATATCGTTAGATATATTAAATGCTTTGAAGAAAGGACTTGATGATAAAGATACTCTTACACAATCAATATTTAAAAGTGAAACAAATAATTGGGAATATCAAGTAACTAATAAAAAAGGTTTATTTACTAAAGTTTACAATGCTTTTTTATCAGGAAAAGAATTTACAGAAAATTCTTCACCTTTAGAAAATGAACAATATATTAAAAAGTTATCAAGATTTGTAGCAAGATTAGCCCCAAATGTAGGTACTAATTCTTCTAAAAATGTTGCTGGTGAAACTATTTATAACTTTACTAATCCTAATAGATTAGTTGTTAGATTAAGACAGTTGAAAAATAATGTTGTTACTGGATTAGCTAATAGTTTAAAACAATGTACATTTTCAGCTAATAGTTATTTCTTAAAAGAGTTTTCAAATAAAGATAGTATAATAACTCAATACATTAAATTAAATCCTATAGATGGTTCTAAAGATGGTGATAAAGATTTAGGAAGAGAACTAAAACAAATGACTCCTTCTGAACATACTAGATTTAAACTTAACTTGTTTACTAATGGAAATAAAGAAATAGGTAATAATAGAATTGTAAGGATACTAACAATGGCTAAATCAGATAGTAGTACAGCTTATGACTTAGAATTTGCTTTACCTAAAGACATTTTTAGTATAGTTGATAAGGGTAATATAAATCCTGAATTATTAACAGTATTAGAAGGTTATGTAGAAAGTGAATATAAAAGATATTTTGATGCTCAAAAATATGATGAATCACAAAAAGAAAGTATTCAAGAACGATTCCCTAATTATAATCCAAAAGCTTTTTATGTGTTTCCTTTTCTTAATGATGTAAAAGAATTATATACAGAAAATGGAGAATTGTTATTTGATGAAAATAGATTAAAAATAGCTAAAAAAGCTTTATTAGAACATTTAGAAGCTGTAATTCAAGACCAAATTACAGAATGGAAGAAATATGAAATTGTTAAAAATGATAAACCTATTGTAGATGTTAATTATAATAAGAATTTACAAGGTGTAGAAAACCCTTCTTTAAAATTAGCTACAGAATATGTTGTTGCTAATTATATAGGTAATTTTGAATATCTAGCTTTATTTGCAGGTGACCCAGCATTAGCAGGTAAAAAAGATGTTAATACTACTTTAGATAACTTCTTTAAAAGATTAAAGAAAGATATTTCTCCTTATTCTATAGGAAATCATAAAAAAAGTACATATAGTTCTGCTGCATTGGAAGATGTTAAAGAAAGTATAGATGAAGATACAAAAGATAACTGGAGAAAAGCAGGTGTTTCAGAAGAAGATATAGAAAAATACAATAAAATAGATATTGCTGATGGTGCAGAATATGTATTATTAGAAGAATCTTTAGCTATATTATATGCAGAAGGTAAGATTACAGATAAACAATATGAAACAATAATAGAAAAATTAGATAAAGATATTAATTTGTCTGATGCTGAATTATTATTAATAGCAAAACCTGCTAAACCTATTCAAACAGGTTCTAATTTTGTTAAATTAGCAGAAGGTATAGAATTTGAAAATGTTAACTTAATAAAAACAGCAGCATTTACTTTAGTACCACAATTAATAAAAGGTCCTGAATTAGAAGCTATTCATAAGTTTATGAAAGAATCTGGTATTGATAGGTTAACTATGAATAGTGGTTCTAAGTTAGGTACTAGAAAAACAATAAAATTAAGTGATATATTAGATAGTAAAAAAAAGGAGCATTTAGTAGCTACTATAAAAAGTGGAGAAACAAGAGAACAATATATAAATGAGTTACCTAGAGAATACATGGGTACTCAACAAGAAACTCCTTATGATGCTAATAAAACACATGTATTAGAAGGTTCTCAAATAGCTAAATTAATATTAGAAGGTTTATCAGCTACAGGAGCAACTGGTGCAACAAATACTAAAATTATAAATAGTATTCATAGCTATCATAATCAATTAATGGATTTAAGATATACAGAATATCTTGAAGAAATGGGTATTGAAAATGGTGAAATTACAGATTTTAAAAAGTTATATGATAGATTAATAAGTTATATTAATGATAACGAAAAACAATTTTCCCCTAATGATTTACAATATCTTAAATTAAATAAAGAAGGTACTGGTTTTGAAATAAATCCTTATTTAACAAATCAACCTAAAAAGATAGAATCATTATTAACTTCAATGATTACTAATGATGTAATTAAACAAAAACTTCCAGGTTTTTCAGGTGTATTAGGAAGTAGTTTAGGTATGTTTAGTCAATATGTACAAACAAAAACTATTAAAAATGATACTATAGGAGTAAATGGTTGGAAAGCAGAAGATGGTTTAAAACCAATGAGAGTTGAAAATGGTGTTACAAAACCTGCTCAAATATTAGTTTCTAAAGCTAGATTTAAAGAACTGTTTGGTACTGTAAATCCTACAGAAGTAGACCCTGAATTACTTAAATTAATAGGTTATAGGATTCCAACACAAGGTTATAGTTCAATGTGTATGATTGAAGTTGTAGGATTTTTACCTGATTATGTAGGTGATTTAGTAATTGCTCCTAAAGAATTTATTTCTCAAATGGGTAGTGACTTTGACATTGACAAACTTTATATTCATAAAAGAAACTTAACTACAGTAGATGGAAAATTACAAAGAGATGATTCTACTTCTGAAAAATATTTAGAAAATAGAATAATTGATGGTTATTTACATATTTTAGGATTAAAAGAAATATTTCCTAGAATTATTAAACCTGTAGATGGTGGAAAATTAACAGTTTTAGCTAAGAATTTAAGAAAATTATTACCTGAAAAAAATAATTATTCTATATTAAGTCCTCAACAACAAACACAAAATTATTTTAAAGGTATATTAGCTAAATCTGGTGTAGGTAAAACATCATTATTATCTACATTAAATGCTATGTTTAGAAATAATGATATTACTTTATTAAATGCACAAGGAGAAAGATATAAACGTAATTTTAGAAAGACATATAAAGTTTCTAATTTAAGTAATCCTTTAAATGTTAAAGGTAGAAATAAAGCTGATGTTATTCTTGAATTACAAGCTGTTGTAGTTGACCATATAAAAGAATTAACAGCTAATGTTATAAATTATAATAACTATACACATGAAACATTTGCAGCTTTAGCTTTAATGGGTGAAGATTGGGATTTTATAGGATACTTTTTACCACAAGAAGTAATAAAACAATATTGTGAGAATTTAGATGCTATTCAAAATGATACAACTATTAAAGATAAAGAAGACCATGCTCTTGCTAAAACTAGAAAAGAAATAATAAATAAAATTACTTCTAAGTTTGATGCAGATAAAGAGCCTGATATTAATTCTGTATTTGCTGATAGTTTAGAAAAAGATGAAAATTATTTAAAAGATTTATTATTAGAAAGTAATAAAACAGATGAATATTGGTATGCTCAATTAGCTATTTTAAATGATTATGAAAATTATCGTAAAATAGGTAAATCTTTATTTGAAATACAAATGGGTGTAACAGCTACAAATGGTATAGGTAAAGATTTCTTTGAAAGTATATCTAAAGAAGAAAAAGCTAATAATCTTAATGATATAGATAAAATTACAAATGGTATTAATCTTTTAGAAAAAGATGAAGTTGTTACTCCACAAGGTAATGCTACTAATATATTAAAAGATGTAAATAAAATATTTGGTAAATTATTTCCTTATAATGAAAAATTAATGAGGAACTTATCTGCTCAAATTAAAAAAATAAGTGGTAAACATATTTCTCCTAAAAAGAAAAATCAAATATTTAAATTTGTTAGGTCTTTTGTATATTCTAATGATAATAAATTATACGGTGAAAAAGATATTACACAATTAAGAAAAGAATTATTATTAGAAACTAAAAGTAATAAATCTTTAGCTAAAAGATGGAAAGATTATTTAAAAGATAATCCTTCACATTTCTTTGCTAAAAGATTATTTGCTAATGTTAGATTTGGCGGTAATGTACCAAGTACAATTAGATTTATAAATGTAAGTGGTGGTAGTAGAGAAGATGATTCTCAAATAACTATAGAATTAATTTCTATGTTAGAAACTGGTAATGAAATAGAAAAACAATTAGCACATGATTTAATTGTTTATAACTTTATTATTGGTGGTAATCAAGATGCTTATAATATTATTAAATATTTACCTGCTGATTATTTAAATTATTATGGATTTGGTAATGCTATAGATATAGATTGGAATAGTACTAGGTATAATGATAGTATATTAAGACAATATTTTCAACATAGTCCTAAAGAAGCACATCAATTATCTGCTAATAAAGAACTTACAACATTTGAAGATGGTGAAGGTTTTATAGCAGATGAAAATGAAAATTTACCTAAATATGTAGCTTACTTTGATAATTCTAAAAAGGGTAAAAATTCTTACGTTTTGTTTGAAAATGATGGTACAAATAGGTATATTAGACTTCCATTACTAGGGTATAGAGGTTTCTTAGAAACTAATATAAATACTGGTGAAAATATACATAATTCTATATACTTTAAAAATCCTGTAGTTAGTAATAAACCAATGTCAGGAAAAGAATATATGGAATCATTGAAACAATCTGAAATGACAGAACAAGAATTAAAAGATTATAGAGATAATCTTGCTTTGAAAGCTGGAATAGATATTGATGTAACTTCTAGTGTACAAAAAGAATTAGAATTAGAAACTGTAGATTCTAAACAAGTAGAAGAAAAGATAGCTGAATGTGAAGGAAATATTAAAGTAGGTTCTACAAGTAAATTTTTTAAAAAATAAAATATGAGTTGTCCTAATATAAATAGTGCTGAATTTAAACAAAATGAATCACTTATAGGTAAACAAAATACCTATAAGTTATTTATGTTAACTAATGGTTATGTATTAGATATACAAGAAAATGATTCTCCTAATACAGCTATTCAAAAACTTAAACTAAAATATAATAGTAATGAATTTGGTAATATATCAGATTCTAATTATCAAGATTTAGTTAATGAAATTAATAGTTATAATTCAGATTCTAAAAAAATAAATATTGACCAAAAAGAAGATGGTACTTATAAATTAAGTATTGTAGGTAATACAATACAAAAACCAAATTCTAATATTCAAGTAGAAAAGAATCCTTTAAATATAGTAGCAAGAATTGAGAATAATAAACCTTTAAGATTACCTGCTGAAAAACTAGGATTTAATCAACAATTTAAAGAAACACATTCTAAGATAAATTTTATATTAGGTAAAATTATAAATCAAGGAAATTGTTCAGAAGAATATAAATTTTTAGCTTCTTTCCTTAAAGGATTACCTAATGAATTTAAAGATGGAGATGTTAGAGCAGTTAAAGGATTAAAAAGACAAAAAGGTAGAGATGGTGAATTTGGTGAAACTAGTCATAGAATATTAGTAGATGATTCTTTATCAGAAGAACAAATGATAACAGTATTTCTACATGAAATGTTACACATGTTTACTTCTGATGTTTTAAAGAATCCTAAAACAGAAAAACAAAAAGAAATAAAAAGAGCAATAGAACTATTAAGACAAAATGTAAAAAGTTATTACGAACAACAATTAGGGTTTGAAATAACAGAAGATAATATTAAAAAGAATCTTGATGATTTAAGACCTTATTATGGTTTAATAAATATTGATGAATTTATTAGTGAATTGTTTACTAATAAATCTTTTCAAAGATTATTATCTAATGGTGCATTTAGTGAGAGTAAAAGTTTCTTACAAAGAATAGCTGAATTATTAAGAGAATTAATAGAAGATATATCTGGATTTAAGTTTAATAAACAAAGTAATATAGTACTAGATAGTGCTATAAATAATAGTTTAAGATTGATTTCAGATATTACTTCTGTCCCTATAGGGATAAATATATCAGAAAATATACTTGGTTCTCTATCTTCTAATATTGCTTCTGCTAAAGATTTAGGAATATATAAAAAAGAAGTTAGTTATACTCAAAGAACTATTATACAAAAGAATGTAGAAAAGTATAATAAACAAAACGGTACTAGTTATTATGTTAATTTTAAACAAGTAGGTCAAGCTGATTTATATAAATGGGAAATTGTAGATAAATCTCGTACTAAAGGTAGTTTGTCAGATAGAAATTTATTACAAGACCATAATGATTTTGATAATATTATTTTAGATTATGATGGTACTTTAGTAGATACAAATTCAGCTATTCAAAAAGAATTAGGAATAACACCTAAAGAATATTATTTTAGTGATTTTAAACCTACAGAAGAACAAGTTAGAAAAGTTACATTAAATAGTAAATTAACTTCTTTAGGTAAAGAATTATTAAATTTAGTAAAAAGTGGTAAATTAAATCCTAATAAAATTATTATTGTTACAGCAGGTAATAATAGATATTCTCATATTAAACAATTACTAGGTTTTGATTTCACATTAATAAATACTCAAAATCAAGATATAAAAGATAAATATAAATTATCAGGAGCAGTAGCTAAAGATAAAGCTAAAATAATAGAAAATATTAAAGGTAGAAATTTATTTATTGATGATAATACAACAACATCACAATATGTAAAACATACTACAAAAACAATAGTTAGAGATATTGTAAAACCAAAAATAGAATCTTTAAAAGATACTAAAAAACTATTAAATGAATTTCAAAAAGATTTATTAAATAGAAAAAATAAGTTAGAAGAATCTTTACATAAAGAAAAGAATACTAAAAGAAAAGAAAGTCTTACTAAAAGAATAGAAGTATTAAAAGATCAATTAACACAATTAACTAATAATAACCATTATACAACAATAGTTGAAATAGCTACTGAAAATCTAGCTTATGTTAAACAGTTAATGTCAAAACCTAATTTAACAGATAGTGATATTATTGAAGTACAAAACTTTATAGCTTTATATAAAGATACAACTAAATATTTAGAAGATGATTTTAAATTCACTAATGAATTAGATGAAAATGGAATTGTTACTCAATATAAAACAGATATTTTTAATAGTTTTGAACAGATAGATGCAGAAGCTAAAAGATTAGATAGTTTAGTTTTTAATATAGAATGTGATTTTTTATTAAACCAATATGAAAAGTTATTTGGTACTTCTATTACTAAAGAAGATTTATATAAAATAACTAAAGATATTGGTGATATAGAAAACAATTTTAGAAGTGCTGGTAGTTTTGGTGTTAAACTTCTTGAAATGCAAGAAGTAATTATACGATTAGCTAATAATAGAGCAAATGATAAACGTACTGAAATAGTAAAACAAAATACTACTTTATTTGAAAAAGTAAAACAAAATGCTTTATTTATAGAAAAAGGATTTTCTGCTTTGTTAGATAAAGATGATAATGGTAAATGGAATGGTAAAGTATTAACTAAGTTTAATAAAAAATATTGGACTACTTATTATAATATATTTAAAGGTACTAAAACAAAAAAAGGATTAACAGAATTATTAAATAAGAAAAATAGAACTGAATCTGAAAATCAACAAATAGAAGAACATTTCGATTCATATAATGATAATCATTTTATTGTAGATTATACAAAATTACAAGATGATAATTATAAAAATGAAATTATAAAAAGATTTGGTATAGTTCATGGTAATAATTTATTATCACAAGCAGAAACTAAGTATGCAAAATATGTTTTTGATAGAGAAGGTTATATAGATTATCTTAATGCTAACTTTCCTAATTTTGAACAAAGAGATAAGAAGTTATATGATTGGGAAATATATCATTCACCAATTAGATTAATGCAAACTTTACAAGGAGATAGACAATTAACAAGTTATGGTTTATTACCTAAAAGTTATCATTGGGGATATTTTACAGCTACACCTTTAGAACAACATTTTAATGAAGATTATAATGTTTTAGAACAACCTGAAAATGTAGATTTATTAAATTATCTTAACTTTACAAATGATGTATTAGGAGATTTAAGAAATTTAGCACCTGATAAATTATTTGAAAAAGAAAGTTTTTCATTAAATTCATTACCTATTGTAGCTAAAGATTTAATGCAAAAATATGCTAAAGATGGTATGTTAAGTAGTTTAACTTCTTCGGCTGGTGATTGGTTAAAAAGTTTTGTTAAACATACACAACAAGAAAATCAAAAATCAAAAGATGAATATACTGGTAAAGATTCTTATAATTTAGGTTTACAAGGTATAAGTAAAAAATCTATATTAGAATATAATGTAGAAGATAGTAAATATGAAGTTAATAGAGATAAACAATCTGATAATATATTTGATATATTAAATTATACAGCAGGAACTATAGCATTATATCAAAATAAATTAGATTTTGAAGATTCTCATAAAATGATTGTTAGAGCAATGAATCATATTGGTACAGAACAATATGGTCATAATGTTAATAAAGATGAATTAAAAAATGTAAAATCTGTAGCTGATTATTATAATAAAAACTACTATGGAATTAGTAATGAAGTAGGGGGTGAAGTAGAAAGAAAGATTTATACAAAAGAAGAAGATAGAAAAAATAAAGAAATAAATACAAGAATAAATGATATAATTGATTTATTGGGTATATCTTTAGAAAACAAATTAAATTCTAAAAAAGGTATTGAAGAATTAAAAAGTAAACTTATTGTTTTAGAACAAGAATTACAATTAGAAGATATTAATACTCCTTTAGTAAAAGAAAAATTAGCTTCTATTAAAGAGTTAAATAAACTTATTGAAGTTAAAGAAGGATTAGGAAGTAATTTCAGCTTTGGACAGACTGGTAGGAGTGTTTTAAAATGGGTTCAAACCAAAGCTATGGGATTTAACCTATTTAGCGGTATTAACGAGGTCATGTTTGGTATGGTTACAACATTTAATTATGCTACAGGACAAGAAATATATAATGAAAAAGATTGGGGAAATGCTTTTAGTACAATGCTTCGTTTCAGAAATGGTACAGAAGATGTTAAGAAAATATATAAACTATTAGAGAAATTCAATCTAATAAAAAATTCAATGATTGAAAACATTGATAGTAACCCAATGAATAATACATTGTTTTTCTTACAGAAAAATGCAGAAGCTTTTACTAGAGGTATAACAATGGTAAGTGTACTCAATAGTATTAAATTACAAGGTATTGATGGTAAAGAAGTTTCTCTATTTAATATTTTAGATTCAGAAGGTAATATAGATAAAAATTTAGTAACTCTTGATGAATATCATAATTGGACTACAGGAGATATAACAAAAATGGAACAATTGAATATAAAAGTTCAAACTCTTGTTAGTAGTCTACATGGTAACTATGATAGTGATACACCAATAAAAGCTAAACAATCTTTTTGGGGTATGGCTGCTTTACAATTTAGAACTTGGTTAATAGAAGGTATTGCTAATAGAGGTCAAGATGAACATTTTGATTCTCGTTTAGGTTTAGTTGTAAAAGGTAGATATAAAACAATGAATAATAGTACAGCTTGGATAGCTTTATTAAAAAGATTTGCTTTTATAAGTGATAAAAATAATGAAGAATTACAAAGTTTATCACAAGTTGATAAAGCTAATATTAGAAAAAATGCTACAGAATTAATATTTTTATTAACTGTATCTGCTGCAATACTAGCGTTAAAACATTTTGGTGATGATGACGATGATGATAAAGATTGGACTTTAACTAATTTAATGTTAAATAATATGTTAAGATTACAACAAGATTTAGCTTTTTATATAAACCCTAATGAAGTAGAAAGTTTAAATTCTAAAATAATACCTTCTACAGTAATTTTAAATGATTTTAAACAATTAATGGATGCTTATTATGATACTGTTTTAGGAGAAGGTACTTATAAAACAGGAATGTATGCAGGAGAAAGTAAAGTTTTAAAAGAAACTTTACAATTCTTTCCAGTTACTAATCAGTATTATAAATTTGATTATTTAGCTAGACAAACAATGGATAAAATCAAATAAGCTATAATCTTTAAAAATTCTGTTTTGATTACAAAATGAATATAAGTATATTTAACTTATTGAAAATTAAGTAATTATGTCTAGTGAATTTATCTTTACAATTATAATAGAAGTAGTTCAATTTGCAATTATAGCAGGAATGTTTATACAAAAAAATAAACAAACAGGTGAAGATGTTACTAAACAATCTAGTGAAATAAGTACTGTTTTTACAAAAGTTAATTTACTTGAAAAAGAAATGGATGGAGTAAAAGCTACTATGCACAATCATAGTAAATTATTACAAGAATTTAAAAGTAAGCAAGATACAATGATTCATGATTTACATGGTGTTAGAAATGTACAAACAGCTATGTGTATAGGAATGGATATTCTTTTAAAAGATACAGGTATTTCTATTAAGGATTATATTAATAAAGAATAAATATGAAACCTTTAAATTTTGATGTAATAAAACAATCTGTAATTAGCAAAGGTTATATTTGGGAATTTAATAAACCTATGATTATAGGTATTAGAACAGCAACAAATTTACCTAATGTATTTGATGATTATATTGTTTTATGTCAAGAATCAAAAAATAAATATTTTAAAGGTTGGATGGCTACTACAGAAGCAGGATTATATTGGTTAAATAATCCTATGAATGTAAAAGGTACAGGAGTATTAATTCCTAATCAATATAGAAATTGTTGGAAAATAGGTACTCATGGTAAAGGTTTAAATGCTCATGAAGCTTTAGTGCAAATTGCACCAGTAGAAGTTTATAGAGATTCCGATAGAGATAATATAGCTGAAAAAACTAATATTAAAGATAAAGGTTTATTTGGTATTAATATACATTCTACAGGAAAAACTTCTTGGGTAGCACCTAAAATAGATAAATGGAGTGCAGGATGTCAAGTATTTCCTAATTATGATTCTTTTAAAGAATTTATGAAAGAATTAAAAGAAAGTAAATTTACAGTATTTTCTTATGTATTATTAGAAGAAAAAGATATAATATGAATTGGTTTGTAGAAAAAATAGAAAGGTTTATAAATAGTTTTGATACTAAAAATGAAGGATTTTCAGGTAGAAAATTATCTGCATTTTTTGGTGTATTTATATCAGGATTTATAACAGCTAAATATTGTACAAATGAATCATTAAATAATATTTTAATTATTTGGTTAATATTTGTTGCTTTTTGTTTAGGATTAGTAACAGCTTCTCAAATAATTTCTTTTAGAAATGGTAAACCAGAAGATAATAATACAGACTAATGAAAAACTTATTTATAATAATATTGAGTATATTTTTATCAAGTTGTCTTACAGAAAGACGATTTAATAAAGTATTAACTAAAGGAATTGAAAAAGGATGGATAGATACTAGTACTAAAGTTGGTAACTATGTTTATATTCCAAAAGTAGATACTAATAAAATAGAAAATAAAATAAAAAATAGTATTGAAACAGTATTTAAAAATACTACTATTTATAAAGATACTTGTTATAATAAAAGTGGAAAAGTTATAGGTAATTTAATAGATACTGTTAAATTAAAGAAAAAATTACAAAAAGTATTAAAAGATACTATATTACCTGAAATTATACATTGTCTTAAAAAACCAATCTTTATTAAAGATAAAGGTATAACAGTTGAAATATATCAAGATTCATTAGGTGTTTTTAAAATAAAAACATCTGTAAAAGATACTACTATAACAAGACCTCAAAGTAGAAGTTGGTATCAAAGATATGTATTTGATGTTTGGTTTTTATATTTAATAATTGGTATATTAATATTAGTTATAGCTTTAAGAAGATAATGAATATAATTATTAATATTCCTTTTTGGTACACTAGTGAAGAAAGATTAGATAATCTAAAGATTTGTTATAAATCTATAAAAAATTTACAACAATATTTATTATTAAATGGACTTAATGTACAAGTAAATGTATTTGAATTTAGTGAAGAAAAGAAGTTTGAAAATAGCATATTTCTCCCTATAGGGAAAGAATATAATAAATCTTACAAACTTAATCATGCTTTAAAATGGTTATGTTTAAATGTTAAGCGTTCAATAGATATATTAAGTTTTATAGATAGTGATTGTGTAGTAGATACAAAAGATTATCCTAAAATATTAGAACAATTTACTAACTTTGATAAGTCAAAATACTATTGTAATAATTTAACTAAGTTAGATAAAAAAGAGTATTTTAACTTAGAACAATTAACATTAGAACCCTTTTATACTTTTGTTAATTCAGGTATAATTAATGGACTTGGTGGAATGTGGGTTTGTGATTTTGATACTCTTTATGAAATAGGAGGGTTTGATGAAAGATACACAGGTTGGGGTTTAGAAGATGAAGATGTTGGTAAAAGATTATACCTTAAAGGTTTAGAGTTTCAACAACTAAATTTTAAAGTATATCATTTACCACATGAAATAGAAAGTAGTAAAAAAGATAATACTTTAAGAGATATTCAAAAAAAGATATTTGTTGAAGATAATAGAATAGTAAGACCAACATTATTAAATAACTATCAATGTTAACTTTCTCTGCAAATTTAAATATATTAGGGAATCCAACTATTTGGGGAGCTAATTATTCTACTCAGACTGGTTACACAGATCCTGTCCAAATAGATTTATATAAGAATAAAGTTATAGTAGAAAAGTTTACTACAGGGATTTCAATTCTTATAACTCCTGTTTCCACAACTGTTGTTAATAAAATTAATACGGATATTGCAAACAATAGTTTGTATGGAGATGTACTTTCTTCTACAGGTTTAGTAGCTGTTTTTAATGAATCTTTAAATGGAATTCTACTAACAGGTAATATACTAAGTAATCAAAGTAATTCAAACAATGATTTAGTACAATTATCAGATACTTTTGCTAATTTTTTATTCTTTGATAATTCAAACAATTATATTGAAAATCAAGAATTAGATATTACAATAAATCAGGCTATGTTTTTGGTTGCTCCGAAACCATGTTCGGGTTGTGTAGAACTAGTATATATAGATTCAGCAGCAGATTATGTAAACCCAATAGATAATTATGGGGGAGCAAATAGAGGAATCGTAGAATACCAATATCAAGATTTTAGTGGTGTTTGGATGAGTATGGGGTCAGCTAAAATTGAAGATCGGATATGGAGAACCAATGCTGGTTTTGGGTACAATCCTGCTCTAATAAGTTACTGTGGGTGTGAAATGTTTAATAACACTCCTTTAAGGGCAATAAGAACTGTTAGAGCCATTCCTAATTGTGGTGGAACTTCTCCAATTATATATCAAAGTATATCAAATCACTTTAATATAGAAAATTTAACTTTATCAAATTTTCCACAAACTTTAAATCAAACACTTTATTCTACAGTACCTTACACACCAACTGCTACGTTTGATGGTTCATTTGCATGTTGTGTTTCAGAAGATAGTGAAATAGAAGTAACACCTTTAACTCTTACACCTAATAGAAATACTCCTCATAATACAGGAATAGCTAATGCTTTAAAGTATGATTTATATATTAATAATGAAGGTGTTTATGAAGAAATAGTTATTATAGAAACTAAATCAGGACAAATATCAAGTGTAGAAGATTCTACAACAATTACTGGATATAGTACTATTTCGTTACCTGTAGAACCAGAATTTTTAACAGAACTTACAATAGGTTCTAAAATATATACTCCAACAGGAATTTATATAGGAAAAGTTAAATCTATAGAAAGTAATTCTTCATTAACTTTAGAAGAAGGTGCTACAAGTAGTTTTGATGGTGGAATTAAATCTAATAAAAACTATTTTATAAATCCTACAACTGGTTCAAGTGGTTCTGTATTTAATTTTCCTACAATTTTATCTAAAGTAGGAACAATTGTAACTCTTACTTCTTCTGATATTATTACAGGAAGTGGTACAAACTTTACTAGTTTAAATGTACAAGATAAAATATATACAAATGCAGGTGTATTAATTGGTAGAATAGCAAGTATAATTAGTGATACACAAATTAAGTTATATGCAAATGCTTTAATAGCTTATTCTGGAACATTTAAAACTCAATCTGTTGTAACATCAAAAGGAACTTATAAATTAGTTGCTACTTATAATAATGCTTGTACTAGTGTAAGTAAAGAGTGGATAATTAGTATTTGTAATTCAACTATTATAAATACAGGTACTTGTAATAACCCTAGTATTCAAAACCTTAGTGCTATTAATAGTGCTAAATTTACCATTAAAACATCTAACTCTTTAGATATAGTTGATTCAGTTTCTCAAAAGGTAATATTAAAAGACCAAATAGTTTCACCTTTAAGTACGTTTAACATTCCTAAACTAGATGATGGATTTTATCAATTAGATGTTCAGACATTAGATAGTACAGGAGTAGTTATTGCTACAGAAACTCAACTATTATTCTATGATTGTAATATTAAATCTTGTGAAGTATATTTAAGAAGTAATTTACTAGGATTTAGTAATTGTGTTGATTGTGTAGATAAAAAAGCAAATCAAAAAGAATATGAAACATTGAAATTGAAAAATGATATGTTTCAAATTTATAAAGATATAATTTACTCATATTGGAATAATATCAAAAAACAAGAATCTATAGATGAAACTTGGGATATAGAAGACCATTTACAAGAAGTAACTACTTATTCTAATGCTTTAAAACAAATAAAAACTATTTGTACAGATTGTGGATTTAGTTTTAATACTAATACTGGTACATTAAGTTCAAGTGATTGTGGTTGTGGTAAATAAAATATAAGAAAATGGCAATTTGGAGTAGAAATAGATTTTATAGCGGTACAACAGAAACACCTACTTTTGCTAGTGGAGATGCTGTATCTGAAAATAATAGTACAGATGGTTATATAACTAAGTTTGTAATATCCCCTATGTCTTCTGTTTTAAATAGAAGTGTTTGGTTTAGAACTTTGAAATATCAATTTCTTAAAGCTTTTGTACATAAAGAAGAAGATAGAGCAACTTCTGCTAATTTAGGTGTTAGTGGTGCTGAGCCTACAACTACTAAATATGTAACAGTAGAACAATTACCTTCTGTAGATAAAACTACAAATGACTTTACAGGTGTAGCAGGTAGCGGTACTTTAATTAATAATCAAAATACAGTTGATATTATCCCTGTATTAACAGG
>JACCDG010269914.1_pt1 | contig 18978 bp, 24 predicted proteins | sample 7442471 | NCBI WGS metagenome assembly JACCDG01 (sample SAMN15323444, study PRJNA562643) | freshwater metagenome | isolation source: river surface water | place: USA:Blue River Watershed | collected 2017-08-17 | reverse complement strand
ATGGTGTCACACCCGATTACATTCCGAACTCGGAAGTTAAGCCCATCTACGCCGATGATACTCTTTAGGGGAAAGTAGGTTGTCGCCAGAACAAAGTGTTTAACTAATAAAAAATACCCATTTAATACGGGTGTTTTTTTGTTATTGCTTATCTTTATTTAATTTTATACAATACAAGCATGTTAAATGATGAAGATATAAATAAATTAACTTCAGTTTTGGCTTCAAAGAAAGACATAGAAGAAGTTAAGAGCGACATGGCTGATTTGAAAGAATTAGTTCAGGGTCTTATTATTTCTTCTGATTCTATTGCTAAATCTATCAGTGGTTTGAGTATGGAATACGCTGCAATTTCAACTCAACTTTCTCGTCATGATTTTTGGATAAAACAAATTGCTGAAAAAGTTGGACTTAAATTAAACACAGATTAGTCAATCTCACAGAAAAATACCCATAGAAATATGGGTATTTTTCTATATTTTATTGACTCTGTGATACGAAGGGAATATACTATAAAGAGATATTAGTATAATCTTTTAGGTATAATTATTTTATGAACGAAGAAGAAATCAAAGCAATCAGTGCAAAGATTGCTGATAATACAGCAACAGATGAAGAAGTTGCGAAATTTTTAGAAGTAGTTAATACAGTCTTTTCAAATCTTAAGAAAGATGTTGAAGGGATCACAGAATAATATGTCAATAGAAACAATGCTTGAAAGAAAATCAGATACACAGGAAGTTATTACTAGTACAGAAAAAGTAGTATCAGAAGGTGCAGAGATTGAAAATATTCTCACTAATACCCCTGACGGTGAGGTAAAAAGCAAGAGAGCTCTTGTTGTCGGAAGTTTTTTGTCGGCTGCTGCAGGAGCGACACTTGGTGCATACCATCTCTCTGAAAAGTTTCAGTCTGCCTTGAATGAAAATATCCACGCACTTCAAAATATTAATTGGGACTCACCGGAAGTTGTACGAAATACAAGCTTGACTGCAGGTGGAGTCGTCGTCGCTGGGGTTGCTGTTGCGATTATGAAAATGAAACGTGCATATGAAAAATCTCAAGAAGATAATTTAGCGTAATAGTTTTGTTCTGGTCTCGTAAAATACCGCTCCACATTGGAGCGGTATTTTGCTATGATACATATATATGTCATGGGCTTCACGAAGACAAGCAGTATTTCTCTCTATTATCCTTTTTATTTTTGGATTACTTCTTTTCTCGATTCTCTATCCTATTTTAAGTAAAGCACCATCGTGTATAGATGGTATAAAAAATGGTTCAGAGCTCGAGATTGATTGTGGTGGTGTCTGTTCTCGATTGTGTTCATCGCAAGTTTCTGAGCCAATTGTTATTTGGAGCAGAGCATTTCCCGTCGTCGGTTCAACGTACAATCTCGTAGCATTTGTTGAGAATCAAAATCGTACCGCTGGTGTAGAAAAAGCAACATACGAATTTCGTGCATATGATACTCAAAATCGTTTGATTGGACGACGAGAAGGAACAACTTTTATACCACCCAATCAACAGTTTGCTATCTTTGAACCTCGGTTTGATGCAGGACAAGCATCGATACGAACAGTATCATTTATGTTTACAGGGCAATCATTGTGGATGAAGAAAAATCCCACATTGCAAACATTACCACTTCGTGTCGGGGCGGTCATTTTTGGGGGAGAGGAAAACACTCCTGTCTTAACAGCACAAATGACAAATGATTCTATCTACGATATGCCCTCGTTTGATGTTGTTACTATTTTGTATGATCAAGACAGAAATGCAATTCAAGTATCAAAAACACACAAAGAAGAATTACGCGCAGGGCAGACATCTTCGCTTTTGTTTACGTGGCCACAGTCATTTTCTACACAGCCAGTCGTATGGGATATTTTCCCTATGATTAATCCTTTTACTGTTGAATTATAATTTCCTATGAAATCTCGTTTATTACAGATTGACTGGTTCCTTGTATTATTTTTGATACCTGTACTTGGTGCAGGGCTTGTGACAATGAGTTCTTTTACCGAAGAAACTCCCTTTTTCTCTCATCAGTTACTATGGATTGCAATTTCTTTTTCTGCCTTATTTATACTTTCATATTTTGATTTTCGTTTTTTACGCCGAACTGAGATTCTGGTCGTTCTCTATTTATTTTTCTGTTCACTTCTTGTATTGCTTTTTTTCTTTGGACATACTTCAAACGGAGCACAGAGTTGGTTTTCGTTTGGGGGATTTTCATTTCAGCCGTCAGATATGATGAAGCTTGTTCTTATTCTGATGCTTGCAAAATATTTTTCTCGACGACATGTTGAGATTGATAATTTTAAACATATTGTGATTACAGGTCTCTATGCTCTTATTCCATTTACACTTGTTCTTCTTCAACCAGACTTTGGGTCAGCAATGATTATCTTTTTTATTTGGTTTGGTATGACTCTTGTGTCAGGACTTTCTCGTAAACACCTCCTGCTTGTCGTTGGTGGAATGGTGGTATCCTTTGTATTTTTCTGGATGTTTGTTTTTCAGCCATACCAAAAGGATCGTATTATGACATTTATTGATCCACTTTCGAATATTCAAGGTGCAGGGTATAACGTCTATCAATCAACGATTGCTGTTGGGAGTGGTCAGGCTCTCGGCAAGGGTGTTGGTTTTGGTACACAGTCTCGACTTAAGTTTCTACCAGAATATGAAACAGATTTTATTTTTGCAGCATTTGCTGAGGAATGGGGTTTTGTCGGTGTGGTGCTTCTGTTTGTGTTACTTGGACTCATTATGTGGCGAGTCTTGCGAATCGCACTTCTCGGGGCAACAAACTTTGAAATTTTATTTGGTATAGGTCTTGCAATATATTTTATGAGTCATTTGATTATTAATATTGGTATGAATATTGGCGTGATGCCAGTCACTGGCATCACGCTCCCATTTATGAGTTATGGGGGGTCTCATCTTTTGACTGAATTTATGGGACTTGGTATTCTGCTTGGAATGAGTCATTATCGGCGAGTGGCACATAGAGATGATATGCGTAATGAATTCCTTGGTATATAGTAATAGGGATTAATTATCTAACACCATCTACTTCGTTACGGATTCCGGTTACTCGGTCAATGTAGGTCAACTACATCTCTCTCGCAATCCTCATCCGTGCCTCGTATCTGGTGTCATATAATTAATCCTTGGATCTTATATTTCATGAGGGGTTTCAAATGTTATTGATATATGCAAACAAAAATAATCGACGGGCGAAAAATCAGAGATGAATTATTACAGGAAATAAAAACCGAGGTTGAAAAACTTCCGTTTGTTCCTGTCTTTTGTGATATTCTCGTCGGTGATGACCCTGTATCGGCATCCTATGTACGTATTAAAGCAAAAACTGCTGAATCCGTAGGGATTAAATTCCGTACCGCTGAATTTCCATCTGGAGTGACTACCGAAGAATTGATTGCAGAAATTGAAGCACTCAATCGTGTCCCACATATGTGCGGTATTATTATTCAACTTCCACTTCCATCTCATATTGATACACCACGAGTACTCGATGCAATCGACCCGTCACTTGATGTTGATTGTCTCGGCTCGCGCGCGCAAGCATTGTTTTATCGCAACACACCAATTTTTTCGTTTCCAACAGCATGTGCCTGTATGTACATTCTCGACAAAAATATTGCTGATTTTTCAGATAAAAAGATTGTTGTACTCGGACAGGGGATGCTTGTTGGTCGGCCTATGGAACACCTCTTGCGTTCACGTGGTCTTGATGTAAACGTCATCACTCAATCGACTGAACAGAAAGTAGAAATTTTACACGAAGCTGATATTATTATTTCTGCTATTGGTAAAGCGAATTTTATTACATATGATATGATACACGAAGGTGTTTGTATCATTGATGCTGGTACCTCTGAGGATAACGGAACTGTTGTTGGTGATGTTGATGGTGAATCGGTGAATGGTGTTGCGGGAATGATAACCCCGTCACCAGGGGGAGTTGGTCCTGTTACTGTCGCAATGTTACTTTCAAACGTACTGTTGTCTGCTCAAAAAAAATATGAATAACGAAATTTTTACATCCATCTTTTCTCTTGCCCATCGTTCATCATTTATTGATGGATTGATTGTGTTTATGGCAAATGGGTTTGGGTACCTTATGATTATGGTCGCAATTCTTTTTTTGTATATACATACAGACAGTCCGTTTGTGTGTACTCGACCTTTTTCTGGTTTTACAAGACGTGCAAAGGAGGTGCTTCGGGTACTTGTCTCTGGTGGTATCGCATGGGCAAGTGCATCTATTCTAAAAGAGTTTATTGTGACACCTCGACCATTTATACTTTTTCCTGAGATAACACCCCTTTTTATACATGGTGGCATGGATTCGTTTCCATCTGGTCACGCAACATTTTTCTTTGCACTTGCAACAGCACTTTTCCTCTCTCATCGCCGTGTGGGGATTCTGTACTACGGTGTAGCACTTATTGTATGTTTTGGGCGGGTTGCAAGCGGGGTTCATTTTCCTGTTGACATACTTGGTGGTGCATTGCTTGGTATTGTTATTACGTTTTGTGTTGACATACTCCTTCGGCGTTTTAGGGCATAGTTTCTTCCTTGCTATTTTGAGGTAAACCCTATAAAATAAGCACATTATACATATTTTTTGTGTGCACTATTGTATGCAAAAATGCTGAAAAGTAATTATATTTTATGTTAAAAACGAGAATTACAGCGTTACTGATTATGTTGGTTGGGTGTGGAATTGGTTTTTTTGTGTATACGTCTGAACATACATATCGTACAAATACAGAAGGAGTTTCTGAATCAATTGTTTCAAAATATCCATTTAAACTCGGACTCGATCTTTCTGGGGGGACACATCTTGTGTACCGTGCAGATGTATCTCTTGTTGCTGAATCAGAAGTGAGAGACTCAATGAATTCTCTTCGTGATGTTATCGAGCGACGTGTGAATATTTTTGGTGTATCTGAACCAGTTATCACTGTTCAAAATGGTGGATTTTCAAATGCAGGAGAAGAACGTCTCATTGTTGATCTTCCAGGGGTGACTGATGTCAAAGAAGCAGTTGCAATGATTGGACAGACTCCACTTCTTGAATTTCGTACAGAAAATCTTGGAACAAAGCCCCAAGAACTTATCATGAATGAAAAAGGAGAAGTATCTATCTCTCTCGATTCACAGTTTGTCACAACAGAATTAACTGGCCGATATCTCGACAAGGCAATTCTCGAATTTAATCCAACAACAGGCGAGCCAACAGTTTCATTACAATTTGATACAGAAGGTTCAAAGCTTTTTGAAGATATCACTCGTGCAAACATAGGGAAGACAGTTGCTATTTTCCTCGACGGCGAACCTATCTCAATGCCTGTAGTCAATGAAGCTATTTCTGGAGGTAAAGCGCAGATTACAGGTGCGTTTACTCCACAAGAAGCAAAGACACTTGTTGGTCGTCTCAATTCTGGAGCACTTCCTGTTCCTATTGAACTTATTTCTACACAAACAATCGGACCATCTCTTGGTGTTGAGGCGACACATGCGGGTGTTCGTGCTGCACTCATCGGATTCCTCTTTATCGCACTCTTTTTGATTTTCTGGTATCGTCTCCCTGGTCTTATTGGTGTTGTGGCACTTTCATTTTATGTTGCGACAATTCTCGCACTCTTTAAATTCATCCCTGTAACACTTACCGCAGCAGGTATTGCTGGATTTATTATTTCTATCGGTATTGCGGTTGACGCCAATGTTCTTATTTTTGAACGTATTAAAGAAGAACTTCGAAATGGTCGCTCAATCGCTGAAGCAATTAAAAATGGTTTTGGCAGAGCATGGCTCTCTATCCGTGATTCGAATTTCTCAAGTATAATTACTGCAATTATTTTGTTCTGGTTTGGTACACCACTTATTCAAGGTTTCGCGCTCACACTTCTTCTTGGTGTCGTTGTATCTATGATTTCTGCGCTCTCTGTAAGTCGATTGTTCCTTCTTGCGCTCAATATTACAAAAACCACAAAGTACACACAGTTTCTTTTTGGTTCAGGATTTAGCAGTGCTAAAAAATCATAACGTATATACGATACTTTATGACGTTACAAACTTTATAACTTTCAACTACATTATATGTTTATCATCAAATATAGAAAAATATTCGCAAGCATCTCGGCTGTTCTTGTTGCGCTTTCGCTCGGTTCGCTTATGTATTTTGGTTTGGATTTCGGGATTGATTTTCGTGGAGGTTCCCTTATGGAAGTGACGTATACAGGAGTTCGTCCAGAACAAGCTGTTGTTGAAGATTCACTTGAAAACCTTGGATACGGAGGGTCTCTTGTTCAACAGATTGATACTGATGGGTATAGTATCAAAACTCGTGCTCTTACTGAAACTGAGCGTCAGTCTATGATTTCTGCACTCGGAGCTGAGGTAACAGAAAAGAGTTTTACATCTATCGGCCCGTCTGTTGGAGCAGAACTTGTTCGTAAATCAATTCTCTCATTTATACTCGTGTCGCTTGGAATTATTTTCTTTATTGCGTTTTCATTCCGTAAGGTTTCAAAACCAGTATCATCATGGAAATATGGTTTGATTGCAATTGTTGCACTCGTGCACGATGTTGTGATTGTTTCAGGTATCTTTGCTGTTATGAGTCATTTTACAGGGGCAGAAGTCGATACTCTTTTTGTGGTGGCAGTTCTTACCGTGCTCGGTCTTTCTGTTTCTGATACGATTGTTGTCTTTGATCGTATTCGAGAAAATATTCGTGCCGGTATCTCTGGTTCATTTGAAGATACTGTAGGAAAAAGTTTGAGTCAGGTATTTACACGATCTGTCGCAACATCATTTACGGTGATTGCTGTACTTGTCTCTCTCGTATTCTTTGGTCCTTCAAGCACAAAAACATTTTCATTGTTGCTCGTTATTGGTATGTTTTTTGGAACATATTCATCGCTATTTCTTGCATCACCGCTTCTTGTTTTTATCCAAAAAGCACAAAAGAATACCAAAGAATAAGCTTGTATTTGAGATATATTTCGTCAAACATACCCCTAGGAAACGAGGGGTATGTTTGATAGAATACACTATATGTCTAATCATCATAATCACGAAAGTCACAGTCATAATTTTATCAACAAGCATACTGCGCCTGCGATTTTGCTTCTTGTATTGGGGTGCTTTACTGCGGGATATTTTCTTGGGCAATATCAAGTATTTGGAAAAACAAAATCATTCAGATCAGAAAAATCATATATGCACAGTGACTATATGATGTCTGAGTATCCGTATCGACCATATTAATCATTAATCAATTTTTATTTATGTATATTATCTTAGGAATTCTTGGTGTCGTTATCTTGTATTTTGTTTTCAAATATAACAGTTTTGTGTCTCTCAAAACACGCGCAGAGGAAGCGTGGGCAGATATCGAAGTCCAGCTCAAGCGTCGCTACGATTTGATTCCAAATCTTGTGAGTACTGTGAAAGGCTATGCGACTCATGAACAGACAGCATTTGAAAAGGTGACTGAAGCTCGCGCGAAAGCAATGTCTGCGCACTCTATGGGGGAACATTCATCAAGTGAGAAAATGCTCGGAGGGGCACTCACAGGACTTTTTGGTATTGCTGAAGCATACCCAGAATTGAAAGCGAATACTAACTTTATTGAACTTCAACGAGAACTCTCAGATACAGAAAACAAAATTCAAGCATCACGCCGATTCTATAATGGCAATGTTCGTGCACTCAATGAGAATATACAAATGTTTCCAGGCAACATAATTGCAGGGATGTTCAAATTCATGAAGATGGAATTCTTTGATATTGATGACAATGGCCCAGAATCAAAGCCAGTTGAGGTGAAGTTTTAAAATAATTACGAATTTATGAAAAACAATTCAAAATTGAATACAGTTTTACTTCTAGTATTAATCGTTCTTGCAATTAGTATCATTTGGATTCTCTGGCGTGACCGTAAAGCAGAAGAAGGAAAGGATGCGTACTTCAAGAAAGCTCAGACTCAGACAGCAACGCTCACAATTTCAGCAAATTCAGTTTACGGAGATCGATATCCTGCGGGATGGGTTATTTGGAAAGAAATGATTAATGGTCAAGAAGTTGAGAAGATTGGACCATCAGCTTCTACAAAAGATTATTTAATAAAACTTCCTTCACCTCTCCGTGTTTCCTTGGGGTTGAATAATTGTGTTGGAGATAGTGAAATTGCCACATGTGCTGTTGGTAATAATCCTGAAATTAAAAAAGCTTGGGAAGAGTTAAATAAATACCAATAATAATTATGCAAAACAATACTTCAAAATTAAATACGGGTTTACTTGTTATTATTGTGGTATTACTTGGTGTACTACTCATACAGTCTGTTGGTCTCAAGAATGAAAAGACTGAAAATGTTCCTGAACAAAAAATTGAAGAAAAAGTAATTCCTGTTGTTAAAGAAACAGAAAAAAAGAAACAATCATTTCAATTTTTGAAAGATTTAGTGGATGTATATCCAGACTCTAAAATTTCAGAGTGTACTCTTTCTGGTAAAACATATTTTACTGCTTTCCCAGATAAAGTGAGTGATTCAGGGAGTCATCTTTTGGGTGGAGCAAAAGAAATATATAGTACGGATGGAAATAAAATCTCTTGCCCGACAAACCCAATGGTGCAAAAAGACGCGTTGTGTAATCAAGAAATGGAGATGTGCAAAATAATCTATGCGTCCGAGAAGTCATTTGATGGCGGAATGTACGATGACGGTATTGATACATATAATTTAAGATAATTATAAATTTATGAAAAACAATTCAAAGTTGAATACAGTTTTACTAATGATTACTGTTATTCTACTCGGTGTTTTGTTGATAATGCTTTTTGGAAAAAGAAATGTAGGTGTTATGGTTCAAGATAAAAATGTTTTTTCTAAAACTACAGAAAACAAAAAAGTACCTGTTGTAGAAAATGAAGAATTACAAAATTCTAATCCTGATTACAAGGGGATACGAGCAGTTATGGATAATGCGGAAATTATTAATAAAATTGTTGCTACTTACAAAAAAGATTCTGGTCTTAAAATATATGGATGTTCAGCATTACCTGCTAAAAACGGAATCATAGATTACAGATATTATGTTGCCGATGATGCACCAATGCTTGCTGATAAGGCAATTGATCTTTATGAAACAAATGGAGTTAAGTCTGGATATTGTGTAATGGGTGGTGTTCTCCCTGATAAGGTTGATAGCAGATGTATTGACATTGAGTCAAAAATGAAAAGTTGTAAGGTTGTTTATGATGTCCCAACGGTTTTTTAAAATATTTCAGTAAAATTTATGGCAACTCTCTATACTCAACAATCAAAGAATGTAACAAAAACGTGGATGCTGATGAGCGTGTTTTTCATCATTGTTATTTCTCTAGGTTTTGTTTTTGCTCGAATGTATAACAATCCGAGTATCCTGTATTTCTTTGTTATTTTTTCTATTGCGATGAATATTATCGGATATTGGTATTCAGACAAGATTGCACTCTCAATCGCGGGTGCCCACCCTGCAACACGAGAGAAATATTTTGACCTCTATACGACTGTCGAGAATCTAGCAATTACCGCAGGGCTCCCACTCCCACGGATATATGTCATCGAAGATCCCGCACCAAATGCATTTGCAACTGGTCGTGATAAAAATCACGCTGTGGTAGCGGTGACAACAGGGCTTCTTGGTATGATGTCAAAAACAGAACTCGAAGGTGTGATTGCACACGAGCTTTCTCATATTGGCAATCGTGACATGCTCGTGTCTACGGTCGCTGTGGTTCTCGTCGGGTTCATTTCCATCGTCTCTGATATGCTGATTCGCATGTCATTCTTTGGTGGGAGTCGAGATGATAATCGAGGCGGGGGATTACTTGTGATTGTCGGTATTGTGCTTTCTGTTCTTGCCCCAATTCTTGCAACGCTTATTCAACTCGCAATCTCACGCAAACGTGAATATCTCGCTGATGCGTCAGGGGCGCTTCTCACTCGGTATCCCGAAGGTTTGGCATCTGCGCTCGAAAAGATAGGTGCATATAACCGTCCAATGATGCATAAATCAACTGCAATCGCGCATCTCTACATTGCCAATCCGTTCGGTTCAAATAGTGTCGGACGTAAAATGGCACAGCTTTTCTCAACGCATCCACCAGTTGAAGAGAGAGTTAAAATCCTAAGACAAATGTAGGGATTCTTCCGTATTAATTCTAGGGGGGTCTACGCAGCGATGGGGAGGAATATGTGTGAGGTGGAGTAAAATATATGAAAAATATAAAAGATTTAACAAAAATAGTAATAGCGTTCCGTGATGCACGGGACTGGAAACAATTTCATAACCCAAAAGATTTGGCTATTTCTCTTTGCTTGGAAGCATCTGAGGTTTTAGAGCACTTTCAGTGGAAAAATGTTGAGGAAATGGAGAATCATGTAAAGAAAAATAAAAAAGAAGTTGCAAAAGAACTTGCTGATGTTTTGTATTGGGTTTTATTGATGTCTAATGATTTAAATATTGACCTTGAAAAAGCTTTTGCTTTAAAGATGAAAGAAAATAATAAAAAGTATCCAGTTAAAAAAGCTAAAGGTAAACATAATAAATATACTGAACTCTAAAATGTCTGATATAAAAACTTTTCCTTTTAATAAAGAAGATTTTGATCAAATTAAAAATTTTAAATTTGGTAAAAATTGGCCCGTTGTTTATGTTCTTGAAGACAAGAAGGAAATTTATATTGGCCAAACAGTTAATGTGCATGCTAGAAGTAAACAGCACTATGAAAACCCGGAACGAGCAAAACTAAAACAAATTCATATTATTACAGATGAAGAGTTTAATATTTCAGCTGCTTTTGATATTGAAGCATGGTTAATACAGTATATTTCAGCTGATGAAAAATTTGTTTTACAAAATAGTAATGGCGGTTTAAAAAATCATAACTATTACGATAAGGCAAAATATAAAGCAAAATTTGAAATTGCTTGGGATAATTTGCGGCAAATGGGCTTGGTTAAAAATACCTTAGAAGATCTTAAAAATAGTGATTTATTTAAATATTCTCCTTACAAGTCTTTGACAGAAGATCAATTTACAGTAGCTAGACAAATATTTAAAGATTTAAAGAAAAACGAAATAAATACTTTTATAGTAAATGGCAAACCTGGTACAGGGAAAACAATTCTTGCTACATATCTTTTTAAATATTTGAAAGAGCAAGACGAAACAAAAAATATGAATATTGGTCTTGTTGTACCAATGGCGTCGCTTCGAAAAACAATAACTAGGGTCTTTTCAAAAATAAAAGGATTAAAATCAAACATGGTTATTGGGCCAAATGATGTTGTAAAAGATAAATATGACTTACTGATAGTTGATGAGTCCCATAGATTGCAAAGACGAAAGGGTATTATGGGTTATGGTGCATATGATAATGTAAATCGTGGGTTTGGTCTAGGCAATGAAGGTACACAACTTGATTGGATTATGAAATCCTCTAAGCATCAAATATTTTTCTATGATCAAAATCAAAGCGTAAAACCTGCCGACATTAGGCCTGAGGATTTTAAAAAGCTCAATTCTAAAAAATATGAATTAGTTTCGCAAATGCGTGTTGAAGCTGGTGAGGAATATATTAAATTCATTGAAGATTTTTTTGATTTAAAAACTCCACAAAATACCAATTTTTCAAATTATGATTTTAAAATATTTGATAATGCTGAAAAAATGGTAAACGAAATTAAAGAAAAAGATAAAAAGCACAAACTTGCTCGTGTGGTTGCTGGCTATGCTTGGCCTTGGCATACAGCACATGGTACCCGTGATTATGATATAGAGATAGGCGATTTAAAGCTTGTTTGGAATTCTACGGCGCAAGATTGGGTAAATTCACCAAATGCTATAAACGAAGTTGGGTGTATTCATACTGTACAAGGTTATGATTTAAATTATGTTGGTGTGATTATCGGTCCCGAATTTTCATATGATATAGAAAATAGAAAATTCAAAGTTGATAAAGAAAAATATTTTGATACAAATGGCCGTAATGGTATTACTGATCCAAACGAACTAGAAAGATACATAATAAATATTTATAAGACACTACTAACTCGTGGCATAAAAGGTACTTATGTTTATGTTGTTGATGAAAATTTGAGAAATTATTTAAACCAAATTGTAAACAAAACCCCAATATCGATTCAAAAAGAAATTACTCCAAAAATTATAAAATCACCTTATGTGGGCGAAATGGTAGATGTTCCACTAGTTGGATCAGCACCTTGCGGAGAACCGCTTTTCGGAGAAAGTAATATTGAGGAAATGATACAGGTCGAAAAAAGCAAAATTAAACCCGGGACCAAATATTTTATTGTTAGAGCTAGTGGAGATTCCATGAATAAAGCCGGAATAGATGACGGTGATCTTGTTCTCTGCCGGTATGCTGAAAAAGGGGAAACTGGTGATAGAGTTGTTGCATTACTTGGTGGTGAAAATGTAACAATAAAATATTATGACAAAAAAGACGGACGAAGAATTTTGTTACCTAAAAGTACTAATCCAAAGCATCAACCAATAATTCCAGAAGAGGGAGATAGTGTGCAAGGAATTGTACAAGAAATAATTAAGAGAGAGTAGCAGAATAAATTATGAACGACAATCAATTTTCAAAATTAGACAACGAGGAAATTTGGCTTCAGTATGCCGATACTGAGTTAGAACTAAAAAAAAGAGGACTAGTCAGGACTAGGAATATTGTAGGTGAAAGAGGGGAATTTCTTGCTATTGAAACATATAATTCAATTGCTGGTATGCCGAATCTTCAAGCAGCACCAGAAGGTACTCAAAATGTTGATGCTTTAAGTCGTAAAGGTGAAAGATATAGTATTAAAACGGTAACTGAACCTGGGTCCACTACAAGTGTATTCTATGGGATTGGAGAAAAAGAAAATCCAGTAATACCTGAAAAGAAATTTGAATATGTGATTATCGTGCAAATTTTCAAGAACTATAAACCAAAAAGAATTTTGGAGTTAACATGGGAACAGTTTTTAAAATACAAAAGATGGCACTCAACAATGCGGGGGTGGAATCTTAGTGTTACTAAAACCTTGCTACAGGAGGCAAAAGTTGTTTTAGATAATACAGATCTGAGTTAAAAATGTTAATATATGAATATCATCTATGAAAAAAAGTCATTCAAAAATTAAAGTCGTTGATTTGTTTTGCGGTATTGGAGGATTAACACATGGACTCATAAAAGAAGGTCTTGATGTTGTTGCTGGTATCGATAATGACTCAAGTTGTAAGTTTGGATACGAATATAACAATAAAGCTCAATTTATTGATAAAGATATTCTTAAAGTTACAGCGGAAGATATAAATAATTTATTTGGTAATACAAAAGGAATAATTCGTGTCCTTGCTGGGTGCGCACCGTGTCAGCCGTTTTCAAAACTAAATCTTAACGCAATTACAGAAAAACAGTTGGAACCTTTGAGTAAGTTTGCTCAGTTAATTGAAGAAACTCAACCGGACATTGTTTCAATGGAAAATGTAAGCAATCTAGCCGTTAAAGATAAATATCCAGCATTTACAAGTTTTTTAAAAGTGCTCTCTAAAAATGGCTATCATTATAAATATGAAGTTGTGGATGTTTCAGAATTTGGAGTTCCTCAAAAAAGAAGAAGATTAGTTTTACTTGCTTCAAAAATGGGAGAGATTGAATTGATAAAAAGAACTCACAAAGATAATCGAGTCACAGTGAGAGACGTAATCAAACACCTAGAACCTATTAAGGATGGTGAGACAAGTAAGAAAGATCCCTTGCATCGATCAAGAAAGCTCGCACCTATAAATTTAAGAAGAATTAAAGCTACTCCACATAATGGCGGCAGTTCTACTAGTTGGAGTAAGGATTTAATTTTAGAGTGTCACAAAAAAGAGTCAGGCCAGACATATCGTAATACAGTATATGGTCGTATGAGTTGGGATGAGCCATCCCCAACAATGACAACCCAATGTGTTGGACTAGGAAATGGTAGATATGGTCACCCTACACAGAACAGAGCAATAAGCTTAAGAGAAGCTGCTATATTCCAAACTTTCCCGGATAATTATCAATTTCTTCCAAAGTCGGAACCTGTTGGCATTAATAAGATAGCAAAATTTATTGGCAATGCTGTGCCAGTTAGATTAGGATCTGTTATTGGTAAGAGTATAAAGAACCACCTAAAACAGTATGAAAAATAACCCTTTCCAATTTCAGTTTTCTTTAGAGGTATTAAATCATTTAGGAAGAGGTCTGTATCGAAGTTTCGCTACAGTAGTTGCTGAAGCAGTTTCTAATTCGTGGGATGCTGAAGCAAAGGAAGTAAATATAACCATAACAGAAGATAGTTTAATAGTAGAAGACAATGGAAAAGGAATGAGTCCAGATGATTTTCGAGACAAATTTTTAACCGTAGGTTATTCAAGACGTGAGGATCCCTCAAATAAATCTAAGCGTAATGTTATTGGTCGTAAGGGTATTGGAAAGTTAGCAATGCTTTCCGTTTCTGAAAGAGTTACAGTCATAACAAAGGAAAAAGACTCTGAGCTTACTGGTGGAACTGTTAATAATACTCAGCTAGATAAGGAAATAAAAACAAACGGTAAATACCAACTGGAAGATCTTTCAAACAAGGAAAAAAAGACGACCTTTGTTAAAAAAAGTGGAACTAAAATAATCTTTCAAAAAATTAAAACAAAACTAAACAGAGAAGAAATTATTAGAAAGTATATTGCTACACAGTTTAATTTTATATTTAGCTTGAAAGCAAGTGACTCATTTACAATTTCTGTGAATGGCAAAAAAGTTACGAAAGACGATCTTAAAGAGTTGAATGATAATACTCAGTTTATATGGTTTCTTGGTGAAAAAGATACAAGATTTTCAGATAGATTTGAAAACCTCGATAAAGAGAAAGTAATTTCTAATACTGAATTTGTTTTTAAAAGTGAGAAAATCAACATCAAAGGTTATATTGCTTCTGTAAAATCATCGAGCCAACTTCTCCTAAAAGGTTCCGGAGGAGATTTCCAAGCTGGTATTAATTTATTCACTAACGGAAGATTAAGACAAGAAGATTTGTTTGATGAAATTACAAGAAAGACTCTTACTGAGGAATACTTGTATGGAGAGGTGCATGTGGATGGTTTTGACGACGGGAAAGAAGATCGTTTTACTAGTTCACGTGAAGGTATTATTAAAGATGATCCGCTGTATCAAGAATTTCTTACTGAATTAAAGAAGATACAAGCTGTAATTATTCAAGACTGGACTCCTTGGCGAAACCAACTAAAACTAGAGGGAGATATTGAACAAGACAACCGGCCTGGATATGAAGTTCGAATGCAAGATAGTCAAAACCGAAGAGAGCAAGATTTTAAAGAAAAACTTGATGCAAATATTCAAGATAAAAACCTAAAGAAAAGCTTACAAACAAAGCTAAGGAATTTTTCTTATAAAAATACATTAATTTATCAAGATTTATATATTCTTGAAAATATCTTTAGAGAATATTTAAAATTAAAACCAGTTGAAGAAAAAGATTTTGATAAATCAAATATTGATGAAAAAACTATTATAGATAATATAAATCAAACAAAAGGATATCGAAAAAATGATGAAGCAAGGCACTCTTTGAAGGGTAAGATAGTTAAAAATGAACATTATTTGAACTATGTAGATTTATGTGATTTAGGAGAAATTGTAGATATATTTGCCTCAAAAGCTCAGAAGAAACCAATACCTAAAAAATACCGTCGTCCTCTTCTTTCAGATGCACAAGAAATTAATCCGGTTCGAAATCCAGTTATGCACACAAACGAAATTACAGACGAGGTTGTAAAATGGCCTAAAATTAAAAATCTTATTGATTACATAGAAAAACTGAAATAACTACACTTGGCTAACCCTTTTATTTGAAGAAATAGGGTTAGCCACCATTTATAAAACCAATATAAAAATTTACATTGTCTCGGGGGTTGTTGCAATTCTCTTTATTGTTCTGTTTTAGCACAAGGATGCTCCATAGGGTATATTGCCCCTTGTTTTCATCCCTATAGACCATTAGCTTATACTAGTATTTTGCAAAACACTGCAATAAGAAATATTGAAAGGAAAATGGTAGAATAATTTTATATGGAACAAAACAAAAAATGTAATGCGTGTCAGAGTTGTCTGATGCCGTTTAGTAAAGATACTGGGGTACGAGAAAGTGATATATATTGCAGTCTTTGTTATAAGGACGGTAAGTTGTGTTATGAATCAATGCGTAAAAATGGTACGCCGTATCTGCTGGCAAAATTGTACACGTGGATGATTCGTTTTGCTCCGCGGTGGAAAAACAAAAAATAGTAATGTCAAAAAAGATTGCAAAAAGAGACAATGAAGAGTTGTGGGAATATTACAAAAATGAAGCCGTGGAAAAGATGGGTAAATTTTCTGCGCGAGCAATGCAGTATGCGGTGAAGTTGTACAAAGAACGTGGCGGTGGGTATGTTGGTGAAAAATCCAAAGACAATAGTTTGGTCAAATGGACCAAAGAAGATTGGGGATATACAGGAGCAGTGGGGCATAGTCGGTATTTACCCAAAGAAGCTCGGGTGCACTTAACTGTCGGTGAAAAGATAGCTACAGATAGAGCTAAGAACAAAGGCACCAAAGAAGGCAAGCAGTGGGTCAAGCAACCGGCAAAAATTGCAAAAAAGACAGCAAAGTATCGAAAAAAATAATCTATGTATAACATGAAAGGTGCTTTACGATAACGAAACTCCTTACAGTTTTAAACTAATCCCATTTAGTACATACTAGCATTTTGCAAAACACTAGCATAAGAAAATAGACGCTGATATAATAAATACATTATGGCACTAGATTATCGAAAAGTTGAAAGGTTATTAAAAGGTTTTGCCAATCACAATCGGCTCAAGATTTTGGAATTGCTGGAAAAACAACCAGAGCTGTCAGTGGCAGATATATCAGAGAAACTCAAGATAGGGTATGAAAATGCATCAGATCATATTCGTAAAATGGCTATTGCTGGACTTATCATGAAGCGTAATGACGGCCCCAACGTCCGCCACAAACTCACCCCAAAGGCAATCTCTATACTAGCATTTTGCAAAATACTGCAATAATAAATATTGAGAGAAAAATGATAGAATGGATGTATGAAAGAAATCTCTATGAAAATCGAACAATCAAACAGAAACGAGCAAGACAGAAGCGTTGAGCAAGATCGACTTGCTTTTGTTGAGGCGATAAAAAATATAGAGATTGGGGAGATAGATACTGAATTTGATGAAATGAGTGTAGAGAGTTTAGTTAGTGAACTCGATCAAGCAAAATTGCTTCTTCTTGGAGAAACGCACGGAGTAAAAGAAAACACCGACATTATCTACACTCTTTTCAAAAAATTCGGCTTCAAAAAGTTAGCATTGGAGTGGGACGAGAAATTGCGAGAACAAGCCGATAAGTTTTTACAGTCAGGTGAACTAGATTTTGAGGCAATAAAAGATAGTCCAGATGGTAGAATCACCGCTGGGCATTTTGCGTTACTCAAGAAATTAAAGGACGAAGGACTACTTGAGGAACTTGTATGCTTTGACGGAGCAACACCGTCTGGCAAGTGGGACGCACGAGATGAAAATATGGCGAAAAATATTATTGCGAATTTATCTGATAGTACAACACTTGTTGTTGCGGGTAATTTACATACAAAAGTTGAGCCTATTACTTTTGACGATGAAAAAGAAGAACATCACCCAATGGGTGAAAATGTAAAAAAGCAAATTCCCAATGTGCCGTCAGGCAAAATTAAATATCTCACAGGACAATTTCACAATTACGGCACGAGATATTTTGGAGAAAGACCAGAAGGAGTTGAGTTGCTGAAGGCAAGATTTTATAAATCTGAAGAGGGTATTTACTCATTTGAATTGCCCGAGGCTCATACTGCGGTTGTTCCAAATCCGAGTGAAGTTTTACCTGAGGAATAAAAGTAGACTAGGTATCTTTTGTCTGGATTACACAATCATTGGGATTTTTGGGTGGGGTGGGGGAGTTTGATATAATGCAAATAGTTCAGAAAAATTATTTAATTATTACTACATTATATGGAATCAATATCAGTAAATTATTTAGCAATTTTGGTTGGCGCAATAGTATCAATGGTGATTGGTGCAGTTTGGTATGGACCGCTTTTTGGTAAGAAGTGGATGGAGATAATTGGCGTGAGTACGCAGGATCCCGAGGCGAATAAAAAGATGCAAAAGGCGTATATGCCTATGTATGTCGTACAGTTTGTTTTGACACTCTTTCAAGTTTTGGTCTTGGCTCATCTCATAGCAGATACTACTAAAGTAGGTGGTACAGAGAGAGCTTTGTGGATCTGGGCGGCGTTTGTAATTCCAACTCTCGCTGGTGCGGTGATGTGGACCAATGAGTCGGGAAAGAACAAATGGGCACGTTTTCTTATCCAGGGCGGGTATCAACTGACCATATTTATTGTTTTTGGTTTACTTTTGCAATTCTGGAAATAATATCAGCGTGTTTTAGTGGAAGGGATGATTCTCTCCTTGCTCTCGCAAGAACAGTTTTTGCGAGGTTTTTTGCAGAGGAAAAGATTCTCTCCTTACAGGAGCAGTACACCTTGTAGATTTTTTATTTTATTTCACTCATAAAAAATATCTACAAGGTCTTCGAATCCCTCACGTGAGTGCATTAAGCACTCACTCTTTTCCGCATCATAAAAAACCTCCATATGGAGGTTTTTTATGATGCGGAAAAGGAGGGATTCGAACCCTCGGTCCCCGTTAAGAGACACAGTCTTTCCAGGACTGCCGATTAAACCACTCTCGCACTTTTCCTAGAGCCCAGATACCACAAAACCTGCCCTAT
>JACCDG010021388.1_pt1 | contig 18985 bp, 17 predicted proteins | sample 7442471 | NCBI WGS metagenome assembly JACCDG01 (sample SAMN15323444, study PRJNA562643) | freshwater metagenome | isolation source: river surface water | place: USA:Blue River Watershed | collected 2017-08-17 | reverse complement strand
GGATTAATCCCCGTTTTTTTATTGGGCGGCATCGGCCGCTGATGTTGCGTATCAACCCTTGTCGAAACCACCGGTACGGGTGCGCGGACGGTCAAAGCGACCACCGCTGTTACCACCAAAGCCGCCGCGGTTGCCACCTTCGGAGAACTGCTTGCGTGGGCCGCCTTCCGAACGGTTGCCATTCTGGCCGGAGCGATCACCGAAGCTGTTGGCGCGTGGGGCGCCAAAGCCTGATTTGCGTTCGCCGGAAGGCGCACGCTCAGCCAGCCATGCCGGTTGGCGATCATCATTGAAACTACGCGGCTGGCTGTTGCCACGGTTGCCAAAGCTGCGTTGCTCATTGCCGCCGCTGCGATCGCTATTGAAGGTGCGCTCGCCACGATCGGCGAAACTGCGTTCACCACTATTGCGATCGACAAAGCTGCGTTCGCCATTGTTGCGGTCAGCAAAGCTGCGGTTGGCATTGTTGCCGTCGCGGTTGAAGCCGCGGTTGCCATTGCCATTGCCATTGCCGTTCCCGGCACCATAGCCACGGCCGTTACCGCCGCCAAAGCTGCGTTCGCCGCCTTGACGGGGACGACCGGCGCCGCCCGATGGTTTGCGCGGCTTAACGCTTGGCTCCAAGCCTGCAATCACGGTTTCGGTGATCTGCTGAGTTGTATAGCGCTCGATATTGCGTACCTGGCGTACCTCGCCATGCGCGGCAAGGCTGATGGCTATACCTTCACGACCAGCGCGGCCGGTACGGCCAATACGGTGAACATAGTCTTCAACCTGGCGTGGCAGATCGAAGTTGATGACGTGGCTGATGCCTGGCACGTCGATGCCACGGGCCGCAACGTCAGTGGCCACCAGCACACGAACCTGGCCGCGACGCAGTTCGGTCAGGGTGCGGTTGCGTTCGCGCTGCGACATGTCGCCATGCAGGGCGCGAGTTGCGTAACCCTGGGCCGACAGATTGTCCGCCAGATCATCGGCCGAACGTTTGGTGGAAGTAAATACCACAGCCTGTTCGATTTCAGTGTCGCGCAGCAAGGCATCCAGCAGGCGATTCTTGTGGCCGAAATCATCAGCGTACAGCAGCTTCTGAGTGATTTTCGGACGGCTTTTTTCTGCCGCGGCGATTTCGATGCGTGTGCCGTTGTGGGTCACGCGTTGAGCCAGTTTGCCAACAACGCCATCCAGCGTGGCCGAGAACAGCAGGGTTTGACGGTTCGAAGGCGTCAGTGCGGCGATGGCTTCGATGTCATCAATGAAGCCCATGTCCAGCATGCGGTCGGCTTCGTCCAGAACCAGTACTTCCAGGCGCGAAAAATCGATGCGGCCGCTGGTGGCCAGATCCAGCAAACGGCCCGGTGTTGCCACCAGCACTTCAAACGGTGCTTTCAGTGAGCGCAGCTGTTGTGGGTAGGCTGTGCCGCCCACCACACAAACGGTGCGCACGCGACGCAGGTGTTTGCTGTAGGTTTCGGCTGCAGTTTTAACTTGTTGTGCAAGTTCGCGAGTTGGTGTCAGAACCAGAACGCGAGGGCCAGTGCCGGCTGCTTTCGGCGGGTGTGCCAAGCGCTCCAGCGATGGCAGCATGAATGCAGCGGTCTTGCCGCTGCCAGTTTGCGAAGAAACCAGCAAATCACCACCTGCCAGTGCAGCCGGGATAGCCTGGTTTTGTACCGCGGTGGGTTTCTCATACCCCTCTTCGGTCAATGCCTTGACGATGGATGGATTGAGACCCAGCTCGGAAAAATTCATTTAATGCCCTTTCAAGACAATAGTCTGGCGTCCGGTAAGCGCTATTCGAACCGGAAAATACCAATTGGGTGCGGCGAATAATTAAAGCGCCGCGCGAAATCATCGCGCTAACCGGAAGTGGCCGCCGAGCCAATTGCTTGACACGCGGATCGGTGTAAGGTCAGGAACGATGAGGCTGTGGAATACAGGCCTCGGGAGAAACAGCCATCTCTTTATGGCTGTGGAAGGACTGCCGTCTGCTGCATTGCACAAGTGGCCGGAATTATATAGGTTTTCTGAAATTTGTATATGATTATTTTCCAATGCCCAATGAAATCGCGGCCCAACATGCCTTAATCATTGCTCAGCCGGTGCTTGGGCAAAAAATTTTGCTTACGTATAAGGAAATCGCCAATATCCAGCCCGCTACAGGCTTGGCTCACGTTAGTTAAGTAGCACAACGCGTTTGCTATGCATCGAATTTTTATCAATTTTTTGCAGTGAAGTGCTTGCCCCGGGGGGGGAGTCGGGGCAAAATACGCGCCTTTCGCTTTTTTAGCTTTTTAACCGTAAACTCGCCTGGCGAGATTCGGGCTTTGCTAACCTTCGACCTGGGGGTCTGGAATATGTCTGATCTGGCTAATGCGGATGCGTTGCAAAACGCGGCCGCTCCGCAACTTCCCGTACATTGGTATTTCGATCAGCACATCTACGATGTCGAGATGGAAGTCCTGTTCAAGCATGGCCCGCAATATGTCGGCCATGAGCTGATGGTGCCCGAGATGGGTGACTACCATACCCTGGAGTGGATGGATCATGCCAAGATGCTGGTGCGCAACCAGAACGGTATTGAGCTGTTATCCAATGTATGTCGTCATCGCCAGGCCATCATGCTGCGTGGCAAGGGAAATACACCGAATATCGTCTGCCCGATCCACCGCTGGACCTACGACAAGCAGGGGGAGTTATTGGGCGCCCCCCACTTTCCGCAGAACCCTTGCCTGCATCTGGGCAAGAGCCCGCTGCAAAACTGGAATGGTTTGCTGTTTCAGGGCGAGCGCGATGTTGCGAAAGATCTGGCCGATCTGGGTGTCAAGGCCGATCTGGATTTCTCCGGTTATATGCTCGACACCGTCATCATTGATGAGTTGCAGTGCAACTGGAAGACTTTCATCGAAGTTTATCTGGAAGACTACCATGTGGTGCCATACCACCCAGGCTTGGGCAATTTCGTCAATTGTGATGAGCTGAAGTGGGAATTTGGTGACTGGTACAGCGTACAGACCGTCGGTATTCTCAATGAACTGAAGAAGTCTGGCTCCAGGATTTACGGTAAATGGCACGACGCGGTGTTGAGCAGATACGAAGGCAATATGCCGGAGCATGGTGCGATCTGGCTGACGTATTATCCAAATATCACCGTGGAGTGGTATCCGCATTGTCTGGTGGTGTCCACCGTCATTCCGCGTGGTCCGGAACATACCACCAATGTGGTGGAGTTTTATTATCCGGAAGACATCGTGCTGTTCGAACGTGAGTTCATCGAAGCCGAGCGTGCGGCTTATATGGAAACGGGTGTCGAGGACAAGGATATCTGCGAACGGATGGACGCTGGCCGCAAGGCTCTGTTCAGGCAGGGGCGTAGCGAAGTGGGGCCGTATCAGTCGCCGATGGAAGATGGCATGTTGCATTTCCATGAGTTTTTGCGTCGCCAGATTGAGCCGCGTCTTTGAGTGGCGCTACTATCGACAGGTTTGAAGGCCAAAGCAGGCGGGTTAACCCGCCTGTTTTCTTTTTCCCTTGTTCGATTTTAATCTGTTGTTGAGGTAAGCATGTTTGCCATTTCTCTCAATCTACGCGCCAATGCGGCATCTTTATGGATGCTGGTCGCTGGGTTGATGTTTACCTGCATGGGTATCTGCGTCAAATTGGGGGCGAGCTATTTCACGCCGGCAGAACTGGTGTTTTATCGATCCTTTGTTGGTCTGCTGGTTGTCTGGCTGATCATCCGCATCCGTGGCTACAATCTGGCCACGCCTTTTCGGCGCCAGCATTTGCAGCGCAGCATTTCTGGCTTTGCTGCGCTGGCGATGTATTTCTATACCATTACCGCGCTGCCGCTGGCCACGGCGGTCACGCTCAATTACACCTCATCGGTGTTCATTGCATTATTCAGTACGCTGATGTCGCGCAGGTGGCCTGCCTGGCAGCTGATCTTTGCTGTCATGTTGGGTTTTGGCGGTGTCATTGCGTTGCTCAATCCAACGCTGCATTCGGATCAGCTGGGGCATGGGCTGGTAGGCCTGGCGTCGGGCGTGCTGGCTGCGGTTGCCATGCTCAATGTGCGCAGTCTTGGGCGGCTGGGTGAGCCGGAGTGGCGGGTGGTGTTCTATTTCTCCCTGGTATCTACCGTTGCCGCCGGAGGCTGGATGCTGTTGCATCATTTCAGCCCGCTGCGCTGGGAGAGCGGTTTGCTGATGCTGGCGATGGGCGCTGCAGCAACATTGGCACAACTGGCCTTGACGCGCGCTTATGGCCAGGGGCGCACACTGGTGGTTGCCAGTCTCGCCTATAGCACGGTAGCTTTTGCCAGTCTGGCGGGTGTTGTATTGTGGGGAGATTGGCTCTCTCCCTTGTCTTGGCTGGGGGTCGTTGCCATTGTGCTGTCCGGTGTGATCAGTATACAAAGCCAGGCTGTCCTCTCATGCGGCGCCAACGCGCGCTGAAACTTGGTCTACAATATATCTGGAGCGATTCACCAGCCTTGGTTTGGTGCTTGGTCGGCTCCAAAAAAATACAGATTTTATTACCGCAGACAGGGGAGTCCGGATGATATCCATCCGTCAACAGGGCAATGTAATCAATATTGCCGTATTCGGTGAGTTCACCCTCAAGGATTACCAGACTTTCGAGGAAAGTGCCTTGTATTCCATCCAGTTCCAAGGCGCACTCAATGTGCTGCTGGATCTGCGGGATATGCATGGTTATACCTTGGATATGGCATGGGAAGAGTTACGTTTTGCCCGGGAGCATGCGCGTGATTTTCGTCGAATTGCCGTGGTGACCTCGGATCAATGGGTCGCCTGGAGTGCCTGGGTTTCACGCCTGTTTATCGATGTCGATGTCGAACTGTTCGAAGATATTGCCGCAGCGGAGCTGTGGCTGGCTCAGGCTGGTCAGTAACAGGTGCCGGGCATGTTCAGCGGTTGGTTAGCCAGAATTGCACCACGTCCCGATCATCCAATGCGCGACATCAAGTCAGCGCAGCGGATTCTGGACGAATTGCCCAAGTCTGACACTTACAAGTGTCTGCAGGAATTGTCTGCTTGGGTCGAGTCACTGGTTCAGGCCGAGGGATATCGCTTGCCTGTGCGAGCGTCGATCCTGAAGTTGCTGGACGATCAGGGGTATGCCATTCAACGCAAGTTGCAGCAGGAATACTTGGCCCAGAATCGCCAGGCCAAATATCGCGAGCAGGCTTTGTGGCGGGCTTTGGTCGATTATTGGCGCTCGTTGGTTAATGGCTATCTGTATTGTCTTGATGCCTATGCGATGGGGGCGCGTGGAGCAGATGCACTGAAGCCATTGCTGCCGCTGATTGCTGCCCGGGCCCTGCATGCTGTTGCAGCAATGCACAAGGCGATGTTGCTGCATTACGGCCCGGTTGATGATAGCGTCTGGCATTCCCTGTCACGGGTATGGCTGTTCATAGAAGGCAGGCGACTGGAAACATGCAAGGTTTCCCTTTATGAGCATTCGCAGGCCCCAAGCGCATTGCAATCAGAATTCATGAAATGCCTGTTTCTTTCCAGTTCGTCACCAGATTGTCTGTTGCCGCAACAAATCGACCTGGTTGAGCGTTTGATCGACGATGTGGCTGAACATTTTGTGCTGTCCCATGATCCGGACAGCCGTAGTGCTTTTGTTTACGATCTGGCCGTGCCACTGCCTCCGGGCAGGCTGGTGGCCGGAATGGCGGTAACCGGGCGGATGCGTTTCATCGGTCCGAGCATGGCTTCGGTCAAACTTCAGGAGCTTTCTCGCGCACTGGATAATCCATCGGCCATATCTGCAGCCGGGTATAGCTACATTGCGCCTGCAGCCAGCCTGCGCTCTGTCTTGCAGCACCTGCTGTTCTACTGGAGCATGACACCACCCGAGCGCCGCTGGCCGCGTTTGCCTGCATTCGGCCGGCTGACTGTGTTGCATGGTTTTTCTGATGTGATGCGTAGCATCCTTTACAGCAAACTCAGTGTCAGACCGGCGGTGCTTGATAACCGTGCAATGCTGGAGCGGCAGAAGCAGGATCTGGATATGTTCGGTTTTGTGACTGCCGAAACCCGGCAATTGCTGGATGAATTGTCTGCCAGCGAGTCTGAGCAGGAGCGACGCGCAGAAAGCTGGTTGGTGCAGAATGTCAGTCTCGGAGGGTATGGCGCGATTTTGCCGACTGTTCGTGCGGATTGGCTGCAGATTGGTTGCCTGCTGGCAACCAGGGGTGATGACGGTGATTGGCAGGTTGGTGTGGTACGCCGCTTGCAATACGATGCAGAGCGCCAAACCCACGTCGGAATCGAAATACTGGCTGCGCGCATGATGGCTGTGCGCGTCAAGCTGGAGGGCCATGCACATGAGCGCGACAATGGTGAGGAATATGCCATTCTGTTTGCAGCAACGCTTGCCGGTGCGTCGACATGCAGCCTGCTGATGCGTGCCGGGTCATTCATGGCGGGGCGCCAGTATCGTTTGTCCGAACTGGAGCGGCAGTACCTGGTCGAGCCGATACAGCGACTGGAGCAGGGCGAAGACTTTGAAATTGTGGAATTTAATGTCCTGTGCAGCCTCAATGATTAAGGCTTGCCGGAACCGAGGCGAACAGGCTCCGGCGGTGGCCGTGTGTAGCTGTTTGCGGATTGGCCCCTGCCTGGGCTGCAGGTAAATGGACGTGTAGAGACAATGCTCGACTTACTGAATCGATTCAAAAAAAACAATGATCCGCTCGACAATCTGAAGGCGGCGCAGCTGTGGTGGAAGAAAATCCAGGCCGGGGATCTGGCCACGGCGCATGCAGAGGTGGCCGAACTGGTGAACCGCTTTATTTCTTCTCAGCCAGAGCCCAATGCAAGCCGACTGCAGGCATTGTTGTGGCTGGATGACCAGATTCAGCCTGCGCAGGAATCCTTGATTGTGCAGTATGTGCAGAATCCACGTATGTCGAAAACCATCGAAAGCCGTCTTTGGCACCAGGTGATGGGGCTGGCGCACCACATGATTGTGGCCTATCTGCGCTTTATTCGTGATCCGGGCAGAGCGGAAGAGGGCAAGGATGTGCCGATCAAACCAGTGACTGGCCCTTCGATTGAGCCTTTTTTGTCGAAAGCCATGGCGCGAACCCTGCGTTACCTTGGTTTGCAAGCCAAGTTCCAGTATTTTCGATTTCTTGCTCCGGACAAAAAATTCTGGGCGATGGTGAATCAGATTTTCCGGTTTGCCGAGGTCAAGGGGGTGGATAGTGATTCTTTTCCCTTGTATGACTCGCTCAGGCAGCGTGCAAGTTCCTCTGCCGACGAATACCTGCAGATCATGATGCTGTCCAACCTGAATAGCGGGGCGTTAACGCCGCGGCAGATGGAGCTGGCGAGCACTTGGATGGGCATGTGGTCGCATCACATTGTCATCGAGAAACACGCCAAGCCAGGGGAGCACCAGTTTTACGTGGATTTGTCCGGTTACGAGCCGGTACGACGTGTTGGAAGCAAGATTCCGCAGGGTAATATCAGCCGTTGCTGGAGCACCGTTGAGCTGGTTCAGCAGATTGGCCTGATCCGTCGCACGCTAGAGAGCGGCAGCAAAAGCACCAGTCTGGATGACTCGTTTCGCCAGCCAGGTGCGCTGGATCTGCTCAAGCATATCGAATCCTGGTGGCTTCCGGAGAAGCTGGTGCAGCCCCAGCGTCATGCCGATCGGGTAAAGGTCAAGAAAATGCTGGATGTGATGCAGGGGATGCATGATATCTGTCTGCATATCCGCTACGACAATGAACGCATGTCTGACCTCGAAAAACGCCAGGATGCCGATCACGATGAAATGCTGGATATGCGGCAATACGGCTTTGTGACCGATCGCACCAAGCAGCGCAAGGTGCAGGCCATGGCTGAACATGTGCAGAAGCATACGATTGGCGAGCATGAAACCTGGGTGGTGGAGAACGAAAGCAAGGGTGGCTATGGCGCAACTCTGACCCTGGTAGAGAATGACTGGGTACGTCTGGATACAATAATGGCCGTGCGCCCGGAGAATACCGATCATTGGCATCTGGCGACTATCCGTCGTTTATCCCGCCTGCCTGATGGGCATATGTATGCCGGTATCCAGGTGCTGGCCTATGCCCCGGTGACTGTCGACATAAAGATGCGCCATGCACGCTCCAGCGGATACAGTATCGACGGGATTGATTCCAGCTCAGTCACGCTTTCTGGTATTGGCGTATTCACGCCGGCCAAATCCAATACGCAAAAGGTAAATGGCTTGGTAATGCGTGCGTCGGACTATCAGTTGGATAAGCCAATGACGCTGTGTGCGCGTGGCAAGGAGTTCTCGGTGCGAGCAAAGGATGTGATGGCACGCGGAACAGATTGGGTTTGGGTGAGGGTTGAAAGTGATCCGCCAGTAGCCTCCAGCTGATTTCGCTCCTGTTTCGGCTCGGCTGGCGCAGGCAAGATTCCGGTGGGGTGATGTGCACGCTTTGCGCTCTGGCAGTCTGTCGGGCTTGAGGCTGATCTGCTGTGCCAGTGGGAGAAACGGCCCATTTTTGCCTGCTTTCTCGCTGCATGGCCCCGCGCCCCGCTATGCGCCTCAAAAGCAGGCAAATCTGGCCTCGTTTTTCTGCTCGGCTCGCTACGATCGCTCAAGTCCGACAGGCTGCTAGGGTTAACGGCCGGTGGTTTACATCCGTCGACTTGATGTGGGGCACTTGTGCCAGCCGAAACAGCGTATAGGTATCTATCGACGCCGCTTATCCAGAGCGGCGTTGCCATTTTTGCTAGGGGTGTCGTGATGTTGCCGATACATCGGGTGGCTTGGTTGTCTGTTGGTGCGTCAGTTGCCACCTTGCTGCTGAAGTTCTCTGCCTATTATCTGACTGATTCGGTCAGCCTGTTTTCTGATGCCATGGAGTCTTTCGTTAATCTGAGTGCGGGCCTGGTTGCCTTGCTGGTGCTGACTGTCGTGGCGCGGCCGGCAGATGAGAACCATCCTTACGGCCATGACAAAGCAGAGTATTTTTCCAGTGGCGTAGAGGGGGCATTGATCATTGTGGCGGCCATTTCCATCATCTGGGCTGCCTGGGAGCGCTTTAATGTCCAACAACCCTTGAGCAATATTACCCAGGGTGTATTGATATCTCTGGCGGCATCGGCAATCAATTTTGGTGTCGCACAATATATGCTACGTGCGGCCAGGCAGTACGATTCGATTACGCTGGAAGCGGATGCCAGGCACTTGCTGACAGATGTCTGGACTTCTGTTGGCGTTGCCGTGGGCTTGTGCGTTTTGGTGTTTGCGCCAGCAGATTGGCAAGTACTGGATCCTATTGTTGCGATACTGGTGGCATTGAACATTATCCACACCGGCTTTGACCTGCTGCGCCGTTCCATGGACGGATTGATGGATACAACTTTGCCTGTTGAAGATGTCAGGCAAATTCGCACCAGCATCGAACAGTCCATTGGTGTCTGTTATTCCTACAATCAGCTTCGCAGTCGCAAATCAGGTTCCAGGCGCTTTATTGAATTCAATTTACTTTTGCCTGGCGATACGTCGGTTGCCGTTGCACACGATTTGTGTGATCAGTTGGAAGATGCCATTGAACGCAGGCTTAGCAAGACAACGGTGACAATCCACGTGGAGCCGCTGGAAAAATATCTGGACAACCCCGGTTGAGGTTGTCCGCAAGCGAGTAACGCGGTGAACTCCGCGTTGCTCTGCCTGGATCTGTTTCGCGCACGAAGCGTGCGTAGACCCGCCTGGGTAAAGATATGTCCCGTCTGATCGGGCAATTGGCAAGTGGTGTGGCCATGCAATACTCAGCGCACCGCATTTATCCGGCTTGTCGAGAAATCAGCGTGCCTGCAGGGCTTATACGCCGAGTGCGGCTTTCTGGATGTCGATCAGGCGGGTAATGCCTGCTTGTGCCAGATCCAGCATGTCGTTCATTTCCATTCGGCTGAATGGCGCGCCTTCTGCCGTGCCCTGAATTTCGACAAAGTTGCCATCGCCCGTCATCACAACGTTCATATCGGTCTCGCAAGCCGAATCCTCGTCGTAATCCAGGTCCAGCACCGGCACGCCATTGTAGACGCCAACCGAGATGGCTGCGACAAAGTCTCGCAGCGGCCATTGGGCGAGTTTTCCGGCTGCTTGCAGGCCGGTTAATGCATCGTACAGGGCGACGAATGCGCCGGTAATACTTGCGGTGCGGGTACCGCCATCGGCCTGGATTACGTCGCAGTCAATCTGCAAGGTGCGTGCACCCAGCTTTTCCATATCCACCACGGCGCGTAGCGAGCGGCCGATCAGTCGCTGGATTTCCTGTGTGCGGCCAGATTGTTTTCCGGCAGACGATTCCCGGCGCATGCGCGATCCGGTGGAGCGCGGGAGCATGCCATATTCGGCTGTGATCCAGCCCTGGTTCTTTTCGCGCAGGAACGGCGGAACGCTTTCTTCAATGCTGACAGTGCAAATGACTTTGGTGTCGCCAAACTCAACCAGCACCGAACCTTCTGCGTGTTTGGTGTAGCGGCGGGTAAGATGAACGTGACGCAATTGATCTGGCTGACGTTGGCTTGGGCGCATGCTGAATTCCTGTTGCTGTGCTGGAAATAACAACGCCAGCTTGCAGTGCTGGCGTGTGCTTGAGGTTAGTCCGGCAATTCTACTTCGAATACTTCTCGATGGTGGACTTGATTTCTGCAATCGCTGCTTCGATATCCATTTCGGTCACGTCGCGGTCCCCTTTGAGTATCTGTTCCGCGTCCAGTTCCTTCAATTTGGTGGTAAAGCTGTCCAGCGGCATGGTCTTGGTCTGGATGGTGGTCGGTCCATCGTCTGCCGCGGTGTCTTCTTCCAGCCAAGTGATGCCCAGCACCGACAGGTTGTCACTGTGTTTGCCTGCGCGCAACTCGGCCTGGTCCATCAATTGCGGCAGGGCATACATTGCCGGGTAATTGCCAAGATAGCCGCAGACTTCGTCTATGTTCAAGGGACCCCAGAAACCGTCGCTGCTGAGTAATACCGAGTCGTTTTCATGTAATGCGGTCTTGCCGCCCAGCTCTACTTCTGGCGGGTGCAGGCCGCCCAGGCAGTTATAGATCTTGTTGCGTTCCGGATGGACCTGCGCTTCGGCTTCGGTCAGCACGCCGCTGTCGACCATTTGCTGAACCTTGGAGTGATCCTTGGTCTGTGCGATCAGTTGCCCTTTACGTACCAGATAAAGGCGTGAATCGCCCACATGTGCCCAGTAAGCCATGCCGTCCTGAATCAGGCATGCAACGCAGGTGGTGCGCGGCGTTTCCAGCAGGTTGTGATTGTTGGAATAGGCAAGAATGGCGTCGTGCGCCTTGTTTAAAGAGTCGGTCAGGAAGCTGCCTGGAGAGCTGATGACCGGTTTGGCCTTTTTCTGAAACAACTCTGCCAGCAGTTCAACGGTGATCTGCGCGGCGACCTCGCCATGCAGGTGCCCGCCCATGCCGTCTGCCACCACCAGCATCAGCGAGTCGCGGCTGTAGGAGTAACCTACCCGATCCTGATTGTATTTGCGACCGCCGCGACGGCTTTCCTGGTAAATCGAAAATTTCATGCTGGTGCCGCTCGTGATTCGGTCGAATTTATGAAAACGGAATAATTATACTGGATTGATGCCACACTGACAGGTGTTTTATTTCAACGCATACGAATGCGGGCCAGCGACTTTTTCAGATTGTCGAGCATCGAGGCCTTGGGGGCAATCTCGGGTACTTTGGGCGACAGCGCTTTCTGCAGTGAGTGTACGCTTTGTGGTCGATCCAGATAGTTCATATGCAGGCACCAGTCGACAATTTCCAGAAGTTCGTTGGAATATTTGCCGCTCCAGAGCTTTTTTGCCGATACCAGTCGGTCATCTTCTAGGCGTGCATCTGCCGCTTGTGGTGCGAAGCCCGCCATACAGGCAAAAATGCTGGCGCCAATACTGTATATGTCGGTCCAGGGGCCAAGGTTTTCGCGGCCTTTGTATTGCTCTGGTGCGGCAAATCCAGGGGTGTACATGGGCGTAAAACGTTTGACTTCACTGGTCAGCGTCTGGCGTGCCGAACCAAAATCCAGCAGAACGGGCGAGCTGTCACGACGGATATAGATATTGGCTGGCTTGATATCGAGATGCAGCAGTTTGTGCAGGTGAACCTCGCGCAAGCCATTGAGCATGTGATGAAAAACGTGGCGGATGATGTCTTCCCGTACCGATCCATGGAGCTGGATTTCTCGCTGCAAAGTCCGGCCGCGCTCGTATTCCATCACCATGTAGACGGTTTCGTTGGCACGAAAAAAATTCAACACGCGCACCACATTTGGATGTTGGATATGCGCCAGGGTTTTGCCTTCTTCAAAAAAACACTTCAGGCCGAATTTGAAGGTGGCCATTTTTTCCGGTGAGGTTGCCACTACCTTGTCGCCATCCTGGCGCAATGCCAGCGAATTCGGCAGGTATTCCTTGATCGCCACCGGCTTGTCGTTTTCATCCTGAGCCAGGTAGACAATGCTGAAGCCGCCGGCGCTCAGTTGTTTCACCACCGTGTAGTTCAGCAGCTGATAGCCGCGGGGCAGGGCAAGATTGGTTTGGCTCGACATGGATCTTTATTCTGTTCCTGAGGGCTAAAGGGGCACACCGGGCGAAGTTTGTTACGCTTTGGCGCCGCAACAAATCACGACTGGCGCAGATAGCCTGTTGCTCATGGTTTATACTTGTTGAGTCTATCCACGTTTATTGTGGTTTCAATCGGTGCCGAAGTAAAGGCGCCAATCAGCTGTCTCTAATATAGAGCATTGGTCAGCGGATGTGGAGCGGCTAATCGCTGGGGAATTCCATCAAGGGAGTAGGTTAATGATAAGCAGTATGACTGGCTACGCCAATGCCAGCCGTGAATTGCAGGGCGCATCGCTGGTGTTGGAGATGCGTGCGGTGAACCATCGTTATCTGGAGGTGATGTTCCGTTCTCCGGATGAAGTGCGCGCCATCGAACCACAATGTCGTGAATTGATTGCCAGTCGACTGAGCCGTGGCAAGGTCGAGGTAAGGATTTCCTTTAATCGTCCAGCTGAGGCGCAAACTTCGTTGCAGCTGAATATGGATATGATCGGCCAGCTGTTTGCCGTATCCGAATCTGTCAGGGCCATCCGTCCCGAAGTTGGCGAGCTGAAAATTGGCGAAATTCTGCGCTGGCCCGGTATTCTGCAAACGCAGGAAGTCTCCGGCGAAACGTTGCAGCAGATTGCGCTGGAGTTATTGCGTCAGGCGCTGGACGACTTCACCGCAACGCGCCGCCGCGAGGGCGAAAAGCTGGTGGCATTGATTCTGGATCGCGTGATTTCGATGGAAGCGCTGGTGGAAACCGTCAAGCCGAAAATCCCGGCGCTGGTGGCTGCCTATCAGGAAAAACTGACACTGCGCCTGAAAGACGCGATGCTCAACACCGAAGACGACCGTCTGCGCCAGGAATTCGCCTTGTTTGCACAGAAAATCGATGTCGACGAGGAAATCGGACGTCTGCAGACCCACATGGCCGAGTTGCGCCGTATTGTCAAAACTGGCGGTGCTGTTGGCAAGCGCCTCGACTTCCTGCTGCAGGAGTTGAACCGTGAGGCGAATACGCTGGGTTCCAAATCGGTGTCGAGCGAAGTTTCGCAGACAGCGATGGAGCTGAAAGTGTTGATCGAGCAGATTCGTGAGCAGATCCAGAATATTGAGTAATCAAGTTGCCAGGGTCTGGCAGCCAATGTCAGAGTTCCTTAATAAACGCTGGCGGATATGGTAATCTTCCGCTTTGCGTTGCCCGTTTGGGGCAGAGTACGGCTGGACTATGCAACAGGGAAACATTTTTGTGGTTACGGCGCCGTCCGGCGCGGGTAAAACCACTCTGGTAGCGGCTTTGCTCGCTGCCGATCAACAAATCAAGCTGTCGGTTTCTTACACCACACGGGCGCCGCGCGAAGGCGAAATCGACGGTATAAATTACCATTTTGTCAGCCGCGAAGCGTTTATCGCTATGCTGCAGCGCAGTGAGTTTCTGGAAAGTGCCGAAGTTTATGGCAATTTCTATGGCACCTCGCAGCTGTGGATTCAGCAGCAACTGGACGCCGGCAACGACATTCTGCTGGAAATCGACTGGCAGGGGGCGCAACAGGTGCGTAAGCTGTTTCCGCAGGCGATTGGGGTGTTCATCTTGCCTCCTTCGCTGCAGGCGCTGGAGCAGCGTTTGCGTGGCCGCGGCACCGACAGCGAGGAATCCATCTCCAAACGCATGGCGTCGGCGCGGGAAGAGATCACCCATGTGGACGAATTCGATTTTGTCATTGTCAATGAAGTGATGGACGAGGCAATCAAGGATCTGATCAGCCTGGTCCGCGCTCCGCGTCTGGGGATCGCCCGGCAGAGTGCCAAATATGCGGCGTTGTTTTCAGCCCTGAAAGGCTGAGCGCCGGATTCATTCCGGCAGGCCTGTGATGCAGACTTGCTGTTTTCCATTTTTGAGAGGTATATCATGGCTCGTATTACTGTAGATGAGTGTCTGCACAAGATTTCCAACCGCTTCGATCTGACTCTGGCTGCAACTTATCGTGCTCGCCAGCTGGCTAACGGTGCCACGCCGTATGTGGATGCCGGTAAAGACAAGTACACTGTGACTGCGCTGCGTGAAATTGCTGCCGGCTACGTTGGTCTGGAAATCCTCAACCGCGGTCAGGCTTGATTCGCGATTGACTGCTGCCGCTTGCGTTGCGCCGTTGGTCGTGGTGTGGCGCAAGTGATGCCGCAATTGGCGGCGATCATGTTGCATACGACCAATTCCTGTTGGATGTAGACCATGCTTGGTGCCTCTGCCTCCCCCTCCTGTCAGGTTTCCTCTCCGTTACCGCCAATTCTGCCGGCGGCGCAAGCCTTGTTCGACAAGGTTGCCACCTATCTGGAACTAGATGATGTTGATCTGATCAAGACTGCTTATCGTTTTGGCGAGCGGGCGCATGAAGGGCAATTCCGCAAGAGTGGCGAGCCCTACATCACCCATCCGGTTGCTGTTGCGTCGATTCTCGCTGACTGGTTCATGGATCATCAGGCGCTGATTGCCGCCTTGCTGCACGATGTGATGGAAGATTCCGGAGTCACCAAGCTGGAGCTGGCAGAGCAGTTCGGCAAGCCCGTGGCGGAGCTGGTGGATGGTTTATCAAAACTGGAGCGACTGGAGTTCCAGACCAAGGAGGACGCGCAGGCAGAAAACTTCCGCAAGATGCTGCTGGCGATGGCGCGCGATATTCGCGTCATCCTCATCAAACTGGCTGACCGTATGCACAATATGCAGACGCTGGAAGCGATGGCGCCAGACAAACAGAAGCGCATTGCCAAGGAGACCATGGACATCTATGCGCCGATCGCCAACCGCATCGGTCTCAACGCGGTGTATCAGGAGCTGGAAGACCTGAGTTTCCGCTATGTCCACCCGCATCGCTATCTGGTGTTGTCCAAAGCGCTCAAGGCGGCGCGGGGCAACCGGCGCGAAGTGGTCGGCAAGATTCTTGATGCCATCCGCCACAAGCTGGAGGATTCCGGTATCGATGCCAACGTTAACGGCCGCGAAAAACATTTGTTCAGTATTTACAAGAAGATGCAGGAGAAACACCTCACCTTCTCGCAAGTGCTGGATATCTACGGATTCCGCGTGATCGTCAAGGATGTGCCGCATTGCTACCTGACATTGGGTGCTCTGCATGGCTTGTACAAGCCGATTCCAGGCAAGTTCAAGGATTACATCGCCATCCCCAAGGCCAACGGCTACCAGTCGGTGCATACCACCTTGTTTGGCCCCTATGGCACACCGGTGGAGGTGCAGATCCGCACTCAGGAAATGCACAAGGTTGCTGAAGCGGGTGTGGCTTCGCACTGGATCTACAAATCCGGTAATGTCAGCATCAACGAAGTACAGCAGAAAACCCATCAGTGGCTGAAAAGCCTGCTGGAAATCCAGTCGCAGAGCGGCGATTCGGTCGAGTTTCTGGAGCACATCAAGGTCGATCTGTTTCCGGACGAAGTGTATGTGTTCACCCCCAAGGGCAAAATCCTGTCGCTGCCGCAGGGCGCAACTGCCGTGGACTTTGCCTATGCGGTGCATACCGACATTGGCAACCGCTGCATTGCTGCCAAGATTAACTACGAGTTGATGCCATTGCGCACCGTGCTGCGCAATGGCGATCGTGTGGAAATCATCACCGCCAGCACTTCCAAGCCCAATCCGGCCTGGCTCAATTTTGTGGCCACCGGCAAGGCGCGTTCGCATATCCGCCATTATCTGAAAACCATGCGTTACGAAGAATCGGTGGCGCTTGGCGAGCGTTTGCTGCAGCAGGCCCTGGCGGCGCTGAAGCCGGCGAATCCGATCGACGCGGCATTGTGGGAACGTTTTCTGCGTGACGAGGCCGGCGAGAAAACGCGGCAGGAGATTCTGTCTGACATTGGCTTGGGCAAACGCCTGCCGGTGGTGGTGGCACGGCGTCTGGTGGCGACGGGTGGGCAAGTTCAACCTGCTGATGCACCGCGCAAGCCTGATCCGATAACAATTCATGGCACCGAGGGCATGGCAGTGCAGTTTGCCGGCTGTTGCAGTCCGATTCCCGGTGATCCGATCATCGGCCTGATCAAGAAGGGGCAGGGCCTGATTGTGCACACGCATGATTGCCCGCACTTGCGCAAGAGCCGCCCCGATCCGGAAAAAATGCTCGACGTGCAGTGGGATCAGGCGGTGAAGCGCATGTTTGACGTCAACGTCAAGGTGCTGGCAGTGCACGAGCGCGGGGCGCTGGCACAGATTGCTGCCGCAATTGCCGACGATGGTGCAAACATCCAGAACGTGCACATGGAAGACGAAGAAGGCCGCACAGCCTACACCACGCTCAATTTCACCCTGCAGGTGGAAAATCGCAGCCATCTGGCGCGGGTGATGAAAGCCTTGCGGCAACTGCAGGTGGTGGTGCGCATCAACCGCATCCGTGCTGCTGTTGCCTGATGCGCACGGACGCACGCGTCACGCATGTTAGAATCCCGCTCTTTATCGAATCCGCTTCATCATGGACCACATTACCCTGTCGTTGAACGGTCAGCCGCGCGAGTTTGCCCGCGGCCTCTCCGTCGGCCAGCTGTTGCAGCAACTGGAGCTGCAAGGCAAGCGGCTTGCAGTCGAACACAATGGCGATATCCTGCCGCGCAGCCAGTTTGATTCAGTGTTGCTGCAACATGGAGACTCGCTGGAAATTGTCGTCGCCGTCGGCGGCGGTTGAATCTGAAGGAAAGCCAATCTAATGGATCAGCTCTGTATCGCTGGCAAGACCTATGGCTCGCGCCTGTTGGTCGGCACCGGCAAATACAAGGATTTTGACGAAACCCGCGCGGCGATTGATGCCAGCGGTGCGGAAATCGTGACGCTGGCGATTCGCCGCGTCAATATCGGGCAAGACCCGAGCCAGCCCAACCTGCTGGATGCGATTCCGCCGAGCAAGTTTACCCTGCTGCCGAATACCGCCGGCTGCTACAGCGCCGACGATGCCGTGCGCACACTGCGCCTGGCGCGAGAACTGCTGGATGGCCACAAGCTGGTGAAGCTGGAAGTGCTGGGTGACCCGAACACGCTGTTCCCGAACGTGATCGAAACCCTCAAGGCCGCCGAAACGCTGGTCAAGGATGGCTTCGACGTGATGGTCTACACCTCGGACGACCCGATCATCGCCAAACAGCTGGAAGATATTGGCTGTTGCGCCATCATGCCGCTGGCCTCGCTGATCGGCTCCGGCATGGGTATCCTCAACCCTTGGAATCTGCGTCTGATCATCGAGCAAAGCAAAGTACCCGTGCTGGTCGATGCCGGTGTCGGCACCGCTTCCGATGCCGCAATTGCGATGGAACTGGGTTGTGACGGCGTATTGATGAACACGGCGATTGCCCATGCGCAAAACCCGGTGCTGATGGCCGGTGCCATGAAAAAGGCGGTGGAAGCTGGTCGTGATGCATTTCTTGCCGGCCGCATGCCGCGCAAGCTGTATAGCGCCGATCCGAGTTCGCCAATGAGCGGGTTGATCGGCAAGTGACAGACAGCAGAAAACCGTTGATTGGTTCGGTCTACACCAATCCTGAAGACGTTACGCAGCGTCCGATTCGCACCTTCGTGTTGCGTCAGGGGCATTTGTCCGACGCGCAACTACGTGCCATCGAAGCCGGCATGCCGCGTTGGGGTATCGAATATCAGCCACAGCCGCTGGATATTAATGCCGCGTTTGGCCGCAGCGCGCCCAAAGTGCTGGAAATCGGCTTCGGCATGGGCACTGCCACAGCCGAAATTGCTGCACGTCGGCCGGACACCGATTTCCTCGGTATCGAAGTGCATGGCCCCGGCGTCGGCAATCTGTTCAAGTTGATCGATGAGCGCGGCGTAAGCAATCTGCGCGTGATTCGGCACGATGCGGTGGAAGTGGTCGACAATATGCTTGCGCCGCAGTCGCTGGATGGCTTTCACCTGTATTTTCCCGATCCGTGGCCGAAAAAGCGTCACCACAAACGCCGTCTGGTGCAGCCGGCGTTTGTCGAAAAAATCGTCTCCAGGCTGAAAACCGGTGCCTATATCCACATGGCCACCGACTGGGAAGAATATGCACAGCAGATGCTGGAAGTGTTGTCGCAAAACCCGCAGCTGCGCAATACGGCAGAAGCCTATGCCCCGCGCCCGGATTTCCGTCCGCTGACCAAGTTCGAGCAGCGTGGCCTCAATCTGGGCCACGGCGTGTGGGATGTGCTGTTCAAGGTGGTGCGTGATTAATGCAAAAAGCGGCGGCCCGCTGCTGCCGCAATTGCCTGGGAGCCACAATCCGTTTAGAATCACGCTCCTTCGTTGGCCTAAAATACCGTCAATGATGTTCTGAAGTGCCCAGGTGGCGGAATTGGTAGACGCACTGGATTTAGGTTCCAGCGCCG
>JACCDG011124179.1_pt1 | contig 18987 bp, 17 predicted proteins | sample 7442471 | NCBI WGS metagenome assembly JACCDG01 (sample SAMN15323444, study PRJNA562643) | freshwater metagenome | isolation source: river surface water | place: USA:Blue River Watershed | collected 2017-08-17 | reverse complement strand
CAGTGTCGCTGTTGAGTCGCTGCTTGCAGTCAGAAGCTACTCGACCGTGCATCAGCTAGTAAGCGACGTCTCCGGGCAACTTGCCGACGGGGCAAGCCCTCTGGATGCGCTGCGCGCCCTATTTCCGGGAGGCTCAATGACCGGAGCTCCAAAGGAGAAGGCGATGGAGATAATCAGCGAGCTAGAAAGCAGTCAGCGCGATGTCTACTCCGGCGCTATTGGCTACATCACAGCAGGGCTGGAAATGGAGCTGGGCATGGTCATTCGCACCGCCGTGTTTGATAAGGACACCGTGAGCATCGGAATCGGGGGAGGAATAACCTCGGATAGCCAGCCGGAGAGTGAGCACGAGGAGATCCAGCTCAAGGCCATAGCACTGGCCAGCGTGCTGGGGGCAAGGGTGCGTTGGTAACCTGTACAGGTTGATTTACCTAGGGTTTGAAATTGTCTGAAGAATTTAGCTTCCCTGCGATGCAGGAGAAATGGCTGCCCGTCTGGGATTCTCTAAAGCCATTTGATTCAGCCAAGCCAGGGGATCAAAGACCCAAGAAATTTGTCCTAGATATGTTCCCTTATCCTTCCGGGGATCTTCATATGGGTCACGCCGAGGCCTACGCGCTTGGCGATGTCATTGCCCGCTACTGGATTCAGCGCGGATTCAATGTCATGCATCCAATCGGTTGGGACGCATTCGGACTACCTGCTGAAAACGCCGCCATTAAGCGAGGGCTTGATCCGAGAAAGTGGACCTACGAAAACATCGATCAGCAGAAAAGCTCGATGCGCAGATATGCCTGCTCCTTTGACTGGGACAGAGTGTTGCAAACATGCGACCCCATCTACTACAGATGGAACCAGTGGCTGTTTCTAGAGTTCTATAAGCGCGGCCTTGCCTATCGCAAAAACAGTAACGTCAACTGGTGCCCCAGCTGTCAAACGGTATTGGCAAACGAGCAGGTGGTGCAGGGACTATGCGAGAGGTGTGACACTTTAGTCACCAAGAAGTCGCTGACTCAGTGGTACTTCAAAGTCACCGAGTACGCGGATCGCCTGTTGGAAGACCTGGACGGCTTGGAAGGAAAATGGCCAGCCAAGGTAATCACCATGCAGCGAAATTGGATTGGCCGCTCGGAGGGTGCAAACGTAGAGTTTGTCGTCCAGGGCAAGAAAGAACCCGTCACCGTTTTCACTACCAGACCGGACACTTTATATGGCGCCACATTCATGGTGGTAGCCGCTGATTCTGATCTTGCGAGCGAACTGGCTGCCGAAGCCGAACCGAGTATTCGGATGGAATTCTTCTCGTATTTGGAGAAGACCAAGCAGACCACAGACATTGATCGCCTGGCAGCAGACAGAGAAAAGACGGGAGTCTTCCTCGGTCGCTATGCCATAAATCCTTTCAGCGGAAAAGAAATACCAATCTGGGCATCCGACTACGTGCTTGCCGACTACGGAACCGGAGCCATCATGGCGGTCCCAGCCCACGATGAAAGAGACATGGGTTTCGCTAAGGCCATGAAGCTGCCAGTAATCACAGTTGTCGACACCGGTGAGGATGACCCTTCGGTGTCGTTTGTGGCAACCAGCGGCGATGGAGTGGTAGTTAACTCCGGTGAACTCAATGGCCTTCGTAGAGATCAGGCCATTGAAAAGGCAATACAACTGCTGGAGAGCAAGGGACTTGGTAAGCGCGCCAGGAACTATCGACTCAGAGACTGGCTAATCTCTCGCCAACGCTACTGGGGAACACCGATTCCTATCATTCACTGCGAAAGGTGCGGTGAGGTGCCGGTGCCGCAGGAGTCACTGCCGGTAGAGCTTCCAAGCAGCGAGGGCTTAGACCTTCAGCCCAAGGGAACTTCGCCGCTTGGAGCCGCAAGTTCCTGGTTGAATGTGTCCTGTCCAAAGTGTGCAGGGCCTGCCAAGCGAGATTCAGACACCATGGACACCTTCGTCGATTCATCCTGGTATTTCCTCAGATTCTTATCGCCGCAGTCTGAGCAGTTTGCCTTTGATCAGGAGCAGGCAAAGCTCTGGGCTCCGGTTGATCAATATGTCGGTGGAGTGACCCACGCCATTCTTCACCTGCTTTACTCAAGGTTTTTCACCAAGGTTTTATTTGATATGAAGCTGGTCGACTTCGAAGAGCCATTTAGTCGACTTCTGAATCAGGGAATGGTCTTAATGAATGGCTCGGCGATGAGTAAGTCCAGGGGCAACCTGGTAAGACTCAGTGAGCAGCTGGATGAACATGGAGTGGATGCGGTTCGTCTAACGATGGCTTTTGCAGGTCCTCCAGAAGATGACATTGACTGGGCAGATGTTTCACCATCCGCATCCGGAAAGTTTTTGGCTCGTGCGTTCAGAATTGCCCAAGATGTAACGAGTGATGCAGCGGCAGATGTCACCGGGGGAGACCAGCAGGTAAGGCGCGCTACCCACCAGTTCCTGGCAGCGTTTGAAGAGGCCATAGAGGGATTCAAGTTCAACGTTGGTGTTGCTAAGTGCATGGAACTGACCAACACCCTGCGCAAGGCCATTGACACTGGTGTTGGTGGATCAGATCCCGCCGTAAGAGAAGGTGCTGAAGAGCTAGCTAAAGCACTTAGTCTTTTCGCTCCATACACCGCTGAGGAAATGTGGGAGAAGCTTGGACACAAGCCTTGCGTTGCTCTCGCGCAATTTAGAAAAGCTGATCCAAGTCTTTTGACCAAAGAGTCACTCACCGCCGTGGTTCAGGTGGATGGAAAGCTAAGGGATAAGTTCGAGGTTTCAACCTCTATTTCTGAGGATGAGCTTCGAGCACTGGCTCTTTCCTCGCCAGCGGTTATCAAGCTCCTGGCCGGCAATGAACCAAAGCAGGTCATTGTTCGTGCACCAAAGCTTGTCAACATAGCTACCAAGTAGGCATTTCTACACAGTTTCTAAATTCACAGTTTCTTGAATCTGTTTGCATTTGAAACTTCTATGCATGGAAATTATTGAATGGTTTAGGCAACAGTCTTTAGCTAAGAGGTGGCAGCTCGCTCTGGTGGGTGTGCTGGCAGTAGGTGTGCTTGGTTACTCACTATCTTCTTCACAAGTTGAAAGTGCAGAAAACCCAGTTGGTCTTTTTGAACCGTTGCAGTTTGAAAACACAATCTCAGTGCATGTGGTTGGCGAGGTGGAGACACCGGGGCTCTACGAGCTCCCAATAGGCGCAAATGCAGCAGAAGCCATAGCCGCAGCAGGGGGAATGACCGCTGATGCCCAGGAGGCATCGATAAACCTTGCCCGCACACTTGTAGATGGGGAGCAGCTCTACGTGCTGTCGCAAAACGAATCCGTCCAGGGCACTGGCAAGTTATCACTAAACCAAGCCACCGCTGAGCAACTTGACTCACTCCCCGGCATCGGACCAGCTCTGAGTGAACGAATCGTTGCTCATCGGCAAAGCATCGGAAGCTTTAGAAGCATTGAAGAGCTGACGGATGTTTCCGGAATCGGACCCAAGCTATTTAGCAAGATTAGGGACCAGCTGACAATTTGATTGTCTATTTGGCCTTTGGCTATTGGCTATTTCTTTGGCTGAGCGCAGAACCAAATAGTCAGTCAGTAATAAAGCAGAGCTATCCAGATCCTCCCTTTATGCAGCATTTGCGTCAGCGTTTTCTAGATGCTCTGGCTGGTGTGAGTGAGGATGCCCGGGGATTGGTTGCAGGACTGACCATTGGTGAGAGGGACATGGTTAGTCCTTCACTTGCAGAGCAAATGCGAGACCTCTCACTAACGCATTTGGTTGCGGTTTCGGGTGCAAATCTCGCAATTGTGATGGGTGCAGTTTATTTTCTGGCTGCAGGATTTTCACTGGCTCGAAACCTTAGGTTTGTGCTCGCCCTGGCGGTCATGCTTCTCTATGTGCTTCTGGTGGGCCCAGAGTCCTCAGTCATACGCGCTGCAACTATGGCACTTTTTGTCATGCTGGGACTCTGGCTTGGCCGGGGCAGTAGTTCGCTTTATGCGCTCTCCTGCGCGGTGCTATTACTTCTGGTGATTGATCCAGGTCTTGCTACAGACGTTGGTTTTGCTCTTTCTGCATTCGCAACTGCGGGATTGGTTTTGATTGCTCCCCTTTTATACAAAAGGTTCTCGGCTCGGTTAGGGATGGTGCTTTCAGCGGGTTTGGCTGCGACCATTGCCGCGCAAATTTATACACTTCCAATAATCCTCTACCTGCAGCAATCGCTGCCAATTTATTCCGTCGTGGCAAACCTTCTGGTCGAGTGGGTAGTAGCACCTGTCACAATTTTGGGACTAATTGCTGTTTTGCTCAGCCTTATCTTTCCCCCAGCTGCGCAGCTGTCTTCCTGGTTGGCATCCCTTGGAACCCAGTGGATAGTTCTTGTTTCTCAAAACCTGTCTGATTTTCCGCTTGTTCGATCACACTTTCTACCTGGAGTCTTTGGAATAACCGCTGCCTGTCTGTTCGCTTTTCTATTCACCATTTGGCTCAATCAAAAGCGCTTTTCATTTCTCTCCGGCCTAGGTGCTATGGCAGTCGTGATTGTGACCGCGGTGTGGATACTCACTGATGTATTCAGGCAGCAACTATTTTCGGGAGAGTGGGAGATTTACGCCTGTGATGTCGGGCAGGGGGATGCTCTCCTATTGAAAAGTGGTTCTTCGGTGATGCTCATTGATGTTGGCCCTGACTCAGACAGAGTAAGGAGATGCTTGTCACAGGCCAAAGTTCAAGCAATTCAGACTCTAGTTCTCACACACTTTGATTCCGATCACGTTGCGGGAATCGATGGCCTTCGGGGCTATTGGGTCGGGGAAGTTCTCATCAGTCCATTTCGAGACGACAGACCAGTTGTCGAAAGAGTGGATCGAGCTCTTGCCAGTATTGGCACAGCTCAAAACCCAGCCTCGATGGGACAGATGGGAAATCTGGGTTCTATTCGTTGGCAGGTGCTCAGTCCCAGTGCACAGGCTCGCGAGGCGGTGGACAGCAACGATGCATCTTTGACGATGGTGTTTGATTTTGGGAAGTTTGCTTTACTGACGCTTGGGGATCTTGGGGAAGAGGGTCAGCGCCGTGTCCTAGAGAACCATCAGAGACTTCTGCTTCAGCTAAGACAAAAGCCACTGATTGTTAAGGTTGCGCATCACGGAAGTGCCGATCAGCTTGAAGAGCTGTATGAATTTGTGGATCCGGAATTTGGTCTGTTTCTAGTTGGGGATAATCGCTACGGCCATCCGACTAAAAAGGCAATTGAGATGGTTTTGAAAACCGGCGGAAGTGTTCTTAGAACCGACAAGCAGGGACCGATTGCCATTGCCTTCGAGGGCGAGCTTCGCTACAGAGCCGGGGGTAAACTCTCCACATGAGTTCAGTTGTCAATTGGTATGAGGTAAAGCCCGCACCAGTTGTTTTCATAACTGGAACTGAAAGCTACCTCGCATCAAGAGCCATCAGGCAGCTTAAGGTCTTGCTAAAGCAGCTGCATCCAAACCTCGAGATATCAGAAGTTGCAGAGGGGGACTATTCACCCGGCTTGCTCTTTGAGTATGCATCGCCATCCCTTTTCGGAGAACCGAGGCTCGTTATCATTCACGCTCCCGGTGAGGGACTCAAGGAAGACCTTGGTCGCTACATCCAGTCACCCGCGGATGAGGTCTATGTAGTGCTCCGACTTACCAACATGGTTGGTCATAGCGGCGCAATTAGAAAAGAGTTTGCCAAGTCCGTTCTGAGTGTCAGTTGCGAGGAATTGAAGAAAGATAGTGAACGCTCAGACTTTGTGAATCGTGAATTCAAAATGGCGGGTGTGAGAGTTGCGCCCGCTGCCGTGAGAGCTCTGGATAGTGCATTCAACAGTGATATTGGTGAGCTCGGATCCGCCTGCTCACAGTTAATAGCGCCAGGCAAGAAGGTCACCCTGGAGGATGTCGAGCAAACCTTCGGAGGCAGAGTTGAAACCAATGCTTTCAAAATTGCAGATGCTGCACTAAGCGGAAATGCGACGGAGGCAATCAGACTTTTCCGCCATGGTTTTGCAACCGGCATTGACTCAGTGGCACTAGTGGCCGCGCTAAGCATGCGTATTCGGCAGTTGGCCCGATTGTTTAATGATCGAAACGCTCCGGCGCAGGCACTCGGTATGCAGCCCTGGCAGGTTGATAAAGCCAGGCGCGAACTTGCAGGCTGGAGTGAACAGGCGCTGGCCGAGCTGGTTGAGTTGGCTGCACTCACCGACGGGGATGTTAAAGGCGCTGCGCGTGATCCTGAGTTTTCGATTGAGAGACTACTTTTGGCAATGGCCCGGTCAAACTAAAAAGCCGAGCACTCGGCTCGGCTTTAGAGGTAAAAGTAACGTCTAGAGAGAGCTTGCCTTCTTGGCGATGGCACTCTTACGGTTAGCTGCCTGGTTCTTGTGAAGAACGCCCTTGCTAACTGCCTTGTCCAGCTTGCGAGAAGCATTCTTTAGTGCCTCGGCTGCAGCCTTCTTGTCACCCTTTGCGTTGGCTTCGCGAACAGCCTTGACTGCTGACTTGAGCTCGCTGCGGACTGCCTTGTTGCGGGCCTCTGCCTTGCGGTTAGTCTCAATTCGCTTAACCTGGGATTTGATGTTTGCCATGTCTTACTTTCCTAGGGGATTTTTGGTTTGGTACCAAAACAAGCTAAAACTCTAGCAGGGAGGCCAGATAGGGGCAACCATCTGCGAGAATTGACCCTCAATCCCCAAAGGCTCGAGGTAGCTTGTCACCCGCTAAGCAACTAGAACCGTCTCTGACTCCGCCGGAGCAGATACGCAACTTTTGCATCATCGCTCACATCGACCATGGCAAGTCGACCCTCGCCGATCGCATGCTTCAGCTGACTGGAATTGTTAGCGATCGTGAGATGCGCGATCAATATCTTGACCGCATGGACATTGAGCGTGAGCGTGGAATCACCATCAAGTCTCAGGCAGTCAGACTCCCCTGGGAGGTAGCCGGCACCCCCTACGCGCTAAATATGATTGACACTCCTGGCCACGTCGACTTTACATACGAGGTTTCCCGCTCTCTAGCCGCGTGTGAGGGAGCGGTCTTGCTGGTTGATGCTGCTCAAGGCATTGAGGCTCAGACGCTCGCCAACCTTTATCTCGCTCTAGAGAATGACCTCGAGATAATTCCAGTTCTGAACAAGATTGACTTGCCGGCGGCTCAGCCAGAAAAGTTTGCCGAGGAGCTTGCTAATTTAATCGGCGGCTCACCGGATGATTGCCTCAGGGTTTCCGGAAAGACTGGCCAGGGCGTCAGGGAGCTGATGGACCTAATCGTTGCGAAGGTTCCACCGCCCAAGGGCGATGCTTCGGCTCCCGCCAGGGCCATGATTTTTGATTCTGTCTACGACTCCTACAGAGGTGTTGTGACTTACGTTCGAATGATTGACGGCTCACTAAGACCGCGCGAAGAAATTCAAATGATGTCAACCAAAGCAGTTCACGAACTGCTGGAGATCGGTGTGATTTCACCTGAACCAACCGCGTCCAAAGGCCTCGGTGTTGGCGAAGTCGGTTATCTGATTACTGGTGTGAAAGATGTCCGGCAGTCCAAGGTTGGTGACACCGTTACCTCGAGAGCTAAGCCTGCAAAGTCTGCACTTAAGGGATATGCAGAGCCAAAGCCCATGGTCTTCTCGGGAATCTATCCGATTGACGGTAGTGAGTACCCAAACCTCAGAGAAGCACTGGACAAGCTGAGGCTTTCGGATGCTTCGCTTGTTTACGAGCCAGAGACTTCTGCTGCGCTTGGCTTTGGTTTTAGGTGTGGGTTTTTGGGACTTCTGCATCTGGAAATCATCACTGAGCGACTTGAGCGTGAGTTTGGATTGAGTTTGATTGCCACCTCACCCTCGGTGGTCTATCAGGTGAAGACCGAAGACGGCAATGAGATGGTGGTTACCAATCCTTCGGAGTATCCGGATGGAAAGGTCAAAGAGGTTCAGGAGCCTATGGTTCGGGCCACAATTCTCTCTCCCAAAGAATATGTCGGAACCATCATGGAGCTTTGTCAAAATAAGCGCGGAAGCATGATCGACATCACCTACCTCGGTGAGGACAGGGTTCAGCTTCGCTATCGATTGCCACTGGCCGAAATAGTTTTCGACTTCTTTGATCAGCTGAAGAGCAAAACCCAGGGTTACGCATCTCTCGACTATGAAGACGATGGGTATGCCATTGGGGAGCTAGTGAAGGTGGATTTGCTGCTGCAGGGTGAGAAGGTTGATGCATTTTCGGCAATTGTTCACAAAGAAAAGGCCTACGCTCATGGGGTCAGAATTGCTACAAAGCTGAGAGAGCTCATCCCCAGGCAGCAGTTCGAAGTTCCTATCCAGGCCGCAATCGGATCTCGCGTTATCGCCAGAGAAACCATCAAGGCAATCAGAAAAGATGTTCTTGCGAAGTGTTACGGCGGCGACATAACCCGAAAGCGAAAACTCTTGGAAAAGCAAAAAGAGGGTAAGAAGCGGATGAAGATGGTGGGACGAGTCGAGGTTCCACAGGAAGCATTCATCGCCGCCCTCAGCACAGACGACAAGCCAGGAAAGAAGTAAGTGGCCGGTCCACTGCCATTAGGCGATAAATGGCCGACTGACAATCGGCTTATTAGCAAAAGAGCAACTGACTACTTTCACACCTACATTCACATTCCCTACTGCACAGTTAGATGCGGCTACTGTGACTTCAACACATATACCCAGCAGGAAATAGCTGGTGTATCTATGCAGCAGTTTCATTTGCCTCTGCTGAAAGAAATTGAGTTCAGTACAAAGGTCCTAAGTGAATCTGGAATTATGCCAAGGAAAATCAGCTCAATTTTCTTCGGAGGCGGAACCCCATCCCTGTTTGCCCCTGAGCAGATAAGTTCAATTCTGCTAGCGCTATCGCAAAACTTCGGGCTGGAGTCAGACTGCGAGATCACCCTCGAAGCTAACCCTGAGTCGGCAAGCGATGAGTTTCTGAATGGAATTAGACAGGCCGGGGTCAATCGAATCTCGGTCGGTGTGCAGAGTTTTGATGAAGAAGTCCTAAAGGTTCTTGATCGGCAGCACAGCTCAGAGAATGTGAGAAGAGTTGTCTCCAAAGCAAAAGAGCTTGGCTTCAAAGTTTCAATCGACCTTATATATGGAAGCCCCCTAGAGAGCATGAGTTCGTGGGAGCAGACTGTTCAGCACGCGCTGGAACTTGAGACCAACCACATCTCTTCCTACTCGCTGATTGTTGAAGAGGGAACAAAGTTGGCCAGACTGATTGCCAAAGGCGATTTGCCACAAACCAATGAAGACTTAAATGCAGAAAAGTATGAATACGCAGCAGATCAGTTCGAGGCGGCGGGTCTTGATTGGTATGAGGTATCGAACTTCGGTGAAATAGCTCGGCATAATCTCGCTTACTGGCAATCCCAAGACTGGTGGGGATATGGACCCGGGGCTCACTCACATATCAGTGGAAATCGATTCTGGAACACAAAGCATCCAGCCAGGTATGTAGAGCAGCTAGGTAATGGATCTCCGGCTGCGGGCATCGAGAATCTCTCCTCGCGCCAAATGCTTGAGGAGGAGCTGATGCTTGGGCTAAGAACCAAATTCGGGGTCGAGCGAAGTTTGCTCAGTGAGCTTCAGATTTCAGCGGAAAAAGTCGCTAGTCAAATTGCTGCAGGCACCCTCAGTCTTCAGGGAAGCAGAGTGGTTCCGACCAGAAGCGGAAGGCTCTTGATTGACAGGCTGGTAGTTGATTTTCTGCAATAAAGAAGGATGTTGTTTAGAATTGGCACTCTAGGTAGGAGAGTGCCAAATGATTCCTGAGCGTTCGCTCGAGGTTCTAAGGGCAATAGTCCAAGACTTCATCAGCTCCAACCAGCCCGTTGGCTCGAAGGCGCTTCTGGATAGACATCCGCTCGGAGTATCGGCTGCCACTATTCGAAACGACATGGCACTGCTCGAAGAAGAGCAGCTGATTACTGCGCCTCACACCTCATCGGGTCGAATTCCAACCGAAAAGGGTTACCGACTTTTTGTCGACAGGCTGAGTGAGGTTAAAGCTCTTTCCAGTGCCGAGAAAAATGCCATTGAAAACTTTCTAAATCAGGCAAATGATTTAGACGATGTTGTTGAAAGAACAGCTAGAACTCTTTCCTCGCTGACCAATGCTCTAGCGCTGGTGCAATATCCATCCCTTGGAAAATCGTCTGTCCGGCACATCGAACTTATTCCACTGAGCGAAAATAGGGCACTGCTTATGCTGATTGCTGATTCCGGCCGAGTGCAGCAGCTGCAGGTGGAGAGCGAAAATGCAATCGACGATGAGCTAATTCAAGAAATTCGAGGTCGACTAAATGGAATGTTGGCTGGAGCTCAGCTCTCAACCGTAAAGTCCAAACTTTCACAAATGGCTGGCGAGTTTTCTCCGCAGAGGAGAGTTTTTGTGGAGAGAGTCTTGGAAGCTTTGATCTCACTGGTTGATGCCAATCGCCAGGAGAAGCTGGTGGTTAGTGGTGCGGCAAACTTGGCAAAGCACGATGATGATTTTTCAGGCGAGCTCTCCAGGGTCCTTGAGGCAATCGAGGAGCAAGTTGTGCTCCTAAAGCTGCTGGATGAGCTTCACGCTGATCAGCACGGTGTTGGATTGCGCATCGGTTCGGAGCTAGGTGTTCAGGGACTTTCCAGAGCAAGCATTGTCGTCACAGGATACGAAAGCCGTGGAACTGAGGTAGCGAAGCTCGGAGTCTTGGGACCAACACGCATGGATTACTCAGCAAACATTGCCTCGGTAAGAGCTGTGGCCAGATACCTAACAAGAATCTTGGAGACAAATTCTTGAGTAATCACTACGAGGTCCTAGGGGTATCACCAGATGCATCACAGGATGAAATAAAGAAGGCATATCGAAAACTAGCCCGAGAGCTGCATCCGGATGTGAATCCATCGCCCGAGGCAGAGGAAAGATTCAAGTTAGTAACCCATGCCTACGAAGTACTCTCCGACCCACAATCTAGAGCTCAATACGACCGGGGAGATTCCGGTTTTGGTTTCGGAGATATATTCGAAAGCTTCTTTGGAGCAGCACCAAGGGGACCAAGGTCTAGAGCTCAGCGTGGGGAAGATGCTCTCTTACACGTTCAGCTCGACTTATCGGAAGCCGTCTTCGGAGTCACCAAAACTCTCACCATTGATACCGCAATTGGCTGCGATAGCTGTACTCGCTCAGGCATCAAGGCCGGAACTTCAGTTAAGACCTGCGATGTATGTAGAGGCTCTGGGCAGATTCAGAGACAAGTTCAGTCTTTTATGGGCGTCATGGTTACGACCACCACATGCAGCGTTTGCAGGGGCAGTGGGCAGACAGTTCCTAACCCATGTCCGGATTGCCGAGGTCAGGGAAGAGTTAGAGCAAAGAGGGATCTGGATCTAGAGATTCCAGCTGGTGTTAGCGATGGACTCCGCCTGCACCTGCCAGGACAGGGCGAAGTTGGTTTTGCCGGTGGTCCATCGGGTGATATCTATCTAGAGATTTCTGTCTCTCCACATCCGATTTATTCTCGCGAAGGCGATGACCTGGTTGGAATATTGGAACTGCCAGTTTCTGATGCCGCACTGGGTTGCGATATTGAACTGGAGACTCTGGATGGAAAGAAGTCAGTCAAGGTTGACGCTGGAGCTCAGCACGGCGATGTCATAACCGTCAAAGGCTTAGGAGCAAACAAGCTCAGGGGCAGGGGTCGAGGAGACCTAAAGATTGTTGTCCGAGTTCTAACGCCGTCAAAGCTTGACTCGAAACAGAAAGACATTTTCAAAAAACTTCGCGAGGTAACTCAGGACGATGGACCTCGACTGGCAACTAGAAAGCCTCGAGGAAGGTTCTGATGCATTGGTTCTACGATGAGAGTTTTTCTCAAGCATCTTCATCGATTTCAACCGATGAATTGCGTCATTTTCGAAGTTTGAGAATCAAGCAAAACGAAGAGATTGCCATAACCGATGGCCGGGGTGCAGTGTTTTATTGCAAAGCAGTAAATCCTGAGACCGGTGAAGTTGAGATTCTAAAGAGTGAAATTCTCCCGACTCTTTCTCCTCGAATCCATTTAGTTCAAGCGCTTGCTAAGGGCGATCGGGATGAACAAGCACTGCAAATGGCAGTTGAGCTTGGGGTTGCGAGCGTAACGCCTTGGCAGGCCGAGCACTCGATAGTTGTTTGGGCAGAGAAGGCTGAAAAGAATAGGCAGCGCTGGCAGGAAATTGCCAATGCTGCAATGAAGCAAAGCCATCAGGCGCATCAGACTCTTGTCGAGAGCCTTGCGAAAACCAAGGACCTAAGACCCAAAGGCACAGGCATTCTGCTCGACCCAAAAGCGCAAAAGCCAATCAGTGCTGTCCAAAAAGACACTCAAGAGCTGACACTGGTGGTAGGGCCAGAGGGCGGGTTTGGGGAGGCAGAGCTAAAGCAGCTGAACGAGCAGGGCTTTGAAAGTTATCGCCTTGGCCCATCGGTTCTGCGAACCTCGACGGCCGGACCGGCAGCGATGGCCGCAATATTGGCCCTGACTGGTCGCTGGTAGTTTGCGTAGTATGGGAGCGGAGGAATTTTGGACTGTATTTTCTGCAACATAGTGGCCGGAAAGTTTGGCACAGAGTTGTTAGCTGAGAATGACACAGCGATTGCCTTCAAGGACATAAATCCCTTAGCCAAAGTTCACATTCTGGTCGTGCCTCGAAAGCACACAAAGTATGTGTCTGAGCTGACTGATCCAGAGGAGCTGACAGGCCTATTCGATTTGATTAGACAGGTGAGCGCTAAGTTCACTGACGGTCAATTCAGGCTGCAGTTCAATTCAGGTGAAAAAGAAGGACAAACGGTCTTCCACACGCACGCACACATTCTTTCTGGTCGGGCGGTTTAGTGCCGAAACTCACTTTTGAGATTCCTGCGGTACCACTGGTTGAAGTTTTGGGAAGCGAGGATCGTCTTCTTCGCAAGCTGGAAGCCGAATTTCCAAACTGCCTAATTCACAATCGAGGCCAGCTATTCACACTAGAGGGAAATCAGGAATCGATTGATTCCATCAAGCAGACGCTTTTGCAGCTCTCAGAATTAGTAAAACAGGGGATTCGATTGGACGAGCGCATGATATCCGAGACGGCCAAAATCGTCAGAGGCAGCGATGACGCTACTCGAGTCTTGGCCGAAGGCGCAATCAAGACACCGAACAAGGTGGTTAGAGCAAAAACTCTGGGCCAGAAAAACTATCTGGATGCAATCGACGCTCACACCATAACTTTTGGAATTGGGCCGGCAGGAACGGGAAAGACTTATCTCGCAGTAGCTAAGGCAGTTTCGGCTCTCTACGCCAAGAAGGTAAGTCGCATCATTCTTACAAGACCTGCGGTAGAGGCCGGAGAGCGCCTTGGATTTTTGCCTGGAACCCTTAGCGAAAAGATTGACCCGTACCTGAGGCCACTGTTCGATGCCCTTCAAGAAATGCTGGAACCAGAGGCCACCCAAAAACTCATGGAATCGGGAGTGATTGAAGTTGCTCCGCTTGCCTATATGCGCGGTCGAACACTGAATGACAGCTTCATCATTTTGGACGAGGCACAGAACACCACTGCGGAGCAGATGAAGATGTTCCTAACAAGACTTGGCTTTGGTTCCAAGATGGTTGTCACTGGGGATGCCACTCAGATAGACCTTCCAACTGGTAAGTCTGGGCTAGATGTAGCGGCAAAGGTACTAAAGGAAGTAAAGGATCTGCATATAGCTCGTCTTTCGAGTCAGGACGTTGTCCGTCATGAGCTTGTGACCAGAATCGTCGATGCCTATGAAAGAGCCGGGCAGAAGTGACCATTGAGATAAATAATGAGAGCGAAATTGAAGTCGATCTCAAGTCGACCCGAGAGCTCGCCAGCTATGTCATAGAGCAACTCAAACTTCACCCAATGGTTGATTTAGGAATCATATTTGTAAACGAAAAACCGATGACGGATCTGCATATTCAGTGGATGGACGAGCCTGGTCCGACTGACGTGCTCAGTTTTCCCATGGATGAACTAAGACCAGGTGCTGATGATGGGCCGCTTGTCGAGGGAGTTCTCGGAGACGTTGTGATTTGTCCGCAGGTTGCAAGACTTCAGGCTGAGGCAGCCGGGCACTCAATGATGGATGAAGTTCACCTTCTTTTGACTCATGGAATTTTGCATCTGGTTGGCTTTGACCATGCGGAGCCAGATGAGGAACGCGAAATGTTTAAGCTTCAAAAAAGCTTGCTAGAAGGATTTGGTAGTGGCCGGAACTCTTGAATTTGCAGTGCTGCTGCTCGTACTTGTTCTAATGACGCTTTTGGCCACCATCCAAACTCATCTAGAAATTGCCGAGGATCTGAGGGCAGGCACTCTTTCCATTGCCAGGTTCCTTATATTTTCTCTGGCTGCGGGATTCCTTGTATTCACGCCCAAGGATCAAGTAGTTGCCGCAATTCTGGCCTTGCTACTTCCGCTCACTTGGCTGTTTCAGCAGGCAGTGGGACGCAAGCTCGGCAGGCTCTCAGTGGCGGAAAAACTTGCGGCACGTTTTGATGCTTTTGTCACATTTCTTTCCAGACTGTTTGAGCCACTGAGACTTAGGGCACCAGAAAAAGTAGAAGAGTACGAACAGGAGCTAATTGAATCGGTGGAGGAGTTCTCGGAAACTTTAGTTCGAGAGATCATGATTCCTCGAGTCGACATAGAAGTTGTCGATGGAGATGTTTCACTTGAAAAAGCGCTTTCAGTGTTTGTCTCATCCGGCTATTCCAGGTTGCCTGTGGTGGGCGAGGATGTGGACGACATTCAAGGCGTGCTGTATCTCAAGGACATCGCTAGGTTGGTTCATCAAGATCCAAGGCTTCTGTCCAGCAAGGTCGCCAAAGAAGCTTGTCGACCGGCATTCTTTGTCCCAGAGACCAAGGTTGTTTCAGAGCTCCTACAAGAGATGCAGTTGGGCAGAACCCAGATTGCGGTTATCTCTGACGAATACGGCGGTGTTGCAGGAATCGTAACCATCGAAGATTTGATCGAGGAGCTGGTGGGTGACATCTCAGATGAATACGACCGCGAGGCACAGGAGATAGAGCAACTAGCTGAGGATTCCTATCGAGTTAGTCCCCGCATAACACTCGATGAGTTAGCTGAGCACTGCGAGATTGAACTCGATGACGAGGATGTCGACACGGTCGGCGGGCTAATGACCAAGGCCCTTGGACATCTGCCAAAGGGTGGAGAGATCGCGACAGCATATGGGCTGCAGCTGACTGCGGAGAGAGTAGATGCTCGTAGGGGAAGAATTCTTTCAATCTTGGTCAAGAAGATCCCGGCTGATGAGTATTTATAGAAGCGGTTTCGTCGCATTTGTTGGTAGACCAAACGTAGGTAAATCCACACTGACAAACGCAATTGTCGGCAGCAAGGTAGCCATCACATCCTCAAAGCCGCAGACAACCAGAAGGGCAATTCGTGGGATTCGAACTGAGCAGTCTGGACAGCTGATTGTCGTTGATACGCCCGGTTTCCATAAGCCCAAGACACTTCTTGGAAAGAGGCTAAACAGTGTTGTCGAGGAAACACTGACAGAAGTCGATGTCATCTGCTTCTGCACACCGGCAAATGAGGCAATTGGTCCAGGTGATCAAATGATCGTTGATGAAATTTCTAAGTTCAAAAGAACTAAAAAGATTGCCATCGTAACCAAGCAGGAACTGGCTTCAAAGGAACAGGTGGCGCGTCATTTACTCCAGGTAAGCCAGCTAACTGAGTGGGATGAAATCATTCCAGTGTCCGCCGTGACCGGCGAGCAGATTGAGCGACTGATTGAGCTTCTAATCTCTCAGCTTCCGGAGGGACCGGCTCTTTACCCAGCTGATGCAGTTGATGAGCAGTCAGTTGAAGACATAACATGTGAACTTATTCGAGAAGCGGCGCTAGAAAAGCTTCGTGAGGAACTGCCTCACTCGCTAGCAGTGACGGTTGACGAAATCTCCGAGGATGGGAAAAAAATCTTCGCAAGTCTTTGGGTTGAGCGTGATAGTCAAAAGGGCATCCTCATCGGCAAAGCTGGGCAGCAGCTGAAGGCAATTGGCAGCGAGGCACGAAGAGAAATAGAGGAAAGATTAGGGGAGAAGATCTTTCTATCCCTGCAGGTCAAAGTTGCTTCCAACTGGCAGCAGGATCCCAAGAAGCTAGGGAAATTGGGCTTCTAGCCATGCCTAGCTGGTCAGTGCTAGTCTTTCGCTAATGCGTTTCGCTCTACTCCTTAGCGGCCGCGACGAGGCCTAAACCTCCGGCCCTTTCTCGTCGCGGAGCCTAGTTGCGGCCAATTCCCTTCAAGCTAGGAGCAGAGATTGCAAAACCACCAGCAAAGTTCAAAGATGCCTTTTGGCAGATACACACCTTTTCATAAGCAGATTCAAATTGATCTACCTGATCGAACCTGGCCAACCAGGCGAATAACTGCTGCACCCAGATGGTGTGCGGTCGATCTGAGGGATGGAAATCAGGCGCTAATTGATCCCATGAGCCCAGAGCGCAAGTTGGAGATGTTTCAGCTGTTGGTCAGGATGGGCTACAAAGAAATTGAAGTTGGGTTCCCATCCGCCTCGCAAACAGATTTTGACTTTGTCAGGATCCTGATTGAGCAGAACCATATCCCCGAAGATGTGACCATCCAGGTCTTGACCCAGTCGCGAGATCATTTGATTGAGCGAACCTATGAGTCGCTAATGGGTGCTAAGCGAGCGATTGTTCATTTCTATAACTCGACTTCTGTCCTGCAAAGAAGAGTAGTTTTTGGTCAAGACAAGAGCGGGATCAAGAAAATCGCTACCGATGCTGCCAGATACTGTCTCGAACTTGAAAAAACTTTGCCTGCCACGCAGATCCACTACGAGTACTCTCCCGAGTCTTACACGGGAACGGAACTAGAGTTTGCGGTCGAAGTTTGTAACGCCGTTATCGATGTAATCAAGCCAACACCTGAGCGAAAGATGATTATCAATCTGCCTGCCACGGTCGAGATGATCACACCGAATGTTTATGCGGACAGCATTGAGTGGATGTCAAGAAATCTGGCTTCGAGAGATTCCATCATTCTCTCCCTGCATCCACATAATGACCGCGGGACTGCCGTTGCGGCCGCAGAACTTGGTTACATGGCTGGAGCTGATCGCATCGAGGGATGCCTTTTTGGCAATGGCGAGAGAACCGGAAATGTTGATCTAGTTACCCTTGGCCTAAACCTTTTCAGCCAGGGAATAGACCCGATGATTGATTTCAGCAACATCGATGAAATCAAGCGCACTGTCGAGTACTGCAACCAGCTCCCGGTTCACGAGAGAAGTCCCTATGGCGGAGACCTTGTCTACACAGCATTTTCCGGAAGTCACCAGGATGCAATCAAGAAGGGTTTTGAACACCTAGAGAAAGATGCCAAGAGTGCAGGTGTGAAGATTCAAGACTTCACCTGGGCTGTTCCGTATCTACCAATTGACCCAAAAGACGTTGGTCGAAGCTACGAAGCAGTTATTCGCGTGAATTCACAATCTGGTAAGGGCGGAGTCGCCTATTTGATGAAGGCCGATCACAAGCTGGATTTGCCTCGAAGGCTACAAATTGAGTTTTCAAAGGTGGTTCAATCTCACACTGACACCCTCGGAGGCGAAGTCTCCTCGGACCAGCTATGGGAAATTTTCCAAGATGAGTACCTACCGGCCAAGGTGGATGAGCTGAAGTGGGGCAGGTTTGAACTCAAGCGCATGCGAAGCGAAAGCGAAATGGACGGTGTGGTAAAGATCGACGTGGTTTTGCGCGATGGCAAAGGCGAGCTTTCGGCTATTGGCGAGGGTAACGGACCTATCTCAGCCTTTATCGATGTGCTGGGTCAGCAGGGAGTATCTGTCAGGGTTCTTGACTACATCGAGCACACCATGGGAACCGGAAGCAACGCAAATGCGGCCTCTTATATGGAGCTTGATGTTCAGGGGAAGGTTCTCTGGGGTGTCGGAATTGACGGAGATATTGCCGTGGCATCGCTCAAGGCCATCATCAGTGGTGTGAACCGTGCCCTAAGGCTTGCCGTTACCGCCGATAGCTAGTCAGCGCTGGAATACTAATTCAGTGCCTAACTATCGGGATGAAGCTGTAGTACTCAGAACCCACAAGCTGGGCGAGGTTGATCGCATTCTCACCCTGCTCACACGCAATCATGGTCAAATCAGGGCAGTAGCTAAGGGCATTCGAAAAACCAGCAGTCGATTCGGCGGGAGACTGGAACCTTTCACAGTGGTGGACCTTCAGCTTTACGAAGGTAAGAATCTTGACACTGTTACCCAAGCTGAACAGCTCGCGGGCTATGGCACGAAGATCATCCAGGACTATCAGCGCTACACCATTGCCTCAGCAATTGCGGAAGCAGCCGAAAAACTAACTCGCGAGGTATCAAGCGAGAAACACTATCTGCTTGTGGTTGGAGCATTGCGCTCGCTCTCCCAGACTGAGATTGAACCTAGTCAAATTCTTGACTCCTACCTACTTAGGTCGCTCTCTCTATCTGGTTGGGTACCTTCTCTAAATCAGTGTTCTAGTTGCGGCAGTGAACCGGTTTCGTTTTCAGTTCACACCGGTGCGGTTTCTTGTCGCGACTGCACGTTGCCGGGATCGGTGATGCTAGGAGCGCAAGGACTCCACCACATGAAAAATCTTCTTGCTGGAAATTGGGACGAGGTTGCCAATATTGATAACAGCGTGAAGCAGAGTGTAAGTGGAAGTGTGGCCGGCTATGTCCAGTGGCAGCTGGAGCGAGGACTAAAGGCCATGAGTTTTGTGGAGAGATCATGAAGCTTTTTGACAGCAAGAGAAAAGCGCCTAAGTTTCAAAGCGTTCCAAAACACATTGCGGTAGTGATGGACGGCAATGGTCGATGGGCAAATGCT
>JACCDG011688250.1_pt1 | contig 18993 bp, 28 predicted proteins | sample 7442471 | NCBI WGS metagenome assembly JACCDG01 (sample SAMN15323444, study PRJNA562643) | freshwater metagenome | isolation source: river surface water | place: USA:Blue River Watershed | collected 2017-08-17 | reverse complement strand
TTAAGAATTTTCCTGCATTATCAGGGTCAGGACGCACATTAATTACGCGGTAAATAGCTCTCTCGTCTGGTTTGAGCTTTCTAATCATCTTCTCTGATAGAAGATTAAAATCTGATGCTTTCATTTTTATTTTGTTTGGTTACGCAAATGTATCAATTATTCTTAAAACAAAAAAGAGGAGGATTGCTCCCCCTCTCTTTGCTTGTCAGTCTAAGACTAGACGCTGTACTTAACGAAGTGCTCGTTACCAACAGTCTCTAAACCTTCGATAGAGCTGTACACGATATCTAATGTATCAGTGTCAGAAGTTGGAGTTGGAGCTAAGCCACCTAACATCTTCTCGCGGAAACGAGAGTTAACGCCATCTGGCATCTCTAAGTAACGCATCATCATACGGTCTACTTGACCACCACCTTGCTCAACCTTAATCTTTCCAGCAGGAACTAAGTAAGCCTCTTTAGAGAATACTGTAGCACCACCTACTGAAGTGATTTGTGGGTGAGATAATGCATTTAAACGCTTCTTGTGGAATGTACGTCCGAATGCAGAGATAGAGTTAACGCCTAATGCGATAGCTACATCTTTCTTACCACCGAATGAAGCATAGTTGATTGCTCCGTTAACAAATTGAGTTGCAGCTGTGATAGTTGAATCAAATGAGTTATCGAAATCAGCACCAGCCCATAATAAGTACTCAGAAGGGCAACGGTTAGCATCCATCAAACGAGATAATTCAGATAAGTCAGCCAAAGTTACTGTGTTACCAGTAGCAGTAGCAGAAGAAATACCACCTGCGTTAACAATAGTATCGCGTAAACCACGAGTTGTATTGATAGCGTTACCAGCAGCATCTGTTAAACCTGCAGACTCACGTCCGAACAAGATAGCATAAAGGATATCCATACGGTGCTTCAAATATGCATCGTGCTGCTGCTTTAAGAAGTAGTAAGGCTTTCCTTTGAACTCAACCTCAATCTTAGAACCGTAAGCGATATCTGTGATAGAAGTTTTAGTTTTGAAAATCTGTAACTTGTTAGAACGCTTAATCAAGTCAGACTTACGCATTTGGTTAGAACCAGTTCCTTCCGCGTATGCGTTAGACATAAATGATAACTTAGAACCAGTTGTAGTAGCAGGAATTACGTCTGCAGAGTTAACTGGTTTAACAGTTAATACGAAGTCTGTAGCAGAAGAGATAGCTGATACATAACCAACGATACCGTTAGCGAACAAAATCAATTCACCTACTAATGGCTTAACAGAAGTTGCGCCAACGCAAGTGATATCTACTGATGCACCAGCTGAACCCGCAGAAGTACCTGGAGTCTTAACTGTAGCAGTAGCATACAAGAAGTTGTTTTGTACTGTGAAGTATTCAGTTTGTGCAGTAGCTTTTGACTTACCTGTCCAATCTAATACGTCCAACATAGACGCTTCCTCATCATAGATGTCTAATACGTCCTTTAAAATTTCACGTTGCTCTAACGTGTTTGTGAATGATACAGTCGACAAGAATGTTCTGTCGATGTTACCTGCTCCAATAGCCATTTCTTAAATAATTTAATTGTTAAACACTATTTTTTAGTAATAGTCATACCTTGTAAGAATGCAATTGGGTCATCTGATGGTCTCTCAATACTGTTAGACTCAACAACCGTCTTGTTAATCGTCGGAGGTACAACGTTCTTTAGCTCCGCTTCCATAGCCTTGCGTCCTAAAGACTTTCCGTGTTTAATTAATTCGCTTATAAATTGAGTTGGATTCTGTGCGAATGCAACTGTTTTTGTCCACTTATCCCAGTCAACACTTCCGTCTTTTGCAAAGATAGAAAGGAACTTGTTTGAGTCCATTGCATAGTCAACAACAACATTAGGGTCTTGAATCTGGTAATTAATACCTTCTCCGTTAGCTCCCACTTTAATGATGTTATCTTTAATAACAGCGGATACTCCTTCACTAATAATTTTTCTGCTCTGTTCTTGTTGAGCAGCAAGTTCTTCTTGCGAAGGACCTGTTGACGCTTGTGGTGATTGAACATTGCTAAGGAACTGTTGTTGCTCCTCAATAAAAGTTTTTCGTAGCCTTTGTGCATCTCGCTTTAACAAAGCTTCTCCGACTTCCTTGTCTTCCTCATCATAAGAATCTAGACCGTATTTCTCAAGCTCCTTGTCAAACAGTTTCTGTTTTGCTTTAGGACTAAGGTCTGCATTTTCTGCATCGAATTTAACCTTAAGTACCTCTAGGTCAGACATTTCTGTGTAGTCGACTTCGGTTGCTCTTAAGAATGGCTGTAGTGTACCATACGTCTCGTAGTACTGCACAGCTTTCTCAATGAACGGGTCTTTAAATTGATACTTCGCAACTGGTTTCTCTTCTGGAGTAGAATCTTCTGTAGTTTCCTGAGTCGTATCAGGTTGTTGAATAACAGTTTCTTCTGCATATCCGTCAGTATCTTCCGTTTGCGTCGTATTTTCTACTGAATCCTCAACGTTTTGAGGCTCATTATCTTCATTAGAAACATCAACTCCTTGGTCTTCAGTGCTATCATCTGCGCTAGAAGTTTCGTCGGAAGCTGCTGTAGTTTCTTCTGTTGTCTCAATTGGTTCGTCTTTAGACAATAATTCGTCTAGGTTAATTGGCTCTGCCATATTATGTTATTGTTTGGTTATGCAAATGTATAAACTATTTCTGTTTACTTCCAAGCTCCTTTTCGCTCTTCTTAATCTGGGCAATATATTCTCGGCTATCTGCTTCAATCTTAGCCGTGTTAATTTTGCCCTCTAACTTGCCTTGCTCAATCATTGCCTCGTTTTGTAACTTCATAGCTAGTATTTGAGCGTCTAGTTGCGCTTTTCTCTCCATTACCTGCAATTCGGCTGCAGTTTGCACTTGAATAGTCTGTTGTTTAGCTTGCTCTGCTGCCATTGCTGACTGCTGCTGAATCTGACCATTCATTTGCTGCATCTCTAATGCTTTTTTCTGCTTCTCCTCCTCATTCTTCTTAATCTTGTATGCAAGCATCACCTCGGCATACTTCATATTCTCAAGGTTCTCAAGCATAATGGCGTCAGCTAAAGTAATCTGTCCAGATTGAATAGCCATATTAACTCTTTGAGCTAATTTCTCTTTCTCAAACTCAGTCGGCTTCTGTGATACCACCAATCCGCACTCGTGAGCGCTTGTGTTAGGGTCTAACTTAAAGAATTGTACTGATGAACTACCTAATGCACGAATATACCCCTCAATAGTGCCGTTGACAGCAGAATCTTGGATGCGAAGAGTTAAACTGTAACATAACTTCTCTAACAACTCGCGTTCAGCGCGCTTAATAAAGTCTAATGAGTTGTTAGTTGATTCAGATGCATACTTCGCCACACCATTTAATGTCCGTGGGTCAGGTGTCGAACCGTCTGTAATCTCATTAAATCCTAAAATGTCGCGAAGTAATTGGATATTATTGGTGATAATGTTAAAGTATTGAGTTGCCTCGTTACCAATACCGTTATCAAGTTCTTCAATAGGCTTGTAGTTACTAGCTGTGCCTTCGTCAGATAAACGACGATACACTAAGTTACCTGTCTGATTGTATAAGTCAACAATCTGCATAGGGGTTAACGCCTTACCACCCTTACCGATAGGCACATTCTCTAACGCACCAATTTCAATCATAATACCACGCGGACGTGCGCGTAACATCACGTTCTGTAACTTGTACCACGCCATCTGAATCTGGTCAGCAATGGCTTTCATTTGGCTACCTAGTGAATAAGTAACCATTTGATAAATGTTAGGCGCCACAACGTGGTAAGAAAGTGTAGTGTTAGTCAAGTCGGACTTAGCGCGCTTCATATTAGTAGCAAGCTTGCAGTCAAAGAAGATGTCGCTATCTACAATCCACTTACCCTGATAAACAACCTTATAGTCTGTCTTAGAATATTTCTTATCTTTGCGACCTGGTTTTGCTTTAGCAGCTCTTCCTACAACAACGTTACCCTTAGAGTTAACGCGTTCCTCAAGAATCATACTGTTAACAGAGTAGAACTCTAAGTCTAGTACTGAGATACGGAATCCGTCGTAGTTGCGAGTCTGATTAAAGCCTGTGTTCTTAACAAGTGTAGGGTTACCCATCTTGTTAGTATATTTCTCAGCAATCTGCTCGTACTGTTCGGCAGTAATTTGGTCGCCAGCTAATTCTTTTAAGTCAGAGATTGTCATCTCCACTACCTCACCCATATACTGAACATCCTTAAACGATGGATTAGTCGTATAAGACATAACCATATTAGAAGGATTCACGCGACGGATTTTAATATTACCAGCCGCATCAAAGTATTCCTTGTATCCTGTAATACCAAAGTCGTGAAGGTCCTCAATCGCAAGCGCGCGCTCTTGATTAAAGTTGTTCATATTCAATACCAAGTCAATCGCCTGCTCCATCTCAATAGCCATTCTATGCTTATATGAGTAGTTCATATACATATCAAGCTCTTGCAATGTTGCCGCGTCGATATCAGCGTTAGGGATTAACTCAGGGTCAACGCCTTGTTTCTCAAACTCTTCTTTAAGGATTAACTTAGCAGCGTTATCTGCGTAGAATTTATTCTTGTCGTCTTGAGCAATAGGGTCAATAGCATCTACAGAGATATTGAAGTCAGACTTCATTAATGTAGCAAGTGCAATACGACGGAACTTAGGGATAATAGGTAAGATGTCCCAGCTTATGTTGGCTGTTGATTGGTCTTCATTAGCAGTGGAAGATGGGTTAACTAACTTCTTATAGCGGCTAACTGACTGTTTACCAAGCATATACAACTTAATCTCGTGATAATTCTCACGTCCGTTGTATAACTGGTTAGGATAGTAGGTTCCAAAATCTCGCCAAGCGGCTTTAATGTATTGAGCAATCCAATTCTTGTCCTTCTTTTCGTTTTCGACTAGGTGACTTGGAAAGTCCATATTCTTTGGTACATCTTTTTCCATCATAGCTTAAAATGGGAATATCTCCCTTATATCGTATATTTTCTGTTTTTGCTCTACTCTTTCACTAAACTTAGACTTGTTAGCCTGTATTAACGTGTAACCAGATGCCATCGCGGCGTCAAACTTGGTCGTCTTGTTAATATCAAACTTTAACCAGTCCTGCAATAATCGCATAAAGATAACCTTTTCTACGTTCTCTGTAATATAACTTTCTGTTACTTCTGCAATCTGCTGGTGAGTCTTAACCGTTGCAGAGATTCCATACTTTGTCGCGCCAGGTAATTTAACTAAAAATTTCTCATAGCCCCTGTACTCAAAGTACTTAATCAATCCAACCTTGTTATCCTCGGACAGTATCTCGCATCCAAAGAAATGACAAAGCTTAATCATATCCTCGTAGAATATCTCAGCCTTCTCGGGTCTGTTAAGGTACTCTACTAAGAACGTCTCGCTAAACTCGTCTAGCGCATCATATCTTCTATAAACATACGCAGCGCCATCTGACCGCTCCTTACTTGTCGTAATGCTATGGTCGAATGGGTCAACTGCTATCGCGTACTTCTTACTCTGCTTAGGCACTTTCTTTGTGCCATACTCCTCTACTTGATTAAAGTTAGCGTAATCGTAAATGTTAAGTTTCTTGTGAACCAAGAACTTTCCATTAGATGTCTCGTTAAAGACAACCCTACTGTCACGCTCTGCTTTTTCCCAAACAAATTCTCCACGCAAATATAAATCTTTTTCAGCAATCCACGATATAGATTCCATCTGTCTATTAAGTGCCATCGCATCGTACAAACAAGTGTCTGCTTCGCTAAAGAATGCCTCACCAATTGTAAATGGATTCTTACGAATAAATGAAGCCAATGCGCGCGGGTCAGACTCCAAAGCAGCACGTTCTGCCATATAGAACGCCTTAGCCTTTTCTTCGTCAGCTTGACCAAACTTATCGTAGAATAAGGTCTTGTAAGCAGGCATAAAGTACTGGTACAGACCAGACTTTGTTCTACCGTTGGCGTTCTTCTCGTTTTGATTAGATGCGTCCCATAACATCTTAAATGACTCACCGCCATCCTCCATCTCCTCGACGGTTGTTGTATATAAAGCCTTGCCGATAATGTTCTCCTCCTGTTGAAGACAGAACTGAAGGACTTGGTGTCTATCGTAGACATCCACGTTCTTTGTCTTACCTGCCTCATCGCCTAGATAGCGGTGTAGCTTCATACCGTCATAAGCAAACTTATCAGCCGATTTAAAAGTAATAGATGATTCAAGCTCAATCTTTTCAGCAAAAATGTCGTCAGTTGCACCTCGTTTGTTTGTTTTAAAGAATCTTAGTTCACCTTTGGGGGTCATACCCTTTTCAGTATCGTATATAGGGACAAAGAAGTCAGGTAAGTACTTGAATGGCATAATAACGCCCTTAGCAAATACGTTCTCCTTGGCGTCTTCAAAAGTCTTTGATTGGATACCTGCGTTCTTGTTTTTGCTTCTAGAGGTTAGTTCAAATAGGAATGCCCCTGCTCTCATCGTCTTCCCTTGACGACGCTTAGTAACCTCAACCATTCCTAGGCAATTAGGGTCTTGTACGCAGTACTCTAAGAACATAAAGAAGTCCCTATCTGTCATCCTGAAGGATGGATATCCCACGTCAAGTTTCCAGTGTACTAGATAGAAGTAATGTAGACCAGTAATATATGTCGCATGACCATTGTTGTAGAACCAGAATCCGTTAAGACGTCTGTCCCACTCTTGATTGCGGTATTCTTGAAGCTCAGGGTTAAAGTATCCAGGATTGGTCTTCTGGGTAGCAATCTCCTTCTTGCGCTTTGTCTCGTAGTCTTTAGGGGGCTCTGGTCTTTCCCAGTATTGATAGTCCTTCTTGACAGAGCGAGACATTATCTCGCGCTTCTCCCATTGGTTAGTTATAATGTTATAGACATACCCATTTGGCGGAATGTTGACCGTTATACCGTTTATCTCGTAGGTCTTGCCTTTAGGATGCTTTCTATACATTTGCTATTGCCTCGGGCGTTAGGTTTAGAATCTCACTCTTCTTCTCTTTAGTGTCGCCAAAGAGTTTGTCTTCGTAAGCTTCAATACGTTTAATGATGGCGTCGCACTCAGCCATTAGCTTCGACTTAATCTCAAGCGCTTGCAGTTTATCCTTATCAGTCTTGTATGCGGTGATAGGAGACAACAACTCTCCTTGATACTGCCACAATACCTCCTCGTTAGCGGCTAGTATAGACCAGACCTTGGACGATTGATAGCGCAGATAGGAGTTTATATAGGCAAGGATATTATTGTCCTTTAAATCAAAGATATCAGATGCATCTCCCTTGATGCCAGCCATCTCAGCAGCCTCCTCTTTACGCTCTTGTATGTTAGATATCTTTAATCGCAGCGGACTCTTCTGGTCGTATATCAGTGCAACGTAAATAAGAATCGGGATTTCCGAAGCGGGTACGTTCCCAAATACCTGTTTGATAATTGGATTTTTTGCAAGGTTGCTATCATAGATAGGTATTGCTAAGTCTGCGAAATCTTCTTTGTTGAATAGTGCCATATCTGTTATGCTCTTACTATATGTTACGCGGTATTGAAGTCGGCGGGCGGCGCGGCGTCCCAATCTTCTTTTTTTCTTTTTGTCTTCTAAAGGAGCAAGCTCCTTTTTTTGTTGCAATATCGGATAGCCTTTAGGCTCCGCAATATAGTATCTATTAACCTTATTTATTATATTATATATTATGTGGTGTTTCTACACCAGAGGTATGGTGTTTTAGCACCAGAGGGTATGGGGTTTCTACACCAGAGGGGTATGGTGTTTTTACACCAGAGGGGTATATCATAGTTTTGATGATAAAATATCGCTTTGACGCACTGTATAGTACTCCTTGCCTTCAATCTTGTTTACAAAATTCGAGTTTTTGTTCAACAAAACTAGCTCACCAGGCGACACATCAAGCTCAATCCCCTCACCTACTGGTGCACCAATATACACTAGTCTAGCAAACTTAGTTGATGGCTTTTTGTTGATACCAATTACAAGTCCTGACGCGGATGTTATCGCTTCAATCTTTTGACCATCAACTTCAACGTGATTAAACTCTTCCTCAACCACCGTTTCACACAAAGTCCAGCTGCCAACAGGTAATATATTACCACTCCTAACGATACAAAATACCCAATAATAAGGTACTTTATAATAGTTCCCGTAGATACAGTTCGTTTCATCCGATGTAGTTAAGTAATGAAAGTATATAATGTCTCCTACTTGCACATTCTTTTCTATCTCAACACCCTCTTCGTTGTAAGCTTTACCGTCAGGCACAGCGATTACTCGACCATAGATTCTAGCGTAGTGTGTAGGATTGAATTCTGGGTCTATATGCAGCTTTAAATTACCGTATTCGACAGTGTCATCCATCGTTGCACCGACCTCAACCACAACCGTATTTGGCGCGGATTTTTTGATATCGTAAGTAAGCATTAATAATGTTTGTTTGGTTTGTAAAGGTAAAGATAGACAGATACCTACATATATCCAATTCTTATCTCCATATGTTTCCACTGCCAGATTGCCTTAAACGCTGTTTTTGGACCGTGTGGGTGGATTGTCAGGGTTATATATATTACACGCAGGGTCGCGCGCGCAGACGACAAACGGGATTTTGCAATGGGGTGGGGTCACTTTCTCAAATCCAAATTCCAAAATTTAGCCCATTGTATATTAATGATACAATAAACAATTTCCAATGTATCACTTCGGTACAATGTGCCTTGTCGGTGGTTACTCTCTCCCTCACTCATTCATTCAGAAAGAAAAATGTGCACGTGTTGTGTGAAAGAGAATGATTGTCTAGTGGTTTGCTAGGGTTGTTGTGTGGAATAATGTGCCATAGGATTAAATGGAGGGCGTATCTGACCTAGGGGAATAACTCCCTCACATCCTTCCCCAAAGAAAAACCTCCCATTTTACTAGCATTCGTTTTAAGGGGTCAAATCTTTGATTTAAGACATTTTTGTGTTTGAATGTCCATTCTATAAGCCTAGAGCGAGATAATGCAACAGGCGCAAAATGAGGGTATTTGATGGCGTATTATATAAGATGTATATCGGTAATATAATGCTGAAATATGGGGTTTTTTGAGGGCTTTATCGGTAATATATTACCTGTAAGAAATCACCATTTTTTGCCATTTTTGGGCATTTTTGAAAAATAAACCTGCGAAGAACTAAGAAAACGTTGTACTTTATCAAGAACTTTTGGTCTAAGATTTGGAAGTTAAATCTATATAGTATTAACATTGCCCATCGGTTCGCCAAACGAGGCACGCCACTCAGTCCTGAGAATTTTAATGAGCCAATCGGCTTCGCCCTATACGAGGGCAACAATGCAGACCTCAGCGTCTGAGTTCTTTGACATAACGGAATAAGCAGTGTGACACCTTCAATGGTGCGAGGTTCGAGAGACCCCATTGCGATACACTCAGTGAGACGGGTGTTAATGTATAAAATGACTAGCCCAAGCGTAAGGGAATTGGCAGAGGCTCGCAACCTCTCCTAGTCACCAACTTTCAACTTTCCCTTTCGGTGTAGGTAACCGAATCAAATCTTATGTTACAATCAGCACAAAACTTAGTAAAATTTGTAAAGTCAGTTAAGCCAAACGAAGATGCAACGATTAGCTTGTCAGTAAGACTTGATTCCGTTGAGGCATTCTTTTACTTGTACGAAGGCAATGGTCGTGAAATATTCAACAAGGTGATGCTTACGCCGACGATGCAGTTAAGCCTCAGCGGTGACGATTTGCAGTACGTTATTTTAGAAGGAACTTTTGATGGCTATCAGTTAAGAGTTACATTCTTAAAACAATAATCTAGCTTGGAGCAAGGAGGGGTTCGATTCCCCTTCTAGATTCTATTATTCAACTATCCCTTGCGGTGTAGGTAACCGCGACACACATTATGAGAAAGTTATTTAATCAAGCAATTGAATTGACTCAAGAAGAAGCAATCAACCACATCCGTCGCGAGTATAATCCCCGCATTTGGAAGCGCGAGATTGAAAGCTACGCTAAGTATGATGCCAAATTCTATGACTTAGGCAAGGGACGTAGCGAGTATTCTCAAGGCGAAGTAGGGGTTGTATATGAAATCGAAGGTGTTCGCCAGTTTAGAGTGGTGGAATATTCGGCAAGCCTTAGCGCATACGATGGAGTTGGTCGCGTATTCATCTCTGAAGATGGAGTATATTTTGAGAAATTCAGAAACGCTGAAGGCGAAGAGGGTTACATATCCTACCGCAAGAACTTGCCATTCCTACGCAGAATGTGCAATAATTTCCCATCGTTTAACATTGGCGTAGCTAGTCTTTAATAAATCATTCAACTAAACCTTGCGGTGCTTAGGTCAACCGCTTACAAATCTTATGAATCCTATCATCAAAATTATCATCGGTTCTTTTATTGGTCTTTATGCGGTATGCGCATTCGTATCTTGGGACATCGCAGTCCTAGCACACACTACAGAAGGCGCGCGCTTAGGCTACATCTTCGGAAGTTTATTTATCTCTACGATTATAGTATGTGCAGTAGAGCAATTCAAAGACGATAACAAGAAGTAATGAAGACATTCAACAAAGTAGTTGTCTTCTTCCTAGGGGAGGAGGCATCACAAGATAAGGGTGAATTAATCACCGCATTAGTAATCGCAACCTTATGCGCTTTCCTTTTACCATTACTTTAATCTATCACGCTCAACTTTAGCCCACAAATCTTATGGCAACTCAAGCAGAATTAATCGACCAAATCAATAATACAATCATCGAAGGCTTACAGACTAAAGGCTTGCAATGGTTTAAACCTTTCAAGGATAGCGTAACCAATCAATGGAACGCTATCAACTCCCAAGGTAAGGCTTACCGCGGTGTTAATCAGTTCATCCTATCAGCTAAGGCTATCAAGAACGGATGGGTTAACAAGTGGTACACATTCGCTCAGGTAAGCAAGCTAGACGGACGCGTTAACAAGGGCGAAAAGTCTACGGATGTCTACCTTTGGAAGGTCAACTTTGCGGTAGAAATCGCGGGCAAGACCCAGTATTTTGCACGCTTAGAAGATGTACCCGCACACCTACAGAAGCAAGCTAAGAAGGCGTTCTTCTTGCAGGTATTTAAAGTATTCTCTATCTCTCAGACTAACCTACCAATCGACACGCCATCGCAACCTATCGAGGTGACAGAACTTGAGGCAGATGCACACGCTGAAGCTATCCTTGAGGCTTGGTGCAAAGAGGTAACGCTTAAGCATAGCGGACAAGGTCGCGCTTACTATTCGCCTAGCGGTGACTACATCCATATGCCCGCAAAGACAACGGAGCAATGGAAATCGAACGGGGATTACTACAAGGTATTCTTTCACGAGGCTATCCACTCTACGGGTCACGAGTCTAGACTTAATCGCTTAGACAAGACGGCAAACTTTGGCTCTGACGAGTATTCTAAGGAGGAGTTGGTAGCTGAGTTAGGCGCGCTATATTTAGAGGCTATCACGGGCATTCAAGCAATCGTTGACGATGTCAAGAATTCGCAAGCATACATCAACGGATGGATTAGCAAATTGAAGTCTGACCCTAAGTTAATTATGAGTGCATCTACCAAGGCTCACGAGGCGGTAGAGTTAATCTTATCAAAATAACATTTTAACCTTGCGGTGTATAGGCAACCGCTAATTAAGATGACACGACAAGAAGACATTTGGGCTTGCGAGGAGTGCCACCAATTATACGGGAGGCACGACCAATGGTTTGAGGGAGATGTATGTGAAGAGTGTAATTCAAAAATAAAAGAAAATAATAATACTATGTCAGTTAGAGAAATCCTAGAAACCAACAATGACTTGCGCTCACGCTACGCGCAAACAATCAGAAACTTTTGCAAGGAGCGTATGTACTCTAACTCGGGTGACAAAGAAGCGCCCGCTATTAGAAACATTCTAGACATCTTCTTTTGGATGGGTGAAATATCAGAGAAGCAATTAGATTGGGTAGTGAAGTACGCTACCAAGAATCGTATCACTTTAAATTAATAGCGATGAATGTCACTATCAACATTTTAGAACTGGCAAGTGAACTTGCTCATAAAGAATTAATTACTTGTGTATCAAGTGAGAGCGAGTTATATGAAGAACCCGAGGCGGGCATCACATATTATACAGAATATTATCAAGATGTTTTTAACGATTTGTATGATAAATATTATACAATCATAGACCAATTAAAGCGATGAGCACTAACACACCTTACGAAAAGTACAACTACGATTTTTTTATGTTCAGCAGAATAGCTACAAGAGCATATCTTACGCGCACAGAAGAGGCAGAACATCTAGACATCTTCGTGCAATTAATCGACCTATACGAAGACTTTGTTAAGTCAGATTTCAACGATGTAGACGAGACATTAGAGACTTGTATGGAGCAATATGTAGCAAACTTAATCGACTAAACTTATGAGAGCGAATGAACTATTGACTTATCTATTAGAACTAGATAAGTCCCACGATTTATCAAAGGTAGAGGTGTTCTATCGTACTGACAGAGACTCAAACGAAGAGCGTGTATGGCACGTCGAGGAGGACTTGTACGACGAAGAGAATAACTCAGAATTAATATCAATAATGTTTTTAAACGACGACTCAGAAATATAAACTTATGGAGCAATCAGATAAACTTAAGCAATACCTAGCAAATAGTATGGCAGAAATAGATGCCATTAACTTTCCCGAAAAAACTTACGAGGAACATTTCATTAAAAATATGAAACTAAGGGACTTTGAATTACTCAGATATTGGATACACTATAATGGTGTATTCGATGGCGGAGAAGAGATGCTAACAAAACTAAAAATATTAATAACTGAACAATAATCTTATGACACCCTTCGAGAATAAATTATTACTGATGCTTTATAATGACCTCCACCTACTGAGTGGATGCATCAGAGAAAGAAGATTAACCTTTGACGAATTCGAAGACGAATTAATGATAATCAAAGAAATGGATGAACTATTATTAAACTTAATGAAACATAAAAATGACGAAGCACGAATTAACAATTGAAACAATACGCGAACATCTTTTTAGTCTAGAATTTATGCTATCCGAAAAAGAAGAAGAGATTCACGACGATGCATATTTTATAGATGAACGAGAGTTAATTACAAACTTAATCACCTTAGTAAACTCCTTAGACTAAACACATATGAATCACGAAGACTTAGCCCACCTAATGTGGCTACTAAACAACAACAAGTAATGGCAAACCAACGAGAAAAAATCATCAATGCGATATTAGATTGTCGCATCAGCCCCGTGGAATATCGGGAGATGGAACACTTAGCAAAGTTGTACACGGACGACCTAGTCGACGTGTTGATTAACGAATTGTATGAACTGCACAAAGCCTTGAAGGATAACATCTCTAAGGCTAACACAGAGAATCTTAAACTACTAGAAATTATAGAGAATGGCAACACACTTCAACGTGATAATTAATCCTTTTAAACAAAGGATGTGCGTGTACGCTCGTGTCAACAAGGTTGAATGCGAGACCCTAATAGATTATCTAGAACTAGACGAATGGCATTCCTTCGATTTTAATGGTAGGTTGTATGACCTACATCTATTGTATGAGGAAGATGTATCGGTTAGTATATATGACGCGACTGATGGTCATCCTTCAGACTATAACGCGCCTTGCCTTGTTAAATTAACTATCAGAACTAAAGATGAATTCTAAGAACACCTACGTTGACCTATTAGAGGTTGTCGTAATTATTTCAGCTATATGTTTAGCTTATTATTTAATCGTATTATAAATATTTTAAAACCAAACAAAATGGAAAACAAGAGAGAAAAAATTGAGTTCGATTACGCAATGTATCAGATTGGATTATATGATGCATACACAATCTACCACAAAGACCCGTTCGAGATTACCTCTATCAGAAATGGCATGGCTATTGGATGGATAGGTGACGTGGCTTATAACACAAGCGTAGAGCATATCTACTTATCAAAACGCCCGCGCAAGGTATGGGTACACATCATCGAATCACCCGACGGAATCTTAAACGCTCGCGTAACAGACTACAAGGATGTATCGACTTACAAGAACAATACATTGGTTAAACAAATTGAGGTAGAGATATGAGAAGATTATCAAATGAACTAGTAGTAATCCTTATTGGATTTGTATGCTTGGTGGGTGTAGCTTCAACGCTATACCTATCAAGAGATACGGGTAAATATACCATAAAGACAGAGTTCAGTACGTATTGCGCTGACACCTTTAGGGTATATGGACACGGGATAACCTTTACATCAAAGGATGGCAAGGTAGTAGTAACACAAGGAAATTTTGAGATAATATTAAACAAGAAATAAGATGGAAGTATTGAATCAATTAATAGAAGAAGTAGAAGATAGAATCAAGAGCAATGGCTCTGATGAGATAGTAACACTTGGTGTTCTACTTAAGCTATTACAAGAAACAGAGTATTGGGTAAGAATTAATAATACGTAAATCACAATACAATGCCAGAATTTACTGCAGAGGTAGAGATATCTGAATGGGAGTACGTGCGGGAGTGCACGACATCCGAAGTAACAAGGTTAATTAAGGAAATACAAGAGCAACACGAAGAGGTCTGGGAGTATGAAGTAAACAAGTGGGGTGCTGAGTTTAATGCACCCGACACGAGTTCGCTTGCCACAACAGATTTCTTTGAGGCACTACAAAAGATTAGTAAGAATCACTTAAGATTATCATTAGAACAAGAAGAACAAATTTTAAACATAGCTAAAACATTATAACATTATGAGAAAAGTAGTAGGAACATATTTAGGTAAAGAATCAGGTCTTAAAAAAGAAATCTACGAGGTGTATAATCCTAACGTAGACACAAGCAAGTTAATTCAAGGCGCGAGATACCTTGTCGATTACAGATTAGGTAGCAGGATAATCTCTGACTTTGGTGTATTCTTAGAAGGAACTCCAGACTTTCGCACATTAATCTTCACCCACCCGCGCGAGATGTTTAGGACTATTGGTATTCCGACAATGAATATAAATAATCTAACATTAGTTGACTAATTAAAACTTATGTTGTACATTTGAATCGTACAATCGGATGAGGTGAAGTTGCGGTCATCTCATTCGGTATTCAAGGCAACTTGAACCGCCCCCTTACCTGCGCAACAAGGTTTGGGGGTTTATTTTTGTACTATGGAAGAAGAAATAATCAATCCATTTGTAGGCGATGAACTTGAGATTATGTGTCATCGGGCGGTACTTAATATGCGCAAGGTTAATCTTGAGCGAGAGATAAGAGAATACTCCGCTTTATTTAAATATGCGCGACCTGAGATGGAATCATTTAAGAAGTTGTTAACCCTTGTAGATGATATGGTTGTAGACTTGAATGATGTAAACGAAAAATTAAAAGAGGCAATATGAATTTTATAATAATCCCTTACGATTTATTGGCGCGAACAGACTTGAACGCATCAGAAAAAAATCTGATGGGATTAATTCATAGTTTGTCAGCTAAGGAGGGATACTGCTTCGCAAGTAACCAATACTTAGCGAGCGCTTTGGGGATGAAATTAGAGGGAGTTAGAACCTGTCTAAATAACCTTGAGAAGAAGTCTGTTATTAGCAGAACTATCAAGAGAAAAGAGAATAATGAGGTTGATTATAGAGAGATTAGATTGCTTACCCCTCTGGTGTCAGAACACCATACCCCTCTGGTGTTAAAACCCCATACCTCTGGTGTAGAAACACCACATAATAAAGAAACTAATATAAAAGTAAATAATAACTCTATTGAGCGCTTTGAAGAGTTCTGGAATATCTACAATAAGAAGGTAGGGAAGGATAAGACTAAGGCTAAATGGGCTAAGCTAAAAGAGAAAGAGATAGATGCTATATTCAAGGCACTACCTAGCTACATAGCTAACAGAGAGGTGAAGTATAGGAAAGACCCAGAACGCTACCTTACTCACAGAGTTTGGGAGGATGAGATGCCGAGCGACACGCCTGCGCCTATTCCACTATCAGCAAATAAGATTACCGAAATCATTATACCAGACAACTTTTAACAATGGCAAGAATACACGACACACTACTGGAAGCAGACATCATTGCCTACCTATTAGACAAACCACACCTAGTTAAGGACGCGGTTAAGATTATTAGTGAGACAGCGTTTACTAACAACCTACACAAGGACGCATACTTGGCGATGAGAGAGTTTTATTTAAACAATAAGGCTTACACTCGTTTTGATATTTTTAAGCCCATCAGCGACAGTTCTCGCTTCCTAGCTGATGAACCTCCTAAGCTATTAACAATGACGCCTAAGACAACAATTGAGTTGACTTCAGCGTGTCAAGAATTAAAGTCGTTAGAGCAGAAGAGAATCTATCAATCAATATCTACTGAATTAGGTAGAGCAATAACAAATGACGAAGATGTATCTATCCTTCAAAGCATCATCGAGCAAGGTGAGTCATTGATTGAAACAAGTTCGGCTAGTAGTGAGATTTACTCCCTATCAGATGTCTATGACAATGTAATGGATAAGCTACAAGTCAACGCGGGAAACGTTAAGTTTTCTGGTATTGATACGGGCTCTCGTAAGTTAAACTACGCGTTAGGCGGATGGCAGGAGGGAATGATTGTTATCGCGGCTAGACCATCAATGGGTAAGACTATTGTAGGGCTAGATGTAGCGAAGGCGTCAGCTAAATCAGGTAAGCGTGTGTTGTTTCTTTCATTAGAAATGCCAAAGGAGTCGCTAATGTATCGATACATTTCATCTGAAGCCCCAGACTATAAGTATTCAGACATCAAAGCTAATCGTATCACCCAAGAGGACGTATCTAAGATTAGATTATCTAATGCTAGAGAACTTAAGCGCTTGCCTATATTCTTTTACGACTCAGATAATCGCGACATCAACTACCTATCAATGGTGTTGACAACCGAGTGTCGCAAGAACAAAATTGATATGGTAGTCATTGACTATATGCAATTGATTAGAGATAATCAGATGCGCGGGCAAGATGACTTTTCTCAAGTATCATCTGTATCCAATAAGATACAAAAGCTAACTAGAAAGTTAAATATCCCAATCGTATGCCTTAGTCAGCTATCTCGTGGGGCGGAGGGTCGGAGCGACAAGCGCCCTCAATTATCTGATATCAGAAGTTCTGGTAACATCGAGCAGGATGCGTCGGTTGTTATTGGATTGTATAGACCCTATTACTACGCCCAAGCAGATGCGCGCGCTAACAATATGCCAGTGCCAGACAACGACTACACGCTAGAGTTTATCATACTTAAGAACAGAGATGGTATGACGGGTGGCATTGTCAGATACTGCGACGTAACCACAAATAGAATCGCAGATGAGGAGGAGGAATTGTTTAGGTTCACGGCTCAAGAGCCTGCCTACAAGAACTCTGTATTATCTAAGATGGAAGTAGACTTTGATAACGATGTAAAAATAGACCCTTTTTAATATGGAAGAAATTTGGAAAGATGTCCCTAATACGCATGGTAAGTACGAGGCAAGTACATTTGGTAGGATAAGGATAAAAGAAACTGGATACTTTATATCATACTCGAATAGTACATCGCACTATGACAAATGTGCGATTAACAGAAAGTCAACTAAGGTACATCGTATAATCGCAAACACATTTATACCTAAAGTAGAAGGCAAGAATGAGGTTAATCACAAAGACTTTGATAGAAAGAATAATAGAGTAGATAATCTTGAGTGGACATCAAGAAGAGAGAACCATACTCACGTTGCAATTAATAAACCTAACAGAAGTAGTAAGTATGTTGGTGTAACAAAAGATGGGAATAAATATATGGCAAAGATATCTGTTAACAACAAGAAAGTTGATTTAGGAAGATTTGATGATGAGCTGGATGCAAGAGATGCGTACTTGAATTATTTAAAAGAACATAACATAGAAAATAAGTATGCACATATACCAAGAACTTAAGAAGTTTTCACATATCAAATACTATGACGAGCCTCATAAGTATTTCATAGGAGAGCAAGAGTTAGTATCAGGTACGGGATTCCTTAAGCTATTTAAGCCTGAGTTTAATGCTAAGGTAATGGCTGAGAAGTCAGCTAAAAAGTTAGGTGTTCCCGTTGAGGATGTCCTTTCCGATTGGGATTACAAACGAGAGTTTGCGGGTATGAAGGGAACACTAGTCCACAACTTCGCGGAGAACTATTGGTTCAATAAGATATTCCCTTACAATTCACAAATTGTAATAGACAAGTTCGGCGAAGACCATATCAAGGAGCGATACGATGTATGCGTTCAGATGTTCCTTGACTTCTATCGTGACGCCTCCCCTGCCCTGACACCTATCACAATGGAGTTAGTTATTGGGGACGCAGAACTTGGGGTAGGGGGTATGGTGGATTGTCTATTCTATAATGAGAAACTTAAGGAGTATCAGATATGGGACTATAAGACCAACAAGCAGATACGGATGAAGTCAGATTACCGCAAGCGTTTCAAAGCACCTATCTCTTTCATAGAGGAATGTGAGTACGAGACTTATTCTCTTCAGCTAAACCTTTACAAGTATATCATTGAGAAGAATACCAATATTAAGATTGGTCGATTGTACTTGGTGTGGTTGTTTGAGGAGAACGAATCGTATCAGGTAATTGAATGTAAGGATTATCAATCAACAATAGAGTTAATGTTTAAACACAAGAAATAATGAAACAGATATTTAAAAAAGGAGATAAAGTCTTTTGCCATTACTTTGGAGGTTGGGGTGTGGTTGAAAATATATATTTAAAAAATATCGTATTCCCTATTAGATGTTCTTTCCCATTAGGCAATGGTTCGTTTACTGAAGATGGTAGATTTTATTCAGAAGGTCCACCAATGCTATCCTTCACCG